>Ga0209701_10000015_pt1 | contig 63190 bp, 63 predicted proteins | sample CZO8metaG_4_FD_188356 | JGI IMG/M metagenome (GOLD analysis project Ga0209701, IMG submission 188356) | Vadose zone soil microbial communities from the Eel River Critical Zone Observatory, Northern California, USA - CZOApr15con2H3.8 metaG... | ecosystem: Environmental > Terrestrial > Soil >... | reverse complement strand
CGACAGGATTGCCTCCCAGCACCGCGCTTTCGCCCGGCAGGATGTCGATGCTGCGGCGCGGGCCGCTTACCTGCGCGCGGCCTTCGAGCACGGTGACCGCCATGCGGTCGGCCGGCCCGTCGCTGGTGCGCTGGCCGGCCTCGATGTGGTAGCTGCCCGCCTCGACCAGCATGATCGTGCCGTGCGGGGTCAGCACCGCGACGCCGCCGGGCGGCGCTGCGCGCAGATGCACGTTGATCGTGCCCTGCGCCAGGCCGAGATGCGTGCTGGCATCGTCGAGTGCGACGATATCGAGCGCGGTCGATTCGTCGAGGCGGAATTCGGCCGGGCCGACCTGGATCTCCGCGCGCGCCTGCGGCTCGGTCCAGAAGGACTCGCCGGCCACCACCGGGTAGTTGAGCGTGGCCGGCGACCATTGATTCTGGTCGGCCGTGTGGAAGGAGACGACGCCGTCGATATAGCTCAGCCGGCCGACGCGGCCGGGCGGGTCGACATCGGCGAGGGCGACGCCCCCGCTCAGCGCGACGAGCGCGCCCAGCGCGAGACGGAGCAAGAGCAGGTTCTTCATGGTCGTCTCCAATCTCTGCCGCGGCGGAGTGTAACGCACCTACCAGCGATCGCGGTCGTGCCAGTAATGCGGATGGCCGTAATAGCCGCCACCGCCGCCGGCCGGGTAGACGATGCAGCCGCCGAGCGAGACGGCGAGGACCGGCAGGGCGAAGAGAGCGAGCATCAGCTTGCGTTTCATCGAGCTTTCTCCCGTTTGCGCATCATGCGCGTATCGGGTCATACGGCTCGACAACGCGGGAAACGCCCGAATCTTTCGGCAATTTAATGGAGGAATAGCCGCGCCAAGGGAAGCGTTGTGCCGCCCGGCGCGGCACATTCCGGCCTAGAGTCGGCTTTGCCGCGCGCGCCGGTCGAACGCGGCGCTGCAGCTCGCGACCAGCGGCGGCAGGACGTGGCGGTCGCGCGTCGCACTGCGCACGACGCGGTAGCTGCCGCCCTCGCCGTAGAGAAAGACGTCGAGCACGCAATCGGCGCTGCGGTATTGCCAGAGTTCCGCCGGCGGGTCGCGGCGCCGGAAGTCGGGCTCGCCGAACAGCGCGACCAGCTCGGCCGGGCCCAGCCCGGTCAAGACGGGAAGCTCAGTGATGCGCGCTGACGCAGGCTCCGCGGGCGCCGGCTCGGGCGGGGCGGGCAACCCGGCCGTGGCGGATGGCGGAGGGACGACCGTCGGCGGCGCCGGCGTGCTGCACGCCGCCAAGCCGCCGGCGGCCGTAAGGCCGACCATGACAAAGAGACGGCGAAGGCGGTCGCCGGCGACCGCCTCGCCGTTCGCTCTCTCGGCCGCAATCGGCGACCCGGCCATCAAGACGCTCCCGGGGCGTGGACTCCCCCTACGGGTTCGACGCGCTCGTTCAGCTCAGCGGCACGATGGTCGGCCGTGGCGCCGTGATCGACTCCATCGACTTGCTCGGCGCCTCGCTCGGCTCGGCCATGGGCTGGGCCTGGACGTCGCCGGAGATCTGACCGCCACATTCGATCTCGATCTGGCCGTAGCGGACATTGCCGGTGACCTTGCCACTGGCGCGAATGAGCAGACGACGGCGAACGTTGAGGGTCCCCTCGAAGCGCCCGCGCACCTCGGCATCGTCGATCGAGGCCGAACCCTTGAACAGGCCGCTCTCGGCGATGTCGATGTCGCGGCAATTTGCGAGATTGGCCTCGACGCTGCCCTCGACGACCAGCCGGTCGCAAGCGGTGATCTCGCCGGAGAGAGAGATCTCACGCCCGACGATCAGCTTGCGCGTCTCGGCATCGCGCTTCGCCGTGGTCGCGCCGCCGCGCGACGCATCGCCGGTCGCCCTCGCATCGCCGGCCTTGGGGCCGTCGCCGAGCGGGCGCGGCGCGGGCGCCGCGGCGGCCGAGCGCATGGGCGCTGGCGTGATGCCGACAGCACGCGGCGCCGGCTTGGCGGGGATGCCGAGCTCGTCGCCGAACTCGGTCATGGCCTTGTCGTCATCCTGAAACTTCTTGCGGCCGAACATGGCAGGAGCACCTGATAAGAGTTGGTTGCACGGGGGCGAGACTCGGGCCGAGTGATTAATCTCCGATTAACCTTGTTCGGTCGCGAGCCGCGAATGTTTCAAGCGATGGACGCCGCCGCACACCCTCGAAGACATGCAGCATGAATGCCGCCGCCACGATAGGCGCCACGAGGTTGAACAACGGCAACGACAGCAGGAAGACGATCACCACCCCAGCCAGAACCAACCGACCGCGATGCCATCGCCACATCGCCCGCGCCGCCGCGCCGTCCAGCCGACGGAGCGCGACCAGCTCGAAATACTCGCGCCCGACAACATACCCGTTCAATCCATAGTAGATAAAGAGGTTTATCGGGGGCAAAAAGTAGACCGGCAGCAGCACCAGGTTGACGATCAGGGCGAGGACGAGGATGCGCAGCGCGCTGGCGACCGCCTCGCCGATGCCGATGTGCCGTGCCGGCGGCAGCTCCGGGTAATGGCGGCGCTCGACCGCCGCCACCACGCCGTCGAGAAAAAAGCCAAGGATCAGCATCGTCATCGCCGGGAACAGGACCCAGGCGAGCACCAGCGCGCCGAGGCTGCCGAGGATCTCGATCGCCGTGTCGAGCCAGGGAAGGCCGGCGAGGTTCAGGCCGGAGAGCAGCAGCGTGGCACCGAGCCACAACGCCACCAGTAGCACAATCGCGAGCGCGATGCTGGCGAGCACGGCGCCACGCTGCTCGGGCTGCAGGGCGTCGGCGAGCGCGAGGCGCAAGGCGGTGAGCATCGATCGTGCGGCTTGCTGCGGCGGCAAAGCCCCTTATACTCCGCGCGCTTTCGTGCTCCCAGCCCGGACGAGGTTCATGGCGGCAGAGTCTCTCGATGTCGTCGGCATCGGCAATGCCATCGTCGACGTGATCGCCCAGGCCGATGACGCCTTCCTCGCGCGCCAGGGGCTCGCCAAAGGCTCGATGCGGCTGATCGACGCAGCCCAGGCCGAGGCGCTCTATGCCGCGATGGGGCCGGGCATCGAGATGTCCGGCGGCTCGGCCGCCAACACGATCGCGGGCATCGCCTCGCTCGGCGGCTCGGGCGCCTATATCGGCAAGCGGAGCGAAGATGAGCTTGGCCAGGTCTTCGCCCACGACATCCGCTCGATCGGCGTGCGCTTCGCGACGGCGTCGCTGCGCCACGGCCCGCCCACCGCGCGCTGTCTCATCCTGGTGACGCCGGACGCGCAACGCACCATGGGCACCTTCCTCGGCGCCTCCGCCGAGCTCGGGCCCGAGGACGTCGCGCCCGAGCTCATCCGCGCCGCAGAGGTCACCTATCTCGAGGGCTACCTGTTCGATCCGCCGCGCGCCAAGGCGGCGTTCCGCAAGGCGGCGGAGCTCGCGCATGCCGCCGGGCGCAAGGTGAGCCTCACGCTCTCCGATCCGTTCTGCGTCGAGCGCCACCGCGCCGATTTCCGCGCTCTCGTCCAAGGCCACATCGACATCCTCTTCGCCAACGAGGCCGAGATCGGTGCGCTCTACGAGACCACGGATTTCGACGCGGCGGCGCGCGAAGTGCGCGGCCATTGCGAGATCGCCGCGCTGACGCGCAGCGAGAAAGGATCGGTCGTCGTCACCGCCGGCGCCACGCACACGGTCGCGGCGGAGAAGGTGGCGCGGCTGGTCGACACCACCGGCGCCGGCGACCTCTACGCCAGCGGCTTCCTCTACGGGTTGACGCATGGCCGCGACCTCGCCACCTGCGCGCGCCTCGGCAGCCTCTGCGCCGCCGAGATCATCAGCCATTTCGGCGCTCGCCCGGAAACCTCGCTCAAGGAACTCGGGGCAAAAGCGGGGCTGCTCTAGCCGCGGCCGCTTAGGCGGTTGCGCACGCGGCGCCTTCATGCGCGAGCAGCCAGCGCTTGCGCTCGATGCCACCACCATAGCCGGTCAAGGCGCCGCCGGAGCCGATGACGCGGTGGCAGGGCACGACGATGCCGACGGGGTTGGCGCCGTTGGCGAGGCCGACCGCCCGCACCGCCTCTGCCCGGCCGATGCGCCGCGCGAGCGCGCCATAGGATACCGTCGTGCCGCAGGGGATGTCGCGTAGCGCCCGCCACACCGCGCGCTGGAACGGCGTGCCGCCGGTCTGCACCGGCAGGTGGTCGATGGCCGAGAGATCGCCGGCGAAATAGGCGCGCAGCGCCCGCGCGAGGCCGCCCGGGTCGCGCGCCGGCTCGAGCACGAAGCCTTCAGCGCCGTAATGCAGGCGCAGCAGGCGGCGCATGCTCTCGTCGTGATCCGTCCAGTCGAGCGCACGCAAATTGCCCTGGTGATCGGCGACGATGGCCAATTCGCCGATCGGTGTGTCCAGCTTGTCGATGAGCAGGCGCAGCGTCTCAGCCATGAACCGCCTCGCGTGCGATTGGGGCGGCAGAGGCGTCCGCCGCCCAGAGATGCTGCGCGGCATAGGCGCGCCACGGGCGCCACGGCTCGGCGCGGTCGAGCAAATCGGCCGGCGTCGGCCGCGTGCCGTTGATCGCCGCGCCGCGCAGCAGGCCGATATCGGAGGCCGGGAAAGCATCGGTCTCGCGCAGCGCGCGCAGCGCGATGTACTGCGCCGTCCACTCGCCGACGCCGCGGATGCGGCGCAGCCGCGCGATCGCCTCCTCGACCGTGCCGAACGGGCGGAAAAGCTGCGGGTCCGCCACGGCCGCTTCGGCCAGCGCCTTCAACGCCGCCTTGCGCGCGCCGGGCATCTTGAGCCCGCCCAGATCCGCCGCGGCGATGCGCTCGGGCGTGGGAAACACGCGCGACAGGCATGGATGCGCGCGATATGCCTCCGGCAACGGCTCGCCGAATTGCGCGACGAGGTCGGCGGCGAGGCGGCGCGCCGCGGCGACGGTCACCTGCTGGCCGAGGATCGCGCGCACGGCCAGCTCGAACCCCTCCCAGCCGCCGGGCGCGCGCAGCCCCGGGCGTTGCGCCACCAAGGGCGCCAGCAACGGGTCGCGCGACAGATGCGCACCGATCGTCTCAATGTCCGCGCCGACATCGAAGACGCGGCGCGCCCGCGCGACGATGGCCGGCAGCGCGCGGATCGAGGGGAAGCGGATGGTGACGGCGATGCTGCTGCACTCGGGCAGATGCGCCACTACGATGCTGCCGAGCGCGCCGTTGAGGCCGATGCTGCGCTGATAGATCCCGTCCGCGACATGCTCGACGCCGCCGACGGCGCGCGCCTTGAGATGGGCGAGCATCGCCGGCCAGTCATAGGGCGGGCGGTAGCGCAGGCGCAGCGTCACGCCGGTCTCCGCCGGCGCGTCTTCCGGCAGCTGGCGCCGCAGCGCGCTGGGTGGGCGACGGAACAGCGCGCGGAAGGTCTCGTTGAAGCGCCGCACGCTGCCGAAGCCGGCGGCGAGCGCCACCTCGCCCAGCGGCATCCGCGTCTCCTGGATGAGCTGCTTGGCGAAGAGCACGCGCCTTGTCTGCGCCACCGCGACCGGCGAGGCGCCGAGATGCTGCTTGAAGAGCCGCCGCAGCTGACGCCCGCCGACGCCGAGCCGCTCCGCCAGCGCCTCGACGCCCGTCTCCGCATCGAGCGCGCCGTCGGCCATGAGCGCGAGGGCGCGCGACACCGTGTTCGAGCTGCCGCGCCAGAAGGCGAGGTCGGGCGCCGTCTCCGGGCGGCAGCGCAGGCAGGGGCGAAAGCCCGCCTCCTGCGCCGCGGCGGCCGAGGGGAAGAAGCGGCAATTGGCGAATTTGGGCGTGCGTGCCGGGCAGATCGGCCGGCAATAGATGCCGGTCGAGGTCACGCCGACGAAGAGGCGTCCGTCGAAGCGCGCATCGCGCGTCTCGATGGCGCGGTAGCAAGCTTGGCGGTCGAGCACGTCCATGCGCCGATTATGCCACCGGTCCAACAGCGGCACTCGCGGTTTTCGGACGTCATCGCGGGGCGGCGGCTCGCGGACTTCCCTGTCGCGTCGCGTCGGCGACGCTAGTACGCCATGCCCGGCGGCGCCGGACGGGCCGCCGGCGGCCATCCCTCCGCTCGTCAAAGGCCGCGTGGGCTGCATTGAGGGGAACGATTTTCCGGATTGTGCGTTGGCTAGCAACCTGTTGGGGGTTGGCGCCGCCTGCCGCCAACGCGCTGGTCACAACATTCGCGCCGCCCGATGGTCTTCACCAGCTTCACCTTCCTCGTCTTCGCGGCGATCTTCTTCCCGATTTTCTTTATGACGCGCGGCCGCCTGCAGACGCTGGTCTGCGTCGTCGCCAGCTATATCTTCTATGGCTGGTGGGACTGGCGCTTCATGGCGCTGCTGGCCACCTCGACCACCGTCGACTACACGCTCGGCCGCTGCATCGCCGCGTCCACGGACCCGCGCCGGCGGCGCCTCTGGCTCACCGCCAGCATCGTCATGAACCTCGGCTTCCTCGGTTTCTTCAAGTATTTCAATTTCTTCGCCGGCAGCTTCGCCGACATGGCGCGGAGTTTCGGTTTCGCCGCCGACTGGGCGACGCTGCACATCGTGTTGCCGGTCGGCATCTCCTTCTACACCTTCCAGAGCATAAGCTACACCATCGACATCTACCGGCGCCGCATCGCGCCGGAGCGCGATTTCCTCGTCTTCGCCGCCTTCATCGCGCTCTTTCCGCAGCTCGTCGCCGGCCCGATCGTGCGCGCCTCGTGGCTGCTGCCGCAGATGCACGCGACCAGGCGCTTCCGCTGGGCGAACCTGTTCAGCGGTCTCGAGATGGTCGTACTGGGCTTCTTCATGAAGCTCGTGGTCGCCGACAATTTGGCGCCGTTCGTCGCCGAGAATTTCGCCTTTCCCGAGGCGCACAATTCGGCGTCGCTGTTGCTCGGCGTGATCTTCTTCGCCTTCCAGATCTACGGCGACTTCGCGGGATACTCGCTGATCGCCATCGGCCTCGCGCGCGTCATGGGCTATCGCTTCTGCCGCAATTTCCGCCGCCCCTATCTGGCGGCCAGCTTCAGCGAGTTCTGGACGCGCTGGCACATCTCGCTCTCCTCGTGGCTGCGCGATTACCTCTACATCTCGCTCGGCGGCAACCGGCACGGGACCGCGCGGACCTACCGCAACCTCATGCTGACCATGCTGCTGGGCGGGCTGTGGCACGGCGCCAACTGGACCTTCATCATCTGGGGTGGGCTGCATGGCGCGTATCTGGTGCTGCAGCGCGTGCTCGGCGTGCTGCAACGGCGGCTGCCGCTGCCGCCGCTCTTGCCGCAGCCGGTGGCGAAGGCGCTGGCGGTGCTCGCCGTGTTCTCGCTCACCACGCTGGCCTGGGTGTTCTTCCGCGCCGAGAGCGTCGGGCAAGCCTGGACCGTGATCGAGCGCATCGTCTTTCTTGGCGACTTCCGCTTCGGCCAGGTGCCGCTCAAATTCGAGGCGATCAAGGGCGTCCTGCTGATCCTGCTGCTGCTCGCGATCGAGCTCCTCGGCGAGCCGCGGCCGCTGCAGCGTTCGTACCGGGCGCTGCGCCCGCTGCGCACCGCCGCCGTGCTTGGGCTGCTGTGGCTGATCCCGCTCGCCGGCAGCTTCTCCGGCGCCCAGTTCATTTATTTCCAGTTTTGAGGCGCGCGCCCGTGAAGACGCTCCGACCGCTCTGCTACATCGCCACGGTCGCCTTGTTGTTCCTCGTCGGCGACCGCGTCCTTTCGTCGCTGATCGAGCGCCTCGTCTCGGCCAGCGAGTTCCGCTTTTCCCGCCTTTACCGCGGCGACCTCAATTACGACCTGTTGGTCATCGGCGATTCGCGCGCGGTGCATTCGATCTATGCGCCCGGGCTCAGCCAGCGGCTCTGCCGCTCCGTCCTCAACATCGCGTATAACGGCATGTCGACCGAGGTCGCCGAGGCCGTGCTGCGCGACTACCTCGATCGCAACGCGCCGCCCAAGGCGGTGCTGATCGAGGTTTCCAGCGTGACGCGCAGCAACGACCTGCTCAACGACATGCGTCTCTACGCCGGCCATGCCAATCACGTCGCCGCGCTTACCCGCCGCGACGATCCGCGGACCGCGACCTGGATGAGCCTCTCGCATCTCTACGCCTTCAACAACGAGATGACGCTGCGCGCGCTCTATTACCTCAAGCGCACGGACCAGGATTGGGTGTTGGATGGCGACACGCAGATGACGCCCGAAGTCGTCGCCAAGCTGAACCCGGCGACCTATCCGCCGCCGCGCTCGCGGCCGGAAAGCGTCGCCGCACTCAAGCGGCTGGTACGCGACCTCGAGCAGCGGCACATCCGGCCGATCCTGTTCATCGCCCCCTATCATCCGGTCTACGGCCGCCTGGCGCCGACCTTTGCCGCGTGGGAGCGCCAGCTTCAGGACGAGGTCGGCGCGGACAACAAGATCGTGGACTTGTCACAAGCGCTGCAGGCGAACGACGAGTTCGCCGACGTCCAGCACGTGAATTTCAACGGCAGCCGGCACGTGCTCGACCTGGTCGCGTCCGGCCTCGCCGCGTTGATGCCGCTACAGACGGCGAGCCAATGTCCGGTCCGGGTGCCACCCGCGGCGACGCTGGCCGGGGTGTCGCCATAGGGCACGCGTCGAAGCACCCTCGCGCCGCGCAAGCGCAACAAAGTACCCGTGCCAGTATTAAAAATAGTTTTAGCGATATTCTAATGAATAGAGCTGGTGTCCCAAGTATGCCACGACCAAGTGACTCCGTGAGGGCCTAGACTAGTGAAGTACGAGCTGCTCCAAGTATTGGAGTTACAAGATGTGTACGCTTGCGAATAAGCTGCTGATGGCTTGCGGCTCGACGCCCGTCCTCGAATACGGCGTCATCGGACTGACCATCGCAGTGGCGTTGATGATCCTGATGCGCCCGCGTTAAGCCACGGGCGCCTGGTTTACCGCGGCGACGCGCCACGGATGGGCGACGTTTGCGCCCGGGAAATGCTCGATCCGCGTCAGCGAAAGATTGTCGATGCTCACCGCCAGCGTCGCCTCCGGCGCGAGATCGAGCGCCAGCGCCAGCGCCGCGCGGATGGTGCCGCCATGAGTGACGGCGATGATGTCGCGGCCCGCGTGCTCGCTGGAGAGACGCAGGATGGCGGGATGCGCGCGCGCCAAGAGCTGCACGAAGCTCTCGCCGCCCGGCGGCGCGTGATGCGCCGGCGCCAGCCAGAAGCGCGGCCACAGATTGCCGTTGCGCTCGGCGAGCTCGGCATAGGTCACGCCCTGCCACTCGCCGAAATGCTGCTCGATAAGATCGGGCTCGACGATCACGCCGGGGCCGGGGATCGGCTCGGGACCGGGCAGCCCGGCACGGACGATGCCGGCCGCCGTCATATGCGTGCGCTGGAGCGGGCTCGTGACCCAGACGGCGTCGCGCGGCAGCAGCTTCGCCAAGGCGGCGAAGGCGGCGTCGTTGCTGCAGTCGCAGGGCACGTCGGTCTGGCCGTAGCAGCGGCCATTGTTGACGGTGACGGGCGCGTGACGCACCCACCACCATCGCGTCACGACGCCCATGACGAAGCCGCCAACAGCATCACGATCTCTCCCGCCTGCTCCGCCGCGCCGAGCACGTCGCCGGTGTAGCCGCCGATCTGGCGGCGGGCAAGGCCGGCGACGAGCGCCATGGCTAGGCCGGTGAACACCAGCGCGGCGATGCCGGCGCTCACGCCCAGCGCGATGAGCGCGATCGCCGCGCCGAGACCGGCAGCGGCCCAGGCGATGCCCGCGTCCGGCCGTCCGGCCGCAGCGCCGAGGCCGTCGGCGCGCGCGGGATCGAGCGCGCGCAGCACCAGCGGCAAGCCGCCGCGCGCCGCCGCGTGGGCGGCGACGAGCGCGGCGGCGACGCGGCCGGGATCGCCGAGCGCGGCGAGCGCGGCGGCGCGCAGCCCGACGCTGAAGACGAGGGCCAGCACGCCATAGGCGCCGCTGCGGCTGTCGCGCATGATGGCGAGGCGCTGAGCGCGGTCGGCGCCGCCGAGCAGGCCGTCGGCGCTGTCGGCGAGCCCGTCCTCGTGCAGCCCGCCGGTCAGGGCGGTGGTGACGGCGACCGCGATCAGCGCCGCGGCGAGCGGCGGCAATCCCAGCGTCGCCGCCAGCGAATAGGCGATCGCGCCGAGCAGCCCGGTGGCGGCGCCGACCACCGGGAAGGCCCAGCTCGCGCGTGCCAGCGCGCCGGCGGGAATCTCCGCCGGCGCCGTCACCGGCAGGCGCGTCAGGAAGCCCGTGGCGAGGCGCAGCTCGTCCCAGCGGCCGGCGAGGTCGCTCCAGCGTGGCGGGGTCAATTGCATGGCCGCGAGTCTTAACGCACGCAGCGCCGCCGCACCACCGCCGGCGCGCGTTTTCGCTTGGCGCAGCCGATACGATCGGGGAGAGTGCCGGCCGCAGGCGCAGACCAACAGAGGAAGCCGCCATGGCGCAGGACAAGCCGCTCGCCACGCTCGACGAGATGCGCGCGCTGCTGCGCATCCTGCCGGGGCCGGATCTGGAGGCCGGGACGGCGGCGGCGGCGCGCGAGGCGCAGCTCACCAAGCCCGCCGGCGCGCTCGGCCGGCTCGAGGAGCTCGTGCAGTGGCTGGCGACCTGGCAGGGCAAGCACCCGCCCAGCGTCGATCATCCGCGCACCGCGGTCTTCGCCGGCAATCACGGCGTCGCCGCGCGCGGGGTCTCGGCCTATCCGGCCGCGGTGACCGCGCAGATGGTGCAGAATTTCATCGCCGGCGGCGCCGCGGTGAACCAGCTCTGCAAGGCGATCGACGCCGATCTGCGCGTCTACGAGATGGCGCTCGACCGGCCGACCGCGGATTTCACGGCCGAGCCGGCGATGAGCGAGGCGGACTGCGCGCTCGCCATGGCCTACGGCATGATGGCGGTCGAGCCGGGCGTCGACGTCATCGCCTTGGGCGAGATGGGCATCGGCAACACCGCTTCCGCCGCCGCGCTCTGCGCCGGACTGTTCGGCGGCGTCGCGGTCGACTGGGTCGGGCCCGGCACCGGCGTCGCCGGCACCGCGCTCGCGCGCAAGATCGCGGTCGTCGACGAGGCCTTGCGGCGGCATCGCCACGCGGCGAGCGATCCGTTCGATGTGCTGCGCCGCCTCGGCGGGCGCGAGCTGGCGGCGATCGCCGGCGCGGTGATCGCGGCGCGCCGCGCGCGCGTGCCCGTGGTGCTCGACGGCTATGCCTGCACCGCCGCCGCCGCGGTGCTGTTCGCGGTCGATCCGCGGGCGATCGACCATTGCATCGTCGCGCATCGCTCGGCCGAGCCGGGCCATGCGCGGCTCTTGGCGCGTATCGGCAAGACGCCGCTGCTTGATCTCGGCATGCGGCTCGGCGAAGCCTCCGGCGCGACGCTGGCGCTCGCCATTCTTAAATCCGCGCTCGCCTGCCACACGGGCATGGCGACCTTCGCCGAGGCCGGGGTGAGCGGAAAGAGCTAAGCCTCGTAGCGCAGCGACGTCATCATCCCCGCGGCCATGTGATACTCGGCTTTCCTGCCGGCGCGGCCTCAGGCGAGCGGCGTGCTGCCGCCGCGGCGTCGGCGCAGAAACAGCGACAGCACGATGACGCCGTTGAGCAGGTTCCACAGGATGCCGTTGGCGAAGGCGGCGCGATAGGAGCCGGTGAGGTCGAAGATCGCGCCGGACATCCAGCCTCCCAGCGCCATGCCCAGCACCGTTGCCATGATGATGACGCCGACGCGCGTGCCGGCCTCCTTGGGCGCGAAATATTCGCGCACGATGATGGCGTAGCTCGGCACGATGCCGCCCTGGAACAACCCGAACAGCGCGGAAATGACATAGAGCGAGTTGAGGCCGTTGAAGAGGAGATAGAGCACCAGCGCGAAGCCCTGAAGGAGCGAGCCGAGCAGCAGCGTCCCCAGCCCGCCGATGCGGTCGGCGATGAAACCCGAGGCGACGCGGCTGATGATGCCGAAACCCATCATCAGCGACAGCATCTGCGCGCCGCGCGCGCCGCCGTAGCCGAGATCGCCGCAATAGGCGACGATATGCACCTGCGGCATCGACATCGCCACGCAACAGGCGACACCGGCCAGGGCAAGAATCCATTGCAGCGCCGGGGCCGAGAGGCCGAGCGTGCCGGGCGCCGCAAACCCGGTCGCTCCTGCCGTCACCTCCTGGTGTCGCGGCTGGGGCCGGCGCAAGGTCAGCGCCAGCGGCAGCATCGTCGCGACGCAGAACAGGCCGATGCCGACATGCGTGGCGCGCCAGCCTGAGGCGGCGACGAAATGCTGCACGATCGGCGGCCAGAAAGTGCCGGCGAGGTAATTGCCGGAGGCGCAGATGGCGACGGCGATGCCGCGCCGCCGCGTGAACCAATGCGAGATGTCCGTCATCAGCGGGCCGAAGGTCGCGGCGCTGCCGAGGCCGATCAGCAGCCCGTGCGCCAGCGCGAGCTGCAGCAGGGTCGTGGCGCTGCCGGCGGCGACATAGCCGAGGCCGAGCGCGAGCGCGGCGATGACGATGGGCAGCACGATGCCGAAGCGATCGACCAGCCGCCCCATCACGACGCCGCCCAGCGCGAAGCCGAACATGGCGAAGGTGTAGGGCAGCGATGCGTCGGCGCGCGCGACGCCGAACTCCGCCTGGAGCGACGGCAGCGCCACGACGCCCGACCACATGCCGACGCCGCCGATGGTGCTGATGAGCACGGCGATGGCGAGCCGCTGCCAGGCGTAGGCGGAGTCGGTCCGGCTCGCCTCGTCGCGGGCTGCGGCGGCGACGTGAGCGGTCACCGCGCGATCCTATTCGCCGGTCTGCAGCAGCGCGCCGCGCTGGCGCGCCTGGCGGAAGGCGTAGAGGAACACGACGGCGCCGAAGGCGACATAGACGACATCGAGCGCGAGCGCGGCGAAGAAATGATCGAGGCGGAAGACGCCCTGGAACATCACGGCGCGCATGCCCTCGAAGACATGCGCCGAAGGCAGCGTCCACGCGACATATTGCAACCACACCGGCAGCACCGACACCGGGTAGTAGACGGCGCTCGCGGGCGCGAGCAGGAACACGGCGAGCCAGGCAAGGCTCTCGGCGCCGAGCCCGTGACGCAGCAGCAGCGCGCCGATGATGAGGCCGAGCCCCCAGCCCATCACCAGCAGCAGCGCGAAGAAAGCGATCAGCGGCGGGCCCAGGGTGAAGATCGAATAGTGATAGAGCGGGATGGCCATGAGCGTCGCGGGCACGACGCCGATGACGACGCGCACCAGGCTCATGGCGAGCAGCGACAGCACCCATTCGTAGGGCCGCAGCGGGCTGACGAAGAGATGCCCGAGATTGCGCGACCACAGCTCCTCGAGGAACGACACCGACACACCGAGCTGGCCGCGGAACATGACGTCCCACAGCATTACCGCCGCCAGCAGTACGCCACCGGCGCGCGCGACATAGGAGCTGTTGGTCATGAGGAACTGGCTGGTGAAGCCCCACAGGATCATCTGGATCGCGGGCCAGTAGAGCAGCTCGAGCGTGCGCGGCCACGAACTGCGCAGCAGATAGAGATAGCGCAGCAGCATGGCGCCGACCCGCCCCGGCGAAAAGCGCGCGAGCGCCGCCGGCCGCTCGACCGCGGTGACGCTCATTGCGCCGCTGCCTGCGGATCGAAGCGCGCGCCGGCGCGGGCGATGTCGAGGAAGACCTGCTCGAGCGTGTCGCGGCCGTAGCGCTCGATGAGCGCGCTCGGGCTGCCGCGGTCGACGATGCGCCCCTTGCGCATCATCATTACCTCCGAGCACAGCCGCTCCACCTCGCCCATGTTGTGCGACGCGAGCAGGATGGTGGCGCCGCTGCGGCGCTGATAGACCTCGAGATAGCTTCTCACCCAGTCGCCCGTATCGGGGTCGAGCGAGGCGGTCGGCTCGTCGAGCAGCAGCAGCTCGGGCTCGTTGAGCAGCGCCTTGGCGAGCGCCACGCGCGTTTTCTGCCCCGCGCTCAACTTGCCGGTTTGCCGATCGAGAAATTCGCCGATCTGCAGATCGGCGGCGAGCGTCTCGATGCGCTGCGCGACATGCGCGAGCCCGTAGAGACGACCATACACGGCCAGATTCTGCCGCACGGTGAGACGATGTGGCAGGTCGACGTAAGGCGACGAAAAGTTCATGCGCGGCAAAACTCGGTAACGATGACGCAACATATCCTCGTCGAAGATGCGGATGCGCCCGGCGGTCGGGAGCAACAGACCGAGCAGCATGGACAGAGTCGTCGTCTTGCCGGCGCCATTGCCACCCAGCAGCGCTGCAGTGACGCCGCCGCCGACATCGAAATCGATGCCGTCCACCGCGCAGGTGTCGCCGAAATGCTTGGTAAGCGCGCTGACCTGGATGGCGGGATGAGACACACGGTCCACGATGGCGTAATCCTCGACGAACGTCCAGCCGCCATGCGGTGGCTGCCCGATGACGCGAAGCTGCCATATAATGGAGAACGCCAGCCCCCGGTAGGGGTGTGGCGCTGGGATGAGGAAACGGCGATGGCGCGCGCGCGCGAAGCGTTGAGCCTGCAGCAGGGACCGCGGACCGACGTCTCGGTCAGCCTGCGCATGCTCGTTCTGATTCGCTGGGTCGCCGTTCTCGGACAGGGGGCGACCATCCTCTTCGTCCATTACGGCCTGGGCTTCGTCCTGCCGGTCGAGAGCGCGCTCGCCGTGGTCGGCACCTCGGCCGCGCTCAACATCGCCGCGAGCTGGCCGCGTCGCCGGCCGGCGCGACTCGGCGACCGCGAGGCGGCGCTCTATCTCGCCTACGACATTCTGCAGCTGGGCATGCTGTTGTTCCTCACCGGCGGGCTGCACAATCCCTTCGCCATCCTGATGCTGGCGCCGGTGACGGTGTCTGCCACTATCCTGTCGCGCCGCAGCGTGTTCTGGCTCTCCGCCCTCACCGTCGCCGCGATCAGCGTCCTTGCCGTCTTCCATCTGCCGCTGCCGTGGCGCGATATGCCGTTGCCGCCGCCGCCGCTCTATGTGCTGGGCGTGTGGACGGCGCTGGTCTCCTCGACCATGTTCATCGGCGGCTATACCTGGAGCGTCGCCGAGGAGGCGCGGCGCATGCGCGACGCCTACACCGCGACGCAGCTGGCGCTCGCCCGCGAGCAGCGCGTCTCCGCCGTGGGCGGCATCGCCGCGGCGGCGGCGCATCAGCTCGGCAGCCCGCTCGCCACCATCGCCGTCGTGGCCAAGGAGCTGGTGCGCGACCTGCCGCCGGGCAGCCCCTATGCCGAGGATGCGCTGCTGCTGCTGAGCCAGAGCGAGCGCTGCCGCACCATCCTCGCCGACCTCGCACACCAGCGCGATGGCGAGAGCGGCTCGCCCTTCGCCGGCCTGCCCTTCTCGGCGCTGGTCGAGGCCGCCGGCGAGCCTTACGGCGCGAGCGGCGTCGATGTCGCCTATGCGACGGCGGCGGGACGCGACGCGGATGCGCGCCCGGTCGAGGAGCCGTTGGTGCAGCGCAGCCCTGAGATCATGCACGGGCTCGGCAATCTCATCCAGAACGCCGCCCAGTTCGCGCGGCGCGAAGTGAGCGTCACCACCACCTGGAGCGACGACACCGTCGCGGTCGACATCGTCGACGACGGTCCGGGCTTCCCGCCGCAGGTGTTGGCGCGCATCGGCGAGCCCTATATCTCCGGGCGCGGCGGTGGCGAGACGCAGCATATGGGGCTCGGCATCTTCATCGCGCAGAGCCTGTTGGAGCGCACCGGCGCACGTGTCAGCTTCGCCAATCTGCCCGATGGCGGCGCGCAGGTCGTGGTAGAATGGAGACGAACCATGCTCGAAGGCGTGGAAGGCAAACCGGCGATGAAAGAGACGGTACAATGAGCGAAGACATCAGTATGCAGACCACCACGCCCGTCATCAGCGGGCCCTCGGCCCTCGACGGCCTGCCCGACAGCGAGCGCAGCCTTCTGCTCGTCGACGACGACGCGCCGCTGTGCCAGCGCCTGGCGCGCGCCATGGAGCGGCGCGGCTTCATCGTCACCACCGCGGACTGCGTCGCCGCCGGCATCGCCGCCGCCACCGAGCATCCGCCCGCCTTCGCCGTGGTCGACCTTCGCCTCTCCGACGGCAACGGCCTCGAGATCGTCAAGACCGTGCGCAAGGCGCGGCCCGGCGCGCGCATCGTCATGCTGACCGGCTATGGCAACATCGCCACCGCCGTCGCCGCGGTGAAGGCGGGCGCCATCGACTACCTGCCGAAGCCGGCCGACGCCGATGCGGTCGAGCGCGCGCTCCTCGCCAGCGAATTGGCGCTGCCGCCGCCGCCGGAGGACCCGATGTCCGCCGACCGCGTGCGCTGGGAGCACATCCAGCGCGTCTTCGAGCAATGCGACCGCAATGTCTCGGAGACGGCGCGCCGGCTCAAGATGCACCGCCGCACCTTGCAGCGCATTCTCGGCAAGCACGCGCCGCGCAACTAGGCCGCGGCGCGGCATCATCGGCTCATGTCTGCAGGAAGCCCAATTGGCTCCCTTCGAGGATGAGGCAGGTGAGCCGGCCGCTGGCGAAGGCGCCGGTATCGATGCCGATGCGGTTGCGCTTCACCTCCGGCCGCGGCGTGATGGTGTGCCCGTGCACGACGATCTTGCCGAAATTCTCCTCGGAGAGCAGGAAGTCGTCGCGGATCCACAGCAGGTCCTGCGCGGCCTGCTGGTCGAGCGGCACGCCGGGCCGCACCCCGGCATGGGCGAAGAAATAGTCGCCCTCCCCGTGGGTGAGCGCCAGGCCCTGCATGAAGCGGCGATGGCGCTGCGGCAGCCGCTCCGCCAAGTCGCGCTGGGCGCGTGCCAGCTCGCGCGGGTTCATCGGCACGTCGGGCGGGCGCACGCCATAGCTGCGCAAGGTCTGGGCGCCACCGTAAAACAGCCAGGCCGGCCCGACGGCGGTATCTTCGAGGAAGCGCAGCAGGCTCTCCTCATGATTGCCCTTGAGGTAAACGCTCTCGAAGCTCGGCAGCGGCTCGTCGAGCAGCAGGTCGACCACCGCCGGCGACTCGTCGCCGCGATCGATATAGTCGCCGAGATAGACCACCACATTGCGCGGCGCCTGGCGGCGGTAGGCATCCTCATGGATGAGCCGATGCAGCTGGCGCAGCAGGTCGGCACGGCCGTGGATGTCGCCGATGGCGTAAATGCGGCTGTCCGGCGGCGCCTGTGGCACCACCGCCTCGCTGTGCGGGACCCCGCGCCCCGGACGACGGGTGTTCATGGCCGGAAATATGGGGCCGGGCGGCCGATTGCGCCACAACCGTGCGGGGCGACGCGATCCCGCCCCGGCGGTTTTGCTTGCCAGATCCGGCCGATCGGCCCTAAGAGGACGGGCATGTCGGAGACGGATCTGCTTCCCCTGGTGGAGGCGCTCGCCCAATCGCGCGTGCTGTGCGTCGGCGACGTCATGCTCGACCATTATGTCTATGGCTCGGTCGAGCGCGTCTCGCCGGAAGCGCCGATCCCGGTGCTGCGCGTCGAGCGCGAGCAGAAGACCTTGGGCGGCGCCGGCAATGTGGTGCGCAACCTGCACGCGCTGGGGCTCGCCCCCTGCTTCGTCTCGGTGACCGGCAACGATGCGGCCGGGCGGGAGGTCGGGCAGCTCGTGGCGCGACTCGGCGGCACCGAGGCGCATGTGCTGACCGACCGCGGCCGCACCACCACGCTCAAGACGCGCTACGTCGCCGGCACGCAGCAGATGCTGCGCGCCGACCGCGAGCAGGCGGCGCCGCTCGCCGGCACCCTGCGCGAGGACTTCCTGACCATGGTGCGGCAACTCTTGCCGCAGCACCAGGTCACCATCGTCTCGGACTATGCCAAGGGAGTGCTCGCCGACGGTGTCGCCGCCGAGGTCATCGCCGCGGCGCGCGCCGCCGGCCACGCCGTCGTGGTCGACCCCAAGGGCGTCGACTACCAGGCCTATCGCGGCGCCACCCTGATCAAGCCGAACCGCCGCGAGCTCGGCGCCGCCACCAACCGCGCGGTCGACAGCGAATCGTCGATCGTCGCCGCCGCGCGCGCGCTGATCGATGATTGCGGCTTCGCCGCGGTGCTGGTCTCGTTGAGCCAGGACGGCATGATGCTCGTCGAATCCGGCGGCGCCACGCACAAGCTCGGCGCCGAGGCGCGCGAGGTCTACGACGTCTCCGGTGCCGGCGACACGGCCGTGGCGGCGCTCGCGGCGGCGCTCGGCGCCGGGGCGCCACTGCGCGATGCGGCGCGGCTCGCCAATGTCGCCGCCGGCATCGTTGTCGGCAAGGTCGGCACCGCCGTGGTGCATGCCGCGGAGCTGATCGAGACGCTGATCGACCGCGACGCGCTGGCGACGCGCAAGGTGCTGCCGCTGGCGCTCGCGCTCGACCATGCCGCGCGCTGGCGCCGCAACGGGCTCAAGCTCGCCTTCACCAATGGCTGCTTCGACCTGCTGCATCCCGGCCATGTCGCGCTGCTCGGCCAGGCGCGCGCCGCCGCCGACCGGCTGGTGGTCGGGCTCAACAGCGACGCGTCGGTGGCGCGGCTCAAGGGTCCCGGCCGCCCGGTGCAGAGCGAGCAGGCGCGCGCCGCGGTGCTGGCCTCGCTCGCCTCGGTCGACATGGTGGTGCTGTTCGAGGAGGACACGCCGCGGTCGCTCATCGGCGAGCTCAGGCCCGAGGTCCTCGTCAAGGGCGCCGATTACCGCCTCGACCAGGTGGTCGGCGGCGACATCGTGCAGTCCTATGGCGGCAAGGTGCTGCTGGCGGATCTGCTGCCCGGCCACAGCACGACGGCGACGATCGCGCGCCTCGCGCGCTGAGGGTGCCGGAATCAACCGAGTTCGGGATCGTCGATGCCGGAATCGAGCAGGCGGCGCAAGCGGCCGGCGCCGAGCTGGGCGAAGCGCAGCAGCATGGCGCGCCGGCGCGCGGCGGCGAGCGGCTCGGCCTTGGCCTCGCGCAACACCGCGGCGCCGAACGGATCGGCGATGATGAGGCCGCACTCCTCGGGGATGAGCTCGGTCGGGAATCCCGCCGGCACGGCGAAATAGAGGCGGTCGCAGAAGTCGCGGTATTCCCGCCATTTGCGGTCGCTCTTGAAATCCGCTACCGACGACTTGATCTCGACGACAACGAGTTCCCCGTCGCGTCCCAGCGCCAGCACGTCGGCGCGCCGCCCGTTGGCGAGCGACACTTCGAGCAGCGTGGCGAAGCCGCGATGGGCGAGCGCGCGGCAGATGCCGCGGGCCAGCTCTTTGGGGAAATCGCGTGGGTCTGACATGGTGATCGCCGCCATCGGCGAGGAGTTTGCGTGATGACGGAGCGAAAGCGAAGTGTTTTGCGCGATGCCTGGCGGCTCGCCAAGCCTTACTGGCAATCCGAGGACAAGTGGTGGGCCTGGGGATTGCTTGTCGCGGTGATCGCGTTGAACCTCGCCCTGGTCTATCTCTCCGTGCGTCTCAATTCGTGGCGGAATGATTTCTACAACGCGCTGCAAAACTATGACGAGAAAGACTTCCTCCACCAGCTTCTGCTGTTCGCGCTCATTGCTGGTGCTTACATCCTCCTGGCGGTTTATCAGCTGTACCTGCAGCAGATGCTGCAGATCCGGTGGCGGCGCTGGCTCACCCGCCGTTATATCGGCGCGTGGCTCGACGAGCGCGCCTACTACCGGATGCAGCTCGAGGAGGGCGGCACCGACAATCCCGATCAGCGGATCTCCGAAGACCTCGAGCGCTTCACGCGCCAGACCCTGGTGCTTACGGTGGGAAGCTCGGGATTCCTGAACGCGGGCGTCACGCTGCTGTCGTTCTTGGCCGTTCTCTGGTCGCTCTCCGGCACGTTGACGTTGCCCATGGGATCATGGGGGACGGTGCAAATTCCCGGCTATATGGTGTGGGTCGCGCTGGTCTACGCCGTCGGCGGCACCTGGCTCACCTTCAGGCTCGGGCGCCCGCTGGTGAGGCTCAATTTTGACCAGCAGCGCTATGAGGCCGATTTCCGCTTCAGCATGGTCCGCCTGCGCGAGAACACCGAGAGCGTCGCGCTCTATGGCGGCGAGCAGCGCGAGCTCGGGACCTTTCTCGGCCGCTTCAGACAGGTCGTCGACAACTTCTGGCAGATCATGAAGCGGACGAAGACCTTGGGCTTTTACACGAATAGCTATTTCCAGGCCGCGGTGATCTTTCCCTATCTCATGGCCGCTCCCCGTTTTTTCGCCGACAAGATGCCGTTCGGATGGCTGATGCAGACCGCTGACGCCTTCGATCAGGTGCACACCTCGCTATCCTTTATCGTCAACAACTACGCGGGCACGACCGAGGGCATCGCCTCATGGCAATCGGTGATCCAGCGGCTGAGCAGTTTCGAGGATCGGCTGCGTGAGGTCACGGAAGCGGCACGGGCGCCACAGCCGATCGAGATATCCCGCGGCGGCGGCGGGCTTTCTGTCGCCGACCTCGATGTCGATCTGCCCAACCGCACGCCGCTGCTGCGCGGCGTCGATTTCGCCGTCGCGCCGGAAGAAGCGCTGCTTCTGACGGGGCCGACCGGTGCCGGCAAGAGCACGCTGCTGCGGGTGATCGCCGGCATCTGGCCGTTCGGGCGCGGGCGCATTCGCATCGGCGCGGGACCGACGCTGTTCCTGCCGCAGCGGCCCTATTTGCCGTTGGGCACGCTGCGCAACGCGCTGCTCTATCCGCGCGAAGACGAGACGGTGCTGGACGGGCGGCTGAAAGCGGCACTGGAAACGGTGGGCCTGGGCGCGCTCGCGAGCGAGCTCGACGAGGGCAGCAACTGGGCGCGCCGCCTATCGCTCGGCGAGCAGCAGCGCCTCGCCTTCGCGCGCATCCTGCTGAGCGAGCCGGCGATCGTGTTCCTGGATGAGGCGACGTCGGCGCTCGACGAGGCGAGCGAGGCCGCGCTCTACCGCCTGCTGCGCGAGGCGCCGTGGCGCCCGACCGTGATCAGCGTCGGGCATCGCAGCACGCTGCGCGAGTTCCACGATCGCATATTGTCGCTTGACGGCGCCGGTGCGCACCAGAAAGGCGTCGCCACGGCGAGCTAGCTTGTGCCAGCCGGCCGCGGCGAGAGACGAAAGCCGATTACGAGGCGGTCGACAGCGCGGTGGCGATGCTGTTGAAGACGCCGCTGAGGTTCGAGCCCACCGAGTTTTATTTGGCTGGTCCGCTGATCTATTGAAATTATTCGACGCGTTCCCTCAATAAAAAACCCGCCGAGACAGCGGGATTTTTCGTCAATTCCTCGCCAAGGCGGCGCCCGATGGCGCCACCCCGCTTACATCGCGTTAGCAGCCGCCACCAACGGTCCGTTGACGCCGGTCAGACTGGAGCCGACCGTGATCATGACGGCAAAGATCACGAGGGCAATCAGCCCCGCAATCAAGGCGTATTCAATGGCCGTCGTCCCGCCTCGATCGAGGCGGAGCCTATATGCGAGTGCGCACATTGGTGGCCTCCTGACCGCCATAACAAGCCGGGCCATTGTAGGCAAAAGGACCGCGCGCTCCAGCTTAATCGCCGGTGATTTGGCGCAAATGCGCGGCCGCTCGGGCGCCGCCTGGATATCGGGAATTTGACGGTCATTCGCCTAAAATCCGCGCCGGGCGGTCGCAGTCAGATGGCGAATTCGGGCTCCGCGTCCGCGCCTTTTTGGGCGAGATCGAGATCCTCGAGGATGCGCTCCTTCCAGCTCTGCAGCTGCGCCTCGGTGCGGCGGCGCGGCCGCGGCAGGTCGATGCGGTATTGCGCGTGGATGCGGCCCGGCTTGGCGCGCATCACCACGACGCGGTCGCTCAGCACCAGCGACTCCTCGATGTCGTGGGTGACGAACAGCATGGTCGGCTGATCGGCGCGCCAGATGTCGAGGAGATGGTCCTGCAGACCAAAGCGCGTGAAGGCGTCGAGGGCGCTAAACGGCTCGTCGAGCAGCAGCACCGCCGGCCGCGCCACCAAGGCGCGCGCGATCGCCGCGCGCTGGGCCATGCCCCCCGACAGCTGCTGCGGCAATGCATCGGCGAACGCGCGCAGGCCGACGCGGGCGAGCGCGGCGTCTGCGAGCGGGCGCCGCTGGTCGCGCGGCCGCTTGGCGAGCGCGAATTCGACATTCTCGCGCACGCTGAGCCAAGGCATCAGCCGCGGCTCCTGGAAGACGAGCCCGACTTCCGGCCGCGGCCCGGCGACGGCGACGTTGTCGAGCATGACGCTGCCCGAACTCGGTGCTTCGAGACCGCCGACGATGCGCAACAGCGTGCTCTTGCCGCAGCCGCTGGTGCCGACGATGCCGACGATCTCGCCGCGATCAACGGCGAGATCGATGTCGGCGAGCGCGGCGAGCTCGTCAAATCTCTTGGAGACGTGCCTGATCTGCAGCATGGGCCTTCTTCTCCTCCGCGCTTTGGAAGGAGTCCTGCCAGGAGACGAATCGTCGGCTGATCGCGGCGAGCGCCACGTCGCTGAGCTTGCCGAAAACGGCGAAGAGCAGGATGGAGGCGATGATGTTCGCCGGCCTTCCGGTCTGCTGGCCGTCGATCAGGAGAAATCCCAAGCCTTCGCTGGCGCCGAGGAACTCGGCGGCGATGACGAACATCCACGCAAGCCCGAGACCGCCGCGCAGTCCGATGATATAAGCCGGCAAGGTGGCCGGCAGCAGCACGCGCCGGACCAGCGCCGCGCCGCTGTATCCATGGATATGCGCCACCTCGACCAGCTTGCGGTCGACCTGCTGGATGCCGGCCATGGTGCTGAGATAGACCGGGAAGAACGCGCCCAGCGCGATCAGCGTCACCTTCGACCCCTCGAAGATGCCGAGCCACAGCACGAAGAGCGGGACCCAGGCGATCGAGGGGATGCTGCGCAGCGCCTGGAGCGTCGGGTCGAGCAGGCGCCGCCACAGCGGCGAGTAGCCGGTCAGCGCACCGAGCACGGTCGCCACCGCCGTGCCGGCGAGAAAACCCAGCAGCACGCGCAGCAGCGTGATCTCGATATGCCCCCAGAGCTCGCCGGCGAACCACAGGTCGCGCAGCGATTTCAACACCGCCGAGGGCGCCGGCAGCAGGTTGGGCGGAGCCAGGCCGAAGCGCGACAGCGCCTCCCACAGCGCCAGCAGCAGCGCCGGCAGGAGCAGTCCGACGGCGCCGCCCTTGACCGCGACGCGGCGGGCGCGGGCGAGCGGCGTCATTTCTGCGCCTCCTGGCGCTTGGCGACGCGGGTGATGTATTGCGGATCGATGAGCGCGTCGGCGGTCTTGCCGATATCGGTGTCGGCGGGAATGACGCCGCTCTCCTTGAGCACGTCGCCGGCGGCGACGATGGTGTCGCGCTGCTTGGCGCCGATCATGCCGTTCGACAGGTCGTTGCGCTCGAGCTGCTTGGCCGCCACTTGGTCGGTCAGCTTCCCGGCCTTGGCGACGATGGCGCGCAGCTCCTCGGGATGGGAAAGCGACCATTTGCGCGCCTTCTCGTAGACGGTGAGCACGCGCTCGACCACGTCGGGATGCGCCGCGGCGAAATCCTCGCGCACATTGAGGAAGCCGTAGGTGTTGAGGTCCGGGTTGCGGAAGAAGAGGCGCGAGCCCTGCTCGAGCTCGGTCTGCGCCATGTAGGGATCGAGCCCGGCCCAGGCATCGACGTCGCCGCGCTCCAGCGCCACGCGGCCGTCGGGATGCTGCAGCAGCACCATCTTCACGTCCGGCGATTTGAGCCCGTGCAGCGACAGCGCGCGCAGCAGGAAAATGTGCGGGTCGGTGCCGCGGGTGACGGCGATGCGCTTGCCTTTCAGATCCTCGACCTTCTCGATGGTCGAGTCCTTGCGCGTAACCAGCGCCGTCCATTCCGGCTTCGAGTAGATGTAGACCGCCTTGATCGGCACGCCGTTGGCCTTGCCGAGCAGCGCCGCGGCGCCGGCGGAAGAGCCGAAATCGATGCTGTTGCCGTTGAGGAATTCGAGCGCCTTGTTGCTGCCGAGGCTCAACACCCAGTCGAGCTTGACGCCGTCCGGGGCGAACTCCTCCTCCATCCAGCCCTTGTCGCGCAGCACCAGGCTCACCGGATTGTAATAGGCCCAGTCGAGGCGCAAGGCCGCGATCTTGTCCGCGGCGCGCGCCGCCGGCGCCAGGGTGGCGCACAAGGCCGTCGCCAGCGCGACGGCGAAACTCAGACGGCGCAAAATGAAACGTGGCATGGGTCCCGATCTCCTCGCCGCTCGGGCGTGAAAAAACCGCCGCAGCTGTTGCTGGGCGGTTCGGCCCTCGCTTTAGCTGCATTTCTAAGGCGCCCGCAAGCTGGAGCTCAAATCGGCGCCACTCACCAAGCTAATCTCCCATGAGTTGCGCGTCAATGGGCCGATTTCATACAAATCGATTATGTGAATTGCAGCGGCCGGCCCGGAAAGGTTGCGGTTTGGCGGCGAATGGCTACAACAGGCGCGCTCTGCGGATGAAGTCGGACATGGCGGAAGAACAGGTAGAACCGGAGAACCAGTTTCGCGCGGCGCGGCTCGAGAAGCTGGCGGCGCTGCGACAGCTGGGCGTCGATCCCTACCCTTACGGCTTCGCCCGCACCGCCGAGGCGCGGGAGATCGACCAGCGCTACGCCGCGCTGCCGGCGGGTGCCACGACCGAGGACGTCGTCGCGGTGGCCGGTCGCGTGCGTGCCGCCCGCAACAACGGCCTGTTCATCGACCTGCACGATCCTTCCGGCAAGATCCAGGTCTTCTGCCACAAGGATTTCCTCTCGCCCGAGCAGCTCGGCATCGTCAAGCTGCTTGACCTCGGCGACATCATCGGCGTCGAGGGCGTGGTGCGGCGCACGCCGCGCGGCGAGGTGACCGTGAACGCCCGGCGCGTCGTCGTGCTGGCGAAGGCGCTGCTGCCGCTGCCCGAGAAATATCACGGCCTCGCCGACCTCGAGACGCGCTATCGCCAGCGCTACCTCGACCTCATCATGAACGAGGAGAGCCGCGAGACCCTGCGCAAGCGGTCGCGCATCGTCGCCACCATGCGCCGGCTGTTGACCGAGCGCGGCTTTCTCGAAGTCGAGACGCCGATGCTGCACGTCATTCCCGGCGGCGCCACGGCAAAGCCTTTCGTCACCCACCACAACGCGCTCGACATGGCGCTCTATCTGCGCGTCGCGCCGGAGCTGCATCTGAAGCGCCTGCTGGTCGGCGGCCTCTCCGACAAGCTGTTCGAGATCAACCGCAACTTCCGCAACGAGGGGCTGTCGCCGCGGCACAATCCGGAATTCACCTCGCTCGAGCTCTACCAGGCCTATGTCGACTACACCGCGATGATGGCGCTGACGGAGGGGCTGATCGCCGAGATCGCGCGCGAGGTGCTGGGGGTTACGCGCATCATCTATGGCCAGCGCGACATCGAGCTTGCCGGCGAATGGCCGCGCCAATCCATGGCGGCGCTGGTGCAGCACGAGACGGGCGTCGACTTCCTCGCCATCGCCGCGGATGGCGAAGCGCGCGCGGCCGCCCGCCGGCTGCACGTCGAGCTTCCCGATACCGCCGGGTGGGGCCGCGCGCTCGAGGGCGTTTTCGCCGCGCGCGTCGAGCACAAGCTCATCCAACCGATCCACGTCACCCACTTCCCGCGCGAGATCTCGCCGCTCGCCAAGGCCGACCGCCAGGATCCGCGGCTCACCGAGCGGTTCGAGACCTATATCAATGGCTGGGAAGTCGCCAACGCCTTCTCGGAGATCAACGACCCCATCGACCAGCAGCGGCGCTTCGAGGCGCAGATGCGCGAGCGCGAGCGCGGCGACGAGGAGGCGCAGCATCTGGACGCCGACTACGTCACCGCGCTCGAATACGGCATGCCGCCGGCCGGCGGGCTCGGCATCGGCATCGACCGGCTGGTGATGCTGCTCACCGACAGCCCCTCGATCCGCGACGTCATCGCCTTCCCGACCATGCGGCCGAAGACGTGACGCTCTGCCGCCGCACGCGGTGCAGCGCGCTCCGCAACCAAATCCCTGTAGCGATCACGGGTTGCTCCCGTTAGACTGAGCTGAACTTTCGGTTGCCTGAGCAGGCAAACGCGAGCGCCGGCGCCAAGAACCGGCCGATGGGAGGGAATGTGCTCGCTGCGCAACGAATCGCCGCGCGTCTCGGCGCGCCCATTTGCCTCGAACGCGCCCCGCCCGCGAAACAGCGGCGCCGCGCCGAAGCTCCGTCAAGCCGCCAACCAACGAAATCGCGCCCCGGCGGGACGCGACGGTGAGATTTGCCTAGGAGAAGGCAAACAATACAACATCTGGAGGAACGCGATGGACATTAAGCAAGGGCGAATGGCAGGCGCACGGCCTGCTTCGATCATCGGTCTCGGCTGCATCGCCGTCATACTGGCGGCGGCGCCCGCCGCGGCCAACACGGCGTGCTCGCTGCCCGCGGTTCAGTCGCTGGGCGTGACCGGGCTCACGATCACCGCGGCCACGGATCACCCGGCGACGGCCACGCTGCCGGAATACTGCGAGCTGCGGGGGACGGTCGCGACCGACGGGCTCGGCGCCGGACCGAACAGCGCCAGTATTCATGCCGATCTGCCGGCGAACTGGAACGGCAAGTTCCTGACGACGGGCCAGGGCGGCTTCGCCGGCACCGACGGTCTTCCCGGGGTGAGCGTCGGCAGCCCGGTGGCGAGAGGCTATGCCGTGTCGACGACGGACACGGGCCACCAGGCCGGCGGGACCGACGCCCGCTGGGCGCTGAACGCCGACGGCTCGCCGGCGACGGCCAAGATCGCCGACTACTACTACCGCGCCGTGCACCAGGTGGCGGTGACCTCGAAGGCGCTGGTCAAGGCCTTTTACGGCGCCGGCTCGATCAGCCGGTCCTATTTCGCCGGCTGCTCCAACGGCGGCCGCCAAGCCTATAACGAGGCGACCAAGTTCCCGGATGATTTCGACGGCATCATCGCCGGCGATCCGTTCCTCGACATCCGCGCCCTCATCGCCGGCCTGAAATTCCACAAGCAGAACCTGCAATCGGTTAATACCTTCCTGCCGGCGTCGAAGCTGCCGATGATCGATGCCGCCGTCCGCGCCAGCTGCGACGCGGCCGACGGGGTCGTGGACGGGCTCATCCAGAACCCGGCCAAGTGCTCGTTCAACCCCGACAGCCTGGTGACGGCATCCTGCGCGCCCGGCGACAACACCTGCCTCACGCAGGGGCAGGCCGACACGCTCCGGAATTACTTCACGGCGCTGCGCGACGATGACGGCCATGTCATCTATACCGGCGCCGCAGTGAGCGATCTCGGCGGCGGCGACGGCATGGATCTGTGGAGCACCGGCTTCTTCGCGCCGGGGCAAGCGCTGCCGACCCCGAACACACAGAGCACCTTCGACGTGACCGCGCCCGAACCTTGGGGAAACGCCGGTTTTTCGCCGGCGTCCATCGGCTGGCAGTTCGTCGATCACGGCATCCAGTACCTGGTCGAGCGCAACCCGGCCTTCAACGTGCGGAGCTTCGACGCCAACAGTCCGATCGGCATCGAGAGCGACCGGGCGCTGAAGCTCTTCGACCGCCGCACCGAAGCCGGCGACGGCGACCAGCCCGCAAAGCTCCTGCCGTTCATCGCCAAGGACCGCAAGATGCTGATCTATCACGGCCTCAGCGATCCGGCGCTGCCCGCCTTCCGCACCATCAACCACTATGAGGCGGTCGCCGACCTCGTCGAGGGCGGCATCGGCGAGCTGCAGGAGAACGTGCGGCTGTTCCTCGCGCCGGGAATGCACCATTGCTCGGGCGGGCCGGGCCCGAACACCTTCGACACGCTGTCGGCGCTGGAGAACTGGGTCGAACAGGGCCAGGCGCCGGACAGCATCATCGCCAAGAACAATACGACCGGCCGCACCATGCCGCTCTGCAAATTCCCGGAACAGGCGAGCTATCACGGCGCTCCCGGCGACCCGGTCGCGATCAACGACGCGGCGAACTGGAGCTGCAATCCAAAGAACAAGGAGATGTTGAAAGTCGGGTTGAACGGCCGGATGGCGGGCGCGGGACAGCAGCAGGACGCGTTCCGCGACGAGCACGACGACGATCGATGACCGCTGCGGGGCGCGTGCCGCAAGGTGCGCGCCCCGTCTGCTCCTTCGCGGGCAGGCGCGGAAGGCCGGCTACTCGGCTCCCGCCGGCGCCGCGCGGCGCAGATCCTCCGTCGTCCAGCCTTGGCCGCCGGGTTTCCAGCCCGGCGCACCGAACAGGTAGCTCCACCGCTCACGCCACGAGCGCGCCTGCCGCAGATCGCGCAGCAATGCCGCCCATTCGTGGAAGTTGATCACGAAGGGGTTGTTGGAAGTGAGCGGCTTCACCAGGCCGTAGCGGCACGGCAAATCGTCGCGCTCGACGATGAGCGTGCCGAACAGCCGGTCGAACACGATGAGCACGCCGCCGTAATTGGCGTCGAGATACTCCGGATTGGCGGCATGGTGGACGCGGTGGTGAGAGGGGGTATTGAAGACGTATTCGAGCCAGCCGAGCTTCGGCACCCATTCCGCGTGGAGCCAGAACTGATAGAGCAGGTTCAGCGACAGCACCCCGAACACGGCTGCCGGGGGAAAGCCGAGCCACACCAACGGGGCATAAAAGATCCCGGAACCGCTCAAGCGGCCGGTCCAGCCGAAGCGATAGGCGGCGGAAAGGTTGAGCTGGTTCGATGAATGGTGGATGGCATGGGTCGCCCAGAACCAGCGCACGCGGTGGCTCGCGCGATGGAACCAGTAGTAGCAGAACTCGACGCCGATGAAGAGCAGGCCGAAAGCAACCGGCCCGCTCAGGGGCACCGTCGCGATGCGGTGGTTCCACGCCAAGGCGATGACGGGCAGAGCGAGGCCGAACGGCAGATATTTGTAGACGATGTATTCGCGCCCGAGGGCGTCGACGAGCGAGGCGGCGGCGGCGCGCCAGTTGTAGCCGCGCTTCTTCACCCAAGCGATGACCAGCGCCTCGACGGCCGCGATCACGATGACGACGGGCGTGAAATAGATCACGTAAGGGAAAAACGAGTTCATCGGCGAGCCTCCCCGGCTGTCTCCACGCCGCCAGCATGGAAGAAGACGCGGTTCCGCTCTCGCCGCTACCCGCGCGATACTGATCAAATCCTCATGCGGACTTGCCGATTCCGGAATCGGCGAGATCAGGGGGCGGCTCGAGCCGGCCGAGATGCAGGCGCCGATAGTCGGACGGCGTCGTGCCGGTATGCGCCTTGAAGGCGCGATTGAACGGCCCAAGCGACTGGAACCCGGCATCGAGCGCGATCGTCAGGATCGGCACCTGAGCCTGGGTCCGGTCGGCCAGCGCCCCCATGGCATCGGCCAGACGGTAGCCGTTGACGAAGGTGCTGAAGTTCCGATGGCCCAGCCGCTGGTTGATGAGCCGGCGCAGGCGGTATTCCGGAACCTCGAGCCGGCCCGAGAGCGCGGTGATGCTCAAACCTTCCTCGCGATAGATCCTCTCCTGCTCCATCAGCCGGCGGAGACGCTCGAGCAGCGCCGCCTCCTGACCGTCGATCGCAGCGGCGTCGGAACGCGGGAAGCCATCGACCGGAAAGCCGCGCTGCACGACCGGCGCCACCGGAATCAGCTGGCCACGTGCCGACAGCGACAACTGCGTAAAGACGAAAACGAAGGTCAGCGCCAACACCCCCGCCGCGTTTACGGTGCTCAGCGGCGGCGAGGCCGGCGGCCCGCCCATGAAGGTTTCCAGCACGATCACAGCTGCCGTGTAGATCGCCGAAGAAAGCACGAGCGCCACCCGAAAGCGGCGGCGCTCCTCGATGAGATCGGCGGAACGGCCGACCAGGGCTTGGCGAATGGCGAGCGCGACGAACACCAGCTGCAAGGCGTGGTAAAGGGGACACGCCGCCGGCACCAGCCCACGCGCGCAGACGAAGCCGATCGCTACCGTGCCGAGCCAAGGCAGGGCATGGCGCCACGATGCCACGAAGGCGTCATCGAAAGCGGCCAAGGCGAAGAGCCAAAACATGGCGGGCGTGCCGAGGCTGACGAGGCGGAAGGGCCGAAGCCAGGGCAGCGGCCCGCCGAGAAGGCCGGGCGCCGTGACGATGACGTAGGCCGCGACGCTCGCGGCGAACATGGCGCCGTACAACCCTGCCGGCGTCCGGCGACCATCGCGCAGCAACAGCGCGGCGAGCACCGCGAGAAGCGCGACGGCGGCGCCGCGCAGCCCCGCTTCGAGCATCGCCAAGGACAGGCCGGCCAGCATGGCCCCTCCTGCCTAGCACACCGCCGCGCGCGGCGGAATGGCACGACGAAACGGAAGCCCGCGATTTTCCGCGAGGCCTTCTTTCGTCGGTGGACCGCGCCGCTATCGGATGTTGAGCGGGAAGATCAGGTTGATGCCGGGCGGCGGCGGCGGGGCGTAGACCACCGGCGGCGGCGCGTAGACATAGGCGGGCGGCGGCGCGCGATAGACCGGGCGGCGATGATGCTCGCGCCATTCGTCGCGCGCGGCGCGCTCGCGATCGAGGCGCTCATGCCGGCCGCGGCCGCGGTCGTCGTCATCGGCGCGGGCCGGCGCCGCGGCGGCGCCGCCGACCACACCCGCCAGCACCAAGGCCAGAACCAGCCGGCCCGTCACCGGGCGGAAACCCCTTGCTCTCGTCGTTGCGCGTTGCATGGTGCTCCCTTACTGCGGCGGCGGTTGAGGCCCGCGGCGTCCACGACCCGGCGCATGGCCGAATGCCGCATCGGCGTTCTTCTTCTGCTCGGGCGACATGGTGTCATAGAGCGCCTGGAAGGCGGGAATGAGCTTTTTCAAACCGGCGACATGGGTCTCCGCGACCTCCTCGTAGGAGCGCAGATCGTCGACCGCGGTCATCTTGCCGCGGTTCTGCCGCCGCTGGGCGATGACCGATTGCATCGCCTTCGCGTCGTCGTGCATCGCCTGGGCGACGGCGTTCCATTGCGGCTCCTGGGCCGCGGTGATCTTCAGCTGATCATGGAGCTGCTTGATGCGCGCTTCGACGCGGTCGGGGCGCGAGGCCTTGGCGCCCGGCTGGCCCGCATCGGTTTGGGCGAGCGTGGTCGCCGTGGGATTGGTCTGGGCGAGCAGGGGGTTGGCGAGAACGGTCATGCCCAAGAATGTCGCCACCGCGAGGCACCGCGCGGCCGGGTCAATGAGCTTCATGGGGGTGGTTCCGCTTTCGTTGTCATCGAGGGGCGCGGCACGAATGCCGGTCCAGGCCATTATCGGCGGTGGCCCGCGCCATCATCCCCGTGCGGGATTGCGGCAACCGCTAAAATGCCGGGCGTCGGCCGTCAGCTCGGGTTCTCCAGGCTCAACACGCCGCGGTCGTAATCATAGGCGAAGAGCTCGGCATAGCGGCCCCAATTGATCACCGTCTCCAGCACCTCGCGCGCCTCTTCCTCGCTCAGATAGTCCTCGAGCTCGGCGAGGAAGCGTCCTTCCGGCGCGCTGTGCCCGGGCCGCTCGTCCAGCACCTTGCGGATATGGGCGGCGAGCGGGACGGTGCGCCGCAGCTGATCGGCGAAGATCCGCTTGCGCTCCTGCAGGTCGGCCTCGGCGAAGCTGCGCCCGACCGGCGTCGTCCAGATGTCGCCGCCGGCCACCTGGGCGAAGCCCAGCAGCTGCAGCGCCTCGATCAGCACGAAGAGCTGCTCGTCGTCGACATGCTCGTGCTCGGCGAGGTAGGGCAGGTCGGCGCGGCCGGCATAGGGCGGCTCGACGATGGCGTCGAGGAGGCCGACGAGCTGCTGGATCGAGGCGCTGGGCAAGCGGTAGCCGATGCCGACCGGCTCGGCCCGCAAGCCGCGCTTGCCGGGGCCCTGACCCGGCGTGGTGGTGAGGAGCGTGTAGACCTCGTCGACGATCTGGCGGAAGCGCGGGCTGGTCACCTCGCGCGGCCGCGGCAGGGTGACGGGGATCTCGGCGCGGATGTGGCCGGGATCGCTGCCGAAGATGATGATGCGGTCGGCGATCTCGACCGCCTCCTCAATGTTGTGCGAGACGAGGATGATGCCCTTGGTCGGCACGCGCCGCTCGATCCAAAGATCCATGAGGTCGTTGCGCAGCGTCTCCGCGGTCAGCACGTCGAGCGCCGAGAACGGCTCGTCGAGCAGCAGCACGTCGGGGTTGACGACGAGGGCGCGGGCGAAGCCGACGCGCTGGCGCATGCCGCCCGACAGCTCCTTGGGATAAGCGGATTCGAAGCCGTCGAGGCCGATCAGGTCGATCGCCTGCAGCGCGCGCCGGCGCCGCTCGGTACGCGGCACGCCCTGCGCCTCGAGGCCGAGCTCGACATTGCCGAGGACGGTGAGCCAGGGGAACAGCGCGAAGGTCTGGAACACCATGGCGATGCCATGCGCCGGGCCGTCGACCCTCTGCCCGCGATAAGCGACATGGCCCGCGCTCGGCGGCGTGAGCCCGGCCAGCACGCGCAGGAAGGTCGATTTGCCCGAGCCGGACTTGCCGAGGATGGCGACGATCTCGCCTTCGCGCAGCGCGAAATCGACGTGGTCGAGCACGAGCCGGCCGGGCGTCTCGGCGGTCTGGTAGGTCTTGCAGACCTTCTCGGCGGAGATGAGGCGGCTGTCGTCGGGCATGCTCTGCTTCGCTCAGTCGAGGCGCAGCCGCTCTTCGGCGAGGTGATAGAGCCGCCGCCACAGCAGGCGGTTGAACAGCAGCACGTAAAGGCTCAGCACGGTGATGCCGAGAGCGATGCGCGGAAAGTCACCCTTTTCGGTCTCCTGCGCGATATAGGCGCCGATCCCGGTGGCCACCAGGGTGGTATCGCCCCAGCGCACCACCTCGGCGACGATGCTGGCGTTCCACGAGCCCCCGGACGCGGTCACCGCGCCCGTGACGAATGCCGGGAAAATACCGGGAAGCACCAGCCGCCGCCACCACAACCAGCGTGTCACGCCGAAATTGCTGGCGACGAACTGGTAGTCGGTCGGCAGCGCCAAGGTGCCGGCGATGACGTTGAACAGGATGTACCATTGCGTCCCCAGGATCATCAGCGGGCTCACCCACACCTCGACATCGAGATGAAGCGTGACGATGGCGGAAACGACCATCGGAAAAAACAGATTGGCCGGGAACGCCGCGAGGAACTGCACCACCGGCTGGACGCGGCGGGCGAGCCGCGGCCGGAAGCCGATCCAGACGCCGACCGGGACCCACACCAGCGCCGCCAGCGCGATCAGCACCACGACGCGTAGCAGCGTGACGAAGCCCAGCGCGACAACGTGCAGCACTTCCTGCGGGTCGACCTCCGAGCGCACGAAGAGCGCGATCTCGGTGAGCGCGGCGAAGGTTCCCAGGGCGAGGGCCACGTTCCAGCCGAGATCGATCCAGCGCGTCGGCAGCAGCTTGACCCGCAGCGCCTGGTGCGGCCGCTGCACGGCGCGGCGGGCGCGACTGGCCAGCGCCGCGGTGGCGTCGACGAGCGTGCGCAGCAGATCGAACAGGCGCGCGCGCTGCAGCATGACGAGAAACCAGGGCGGCTCGATCTCGTCCTGGCCGATCGCCTCGACCTTGAAGCGTTGCGCCCAGGCGAGCAGCGGGCGGAACAGCAGCTGGTCGTAGACGAGAATGAAGACCAGCATGGCGAGGATGGCGTAGCCGACGGCGACGAGATCGCGCTGGTCGATCGCGACGGCGATGTAGGAGCCGATGCCCGGCAGCAGCACGGTATGCCCGGCGACGCTGATGGCCTCGGAGGCGACGACGAAGAACCAGCCGCCGGAGACCGACATCATCATGTTCCACACCAGGCTGGGCAGCGCGAAGGGCACCTCGAGCTGCCAGAAGCTCTGCCACGGCGACAGATGGTACATGCGCGCCGCCTCGCGCAGATCCTGCGGCACGCCGATGAAGGACTGGTACAGGCTGAACGTCATGTTCCACGCCTGCGAGGTGAAGATGGCGAAGATGGCGGCGCATTCATAGCCCAGCAGGGTGCCGGGAAAGAGCGCGATGAAGCCGGTCACGGTGATCGACAGGAAGCCCAGGATCGGCACGGATTGGAGAATGTCGAGGACGGGAATGAGCAGCTTCTCGGCGCGGCGGCTCTTGGCGGCGAGCGCGGCATAGGCGAGGCTGAAGACGAGCGAGGCGGCGAGCGCCAGCGCCATGCGCAGCACGGTGCGCAGCCCGTAGGCCGGCAGGTTGCGCGCGTCGAGCGAGATCGGCAGCGCCTCGCCCGCCTGATAGGGCGCGTTCATCTGCTGGCTCGCCCAGGCGACGAGAATGATGGTGCCGAGCACCAGCGGCAGCGCGACCAGGTCCCAGAAATTGGGCCGCAGGCGCGAGGGCCAAGCAACGATCGGCAGCCCCCAACGCTGTTGCATCGCCCGCTTTCTCCGCCGCTGATCGCCGCGCCCTGTGGTGTAGCGCAACTCCTGTGTCAGGCGAAAGCGCGGTGCGGTCCCATGGCGGCGAAACACGCTCGTTGGCTATGCTTCATCCGCTCGAACGGCCACGCGCCTGACAGGCGGCGGCCACGGTCGGCGATTTCGCCGCCGCCTGCGTCTTCGGCGGAGAAGCGATAGGCGTGCGTCTTCGATGCGGCGGTGCCAGCCGGCGAGATCGCCGGCCGCATGGTGGCTGAGCTTCGGCTATTCCTCGAGCAGTTGTCCCATCTTGAGGGCGACGCCCATCGAGCCCTGGATCTTCAGCTTGCCGGTCATGTAGGCCATGGTCGGGTTGAGCTGCCCGGCGATGAGGCTGTTGAGGTTCTCGAGGCTGATGGCGATGGTTGTCTCGGCGTCGCGCGTGTTGTTGTCGATCAGCGGCGGCGTCTGCGTCCCGTCCCAGAAGATCACGCCGTCGCCGCCGAGATCGAACTGGATGGTGTGGCCGAGCGGCGCGGCGGTGCCGGCCTTGGCACGGATGGCGGCAGTGGCGCTGTCGAGGGACATGGTCTTGCCTCGCCCGGGGAGATGAGCGGCGATCATAGCAAGCGCGGTGCCGGTGCGGCAGGCCCGCGGCCGGTTTTTTCAGGCGTGCTTATGCCGGTTTGTTTGGCGCCGCCTCACGAGGCCGGTTTGCCATAGTCGGGAAAGAACAGCGGCTCGCCGTTGATCTTGTAGCCGGCGATGGTGCGCTGCCCGTCGGGCGAGGTGAGCCAATCGATGAAGGCGCGGCCATCGGCGACCTTCACGCCGGGATGGCGCGCCGGGTTCACCAGCATGACGCCATACTGGTTGAACAGGCGCCGGTCGCCCTCGACGAGGATCGCGAGATCGCCCCGGTTCTTGAAATTGAGCCAGGTGCCGCGGTCGCTCAACGTGTAGGCACCCAGGCCCGCCGCGGTATTGAGCGTCGGCCCCATGCCCGAGCCGGTCTCGCGGTACCAGGTGCCGGATACGGCTTTGACGTCGATGGCGGCGTCGGCCCAGAGGCGCTTCTCGGCCTTTTCGGTGCCGCTGTCGTCGCCGCGCGAGGCGAACGGCGCCTTGGCGGCGGCGATCTTCTTGAAGGCGGCGACGATATCCTTGCCGCCCGCGAGCTTGGCCGGATCGGGTTTGGGCCCGATCAGCACGAAGTCGTTGTACATGACCTCGCGCCGATCGACGCCATAGCCGGCATCGAGGAATTTGAGCTCGGACGCCTTGTCGTGGACAAACACGACATCGGCATCGCCGCGCTCGCCGATCTTGAGCGCTTGGCCGGTGCCGACCGCGACGACGCGCACGGCGATGCCGGTCTTCCGGGTGAAGGCGGGCAGGAGGAAATCGAACAGGCCGGATTGCTCGGTCGATGTGGTGGAGGCGACGGTGATGAAGCGCTCTTCCGCGCCGGCAGCCGGGCGAAGCGCGACGAGCAGGGCGGCGGCGAGCCAGGCCGCCCGGTGCACTATCGACATCGATTTCTCCTTCTCAGCGCAGGCCGCGCGCCGCCGCGTGGCCCGCGGCGTGCGCCACGGCGTTCACCGCCAGCGTCAGCGTCAGCAGCACGATACCGAGGCCGAGGGCGAGGGCAAGGTCGCCCTTGCTGGTCTCGAGCGCGATCGCCGTGGTCATGGTGCGGGTGACGCCGGCGATGTTGCCGCCGACGATCATGATGGCGCCGACCTCGGCGCTGGCGCGGCCGAACCCGGCGAGCACCGCGGTGGCGAGGCTGACGCGCGCGTCCCAGAGCAGGGTCGGGATGGCGCGCGCCGGCCCGGCACCCAGCGAGCGCAGCGGGTCGCGGTAGTCCTGCCAGAGATCCTCGATCACCTGCCGCGTCAGCGCGGCGACGATGGGCGTGACCAGGAAGGCCTGCGCCACGATCATCGCCCCTGGCGTGAAGAGGATGCCGAAGCGCCCGAGCGGGCCGGCGCGCGAGAGCAGCAGATAAATAAGGAGCCCTGCCACCACCGGCGGAAACCCCATCATTGCATCGAGCACGACCACGACCGCGCCGCGCCCGGGAAAGCGCGCCACCGCCAGCGCGCCGCCGAGCGGCAGGCCGATGAGCGCCGCGCACAGCACGGCGGTGAGGCTGATGCGCAGCGACAGCAGCACGATCCCGAGCAGCGCCGGGTCGCGCGCCAGGATCATATGCGCCGCGCTCGCGAAGGCGCCGCCGAGATCGCCCATGGACCCTCCGCCCCTCGTTCTCGGCCATTATGGCCCGATCCGGCGGTCGGTCACCACGCCTGCGCGTTAGCGGGGGTAGTGACTGGCCGGAGGATAGCCGCCGTCCGGGGCCGCCAGCCGCCAGCCCGACCCCGCCGGTTGCGCAACGTCTAGATCTATTTCGACAATGACGCCATGTAAGCCGCGCGGCCGCGCTGGCCCTGACGGCCCGGCTCGGCGTTAACACTTCGCCGGCGCCACCCGAGCGGCACCTCCGCCGCCGAATCGCGGATTATGTGACGGCTGGAACCATTTCACGCTTCCCATCCGGCACAATAACCACCATATTCCTGCCGAGAAATCGTAACCCTCCACTCTCTATGAGAGCGGAGGAAACACCGAAAAAGTGCAAGAGATTTCAAGGTATGCGGGCCAATTTTGCTGGCGCCGAAGTGCTCGACCGGCAGTCGGCGCTCGAGGAGACGCCCCAAGCGGGCCGTCCCGAGAGCCATCAAGAGCAACCGCGGCAGCGCTCACCGGAATCGGCCGGCGAGCCGGTGGCGGTGCGTGGCAACCTGGCGCAGGTCGATCTCGGCCGCTCGGCCGACCCGCTGCGCCGGTATCTGCAGGAGATTGCTGCCGCCGACCTCCTGTCGCGCGACGAGGAGGTGGCGCTGGCCCAGCGCATCGAGGCCGGGCAGGCCGCGGTGCTGAGCGCGCTGCAGCAAAGCCCGCTGCTGCGCAAGGCGATCGCCGGCTGGTCGCAGGCCTTGCGCGCCGGCGATACGGCGCTGCGCGACATTATTGATCTGCCGGGCACCCAGGCGCGCATTGCCGCCGGGTCCAAGGCTGTCGCCCGGCCGGCCGCCGGCGGGCTCGACGAGGAGACCGCGCCGCTCGCGTCACTCGAGGCCGAGCTGCTTCGCCCGGTGCTGCGCGCCTTTGACGCCGCGCGCCGCAGCCGCAGCGCGGCGCCGCTCGGCAAGGCGCTGGCCGCAATCGTCCTCCATCCCGACCGGATCGAGGAGTTGACGCTGCGGCTCAAGGAGCTGAACCGTCGGATCGTCGAGCGCGAGGGGCGGCTGGTGCGCGTCGTCGACCACGCCCGGCTCGACCGCAGGCTGTTCCTGGAGAGCTACACCAAGGCCGCGAGCCCGCGCAGCTGGTACGCCTCGGTGGCGCGCCGGCAGACCGCGCCGTGGCCGACCTTCCGCCGCCGTCATGGCGAGGCCGTCCAGAAGATCGTCGAGGAGCTCGAAGGGGTGTGCCGCGAGACCGGGCAGACGCTGCCCGCCTTCCGCGCCCTCGTCGCCGCGCTGCAGCGCGGCTCGCGCGAGGGCGAGCGCGCCAAGCAGGAGATGATCCAGGCCAATCTGCGCCTCGTCGCGTGGATCGCCCGGCGCCACGTCAATCGCGGCCTGCCGCTCATGGATTTGATCCAGGAAGGCAATATCGGCCTGATGCGCGCGGTCGAGAAGTTCGACTGGCGGCGCGGCTACAAGTTCTCGACCTACGCGACCTGGTGGATCCGCCAGGCCTGCACGCGCGCGCTGGTCGATCAGGGACATCTGATCCGCATCCCCTCGCACATGACCGACGAGGCGCGGCGCGTCATGCGCGCGCAGCATCAGCTGCTGGCCGAGCTCGGGCGCGAGCCCAACGAGGCCGAGCTGGCGGTGCGGCTGGGCGTGCCGACGGCGCGGGTCCGCGCCGTGCTCGAGCTGGTGCGCGATCCCGTGAGCCTCGACGCCCCGCTGGGCGAGGACGGTGACGCCACCATCGGCGACCTTGTCGCCGACGAGGCCGCGATCACGCCGCACGAGGCGGCGGCGCAGGCCGAGCTGCGCGCCGCCACCGACGACGCGCTGTCGCGCCTCACGCCGCGCGAGGCGGACATCCTGCGCCTGCGCTTCGGCGTCGGCCAGGCCGGCGAGCACACGCTCGAGGAAGTCGGCCGCAAGTACCAGGTGACGCGCGAGCGCATCCGCCAGATCGAGGCGAAGGCGCTCAAGAAGCTGGCGCAGCGCACCCACGGACGCACACTCGCGAGCTTCGTCGAGCGCTGAGCCGATTTCGTCTGATCCATCGTGGCCGGGCTCAGTCCCGGCCACTTTTTTGCCCCGAGCGCGGCATGACAACGATGACTTACGGCGCGAAGTTTCCGTCATGTCCGCGGCCGCGGTATAATCGTGTCATGAGCCATCCCCTCGGTGTGGCGCAACTCGCCCGCCGCCGTCTGGCGTAAGAACGGACATGTCGCCCGCTGCCCGCCGCGGCCTCATCGTCTTCGTCGCCGGTCTCCTGCTGATCGCGGGCGCCTTCGCCTTCGATCATTGGTGGCTTGGCGCGGGCGACGGCAGCAGCGGGCTTGGCGTGGCGATCGGCGGGCCGTTCACCTTGGTCGATCAGAACGGCGTCGTCCGCCACGACAGCGACTTCCGCGGCAAGCTGATGCTGGTCTATTTCGGCTACACCTTCTGCCCGGATGCCTGTCCGACCGCGCTGCAGACCATGAGTTCGTCGCTCGACGCGCTGGGCGACCGCGCCACCGGCGTGCAGCCGATCTTCATCACCGTCGATCCCGAGCGCGACACGGTGCAGCAGCTGAAGCTCTATGCCGCGAATTTCCATCCGCGACTGGCGGCGCTCACCGGCAGCGCCGAGCAGACCGCCGCCGCCGCCCGCGCCTATCGCATCTATTTCCAGAAGGCGTCGCATGGCGACGAGGCGGATTATCTCGTCGATCACTCGTCCTTCGTCTATCTGATGGGCCGCGACGGACGCTATCTCGCGCATTTCGGCCCCGACGTCACCGCCGACGCCATGGCGGCAGCTATCAAGAAATACCTGTGAGCGGCGGCATCATCCTCGCTGCGGCGGCCTCGCACAGCGGCAAGACCACGCTCACCTTGGCACTGCTGCGCCATCTGCGCCGCGACAATCGCCGCGTCGCCTCGGCCAAGGCCGGCCCCGATTATATCGATCCCGCCTTCCACGCCGCCGCCTCTGGCGTGCCCTGCCTCAACCTCGACGCCTGGGCGATGCGGCGCGAGACGATCGCGGCGCTGGTCGCGTCGCTCGAGCGCACGGCCGAATTCGTGCTGTGCGAAGGCGCGATGGGGCTGTTCGACGGCGCCGGCAGCGGCGGGCGTGGCTCGACCGCCGACCTCGCCGCGCTCACCGGCTGGCCGGTCGTGCTGGTGGTGGATGTCGCGGGCCAGTCCGGCTCGGCGGCGGCGCTGCTGCGCGGCTTCACCAGCCACCGCCCGGACGTGCCGATCGCCGGCGTCATCTTCAACCGCGTCGGCGGACCGCGCCACGGTGCGACCTTGGAGAATTCGGTGCGCACCGTGCTGCCGCAGCTGCCGATTCTCGGCCATGTGCCGCGCCATGCCGAGCTATCCTTGGCCGAGCGCCATCTTGGCCTCGTCCAGGCTTCGGAGCATCCCGACCTCGACCGCTTTCTCGATGGCGCCGCCGAGCTGATCGAGGAGTCGATCGACATCAAGGCACTGCTCGCGCTCGCCCGCCCCAGCAGCCTCGCCGCGGTGGCGGCGGCACAGCCGTTGAAGCCGCTCGGCCAGCGCGTCGCGGTGGCGCGCGACGTCGCTTTCGCCTTCGCCTATCCCGCGCTGCTCGAAGGCTGGCGCAGCGCCGGAGCGGCGCTGCACTTCTTCTCGCCGCTGGCCGACGAAGCGCCCGGCGCGACGGCGGACGCCGTCTATCTCCCGGGCGGCTATCCCGAGCTCCATGCCGGAGCGCTTGCCGCCAACGGCCGCTTCCTCGACGGGTTGCGCGCGGCGGCGAAGCGCGGCGCCACGATCTACGGCGAATGCGGCGGCTACATGGTGATGGGCAACGGCCTGGTCGACGCCTCGGGCGCGCGCCATGCGATGGCGGGACTGTTGCCGCTCGAGGCGAGCTTCGCCGAGCGCCGCCGCCAGCTCGGCTATCGCAGCGCGCGGCTCACCGCCGCGGGCCCCCTCGGCACCGCCGGCGCCGCCTTCCGCGGCCACGAGTTCCACTACGCGACGATCGTGAACGAGGGCGGCGGTGAGCCGCTCTTCGCCGCGGCCGACGCCGACGGCGCGTCGCTCGGCTCGGTCGGACGCGTCAGCGGTCGCGTCATGGGGTCGTTCCTGCACATCCTCGACCGCGCCGACTGAGTGGCAATGGCGACGAGCGGCGTTTATCATCCGAGCGCAAATTTGCGGTCAGGATCGGATAGAGCGATGCTGAAGGACGGCGTAAAGAGGGAGCATCATCTGCGTACAGAGGATGCGACCATGAGCGAACAACAATGCTGGCACGCCGTCGCCACGCGCTCGCGCGCGGCCGATGGCGCCTTCGTCTATGCCGTCTCCACCACTGGCGTCTATTGCCGTCCCTCCTGCGCGAGCCGGCGGCCCTTGCGCGAGAATGTGCAATTCTTTCCGCTGCCCGAGGCCGCCGAGCGCGCGGGCTATCGCCCGTGCCTGCGCTGCCGTCCACAGCAGCAGCCCGCGATTGACCCGGCGCCCGAGCAGGTGCGCCGCGCCTGCCGCCTGATCGACCGCGCGCTGGACGATGGCGAGAGCGGCGCGCCCAGCCTCGCCGAGCTCGGCGCGGCGCTCGGCGTCAGCGGCCACCAGCTGCAGCGCCTTTTCAAGCGCCAGCTCGGCATCAGCCCGCGCGACTATGCCGATGCGCAGCGCCTCGGCCGGGTCAAGGCACGGCTGCGCGACGGCGAGGACATCGCCGGCGCGCTCTATGACGCGGGCTACGGCTCGTCGTCGCGGCTCTACGAGCGCTCCGACGCGCAGCTCGGCATGACGCCCGCCACCTATCGCAAGCACGGCAAGGGCGCAGTGATCGACTTCGCGATCGCCGACAGCCCGCTCGGCCGGCTGCTGGTCGGGGCGACCGCGCGCGGCATCTGCGCAGTGAGCCTCGGCGGCAGCGACAAGGCGCTCGAGGACTGGTTGCGGCAGGAATATTCCGCCGCCACGATCCGGCACGACGAGGCGCGGCTCGGCGCCTGGATCGCCGCCATCCTCGCGCATCTCGAGGGCAAGGCGCCCGATCTCGGCTTGCCGCTCGACCTGCAGGCGACGGGCTTCCAATGGCGGGTGTGGCGCGAGCTGCAGAAGATCCCTTACGGCACGACCGCGAGCTACAGCGCGATCGCAAGCCGTATCGGTCAGCCCGCCGCGGTGCGCGCCGTCGCCAATGCCTGCGCCGGCAACCCGGCCGCCTTGGTCATTCCCTGTCATCGCGTGACGCGCAGCGACGGCGCGCTCGGCGGCTACCGCTGGGGCGCCGAGCGCAAGGCGAAGCTGCTGGCCACCGAGAAGAAGACGGTGGAACGGCGGCGTTCCGGCAACTGAGCGAGAGGGCGCGGATGGAGAAGATGCGTTATCTGGTCATTTTCGCCCATCCGCGCCCCGACAGTTTCAATGCCGCGCTGCGGCACATCGTCGTCGACACGCTGGCGGCGGCCGGTCACCAGGTCGACCTGCTCGATCTCTACGCCATCGGCTTCGACCCGGTTCTCTCGGCCGAGGCGCATGCCGGCTATTTCACGCCGGAGCGCAACCGCGCCGGCGTCGAGGACCATGTCGCGCGTCTCGAACGCGCCCAGGCGGCGGTGCTGATCTATCCCACCTGGTGGTTCGGCTATCCGGCGATTCTCAAGGGCTATTTCGATCGCGTCTGGCTGCCCGGCGTCGCCTTCGACATCGGCCGCGTCGCGCCGCGCGGGCGGCTCGACAATATCAAGAAGCTCGTGGTGATCACCACCTATGGCAGTCCGCGCTGGTACATCCGCCTCTTCCTGCGCGACCCCATGCGCAAGATCGTGCGTCGCGGCGTCGGTGCGCTGTGCCACCGCTCCTGCGAGATGCTGTTCCTCGTGCTCTACAGCATGGACCGCACCACCGCCGCGCGGCGCCAGCGCTTCATCGAGACCGTGCGCCGGCGCCTCGCGGAGTTCTGAACCGGCTCAGCCGCCCGACTGCAGCAGGGCGTCGAGCATCCACGCCGCCTTCTCATGGGCGCGGACGCGCTGGGTGGCGAGGTCGGCGCTGCCGATATCGTCATGCTCGTCCGCTACCTCGACCACGGTCTCCGCCGCGCGCACGGCGCTGCGGTTGTCGGCGAGGAGCTGGCGGATCATCTCGTTGGCGGCCGGGACGCCGGTCTCCTCGCTGAGCGTCGCCAGCTTCTTGAACTCGCTGTAGCTGGCGGGCGCCTTGGCGCCGAGCGCGCGGATGCGCTCGGCGATCTCGTCATTGGCGTCGGCCAGCTCGTTGTACTGCTCCTCGAACAGCTTGTGCAGGTCGTGGAAGCGCGGGCCGGTGACGTTCCAGTGGAAGCCCTGCGTCTTCAGATAGAGCGTATAGGTGTCGGCGAGGAGCTTGCTCAGGCTCGCCGCGATCTGCTGCCGTGCGGCCTGGTCGTTGTAATAGGCGGTCGACATCGTATTCCTCCTTCTGGGATCGAGGTCAGGCGGCGAGGCTCTCCTCGCCATCAAGCGTGGCGGCGACGGCGTGGATCACCGAGGCGATGCGCACCGCCTGTTGGATCGCCTCGCGCGACACGCCGGCCTTGCGCAGCACCTGGTCGTGCGCGTCGATGCATTTGCCGCAGCCGTTGATCGCCGACACCGCCAGCGACCACAGCTCGAAATCGGCTTTGTCGACGCCGGGATTGGCGATGACGTTCATGCGCAGCCGCGCCGGCATGGTCGCGTAATCGGGGTCGGAGGCGAGATGGGTGAAGCGATAATAGATGTTGTTCATCGCCATGATCGACGCCGCCGCCTTGGCCGCGGTCGCCGCCGCGGGTGCGAGATGTTGGGCCGCGTCGCCCGCGACCGCGGCGATCAGCCGGGCATTGCGCGACGCAAGGGCCGTCGCCAGCAACGTGCCCCAGCGCTGCTGCTCGGTCAAGACGCTGTCGTTGAGCAGGGACGATAGGTTGAGCTTGACGTCCTTGGCATAGTCGGGAAGCGCGTCCCGGATGCTGTCGATGGTCATGAGTGTCTCCTCTTTGCGGCCCCTCGCCCTCCCATCGCTGACGCGATGGGTCCCTCCCTCTCCCGCATTGCGGGAGAGGGAGGGGTGAGGGTGCGGATCAAGCCGCCTTGAGCGTGTCTTCGCCCTTCTGCCAGTTGCACGGGCAGAGCTCGTCGGTCTGCAAGGCGTCGAGCACGCGCAGCACTTCCTGCGGGTTGCGTCCGACGCTCAGATCGTTGACCGAGGCGAAGCGGATGACGCCTTCGGGATCGACGATGAAGGTGGCGCGCAGCGCGACGCCCGCCTCCCTATCGAGGATGCCGAGCGCCGCGCTCAACTCGCGCTTGATGTCCGCGAGCCAGGGGAAGGCGACCTTGCCGAGATCGGCGCGGCTCTGGCGCCAGGCGACGTGGACGAACTCGCTGTCGATCGACAGGCCCAGGAGCTGCGTGTCGCGGTCGCGGAACTCGCGCTCGATGTCGTTGAATCCCACGATCTCGGTCGGACAAACGAAGGTGAAGTCCTTCGGCCAGGCGAACACCACCAGCCACTTTCCGGCATAGGTGTCGTTGCTCGCCGGCGTGAAGGCGGTCTTGGGGTCGGTGCCGTTCACGGCGGTCAGGGAGAAGGTGGGGAATTTATCGCCGACGGTCAGCATCGGATGCTCCTCAGTGGCTTGCGAAAGCTTGCAATGGGGTAGAGATGCTCCCACATGGCTTATCGAGCCAACGAATAATAGCGAACGTTACGATCGATAATTACGATGACACCCCTGCCCAGCCTCCAGCAGCTCCGCTTCCTGTCGGCGCTGGCCGAGCACAAGCATTTCGGCCACGCCGCCGCCGCCTGCGCGGTGACGCAATCGACCTTGAGCGCCGGGCTGCAGGAGCTCGAGGAGCGGCTCGGCGTGAGCCTGGTCGAGCGCAGCCGCCGCCACGTCCTGCTGACCCCCTTGGGCGAGGAGATCGTCGCCCGCGGCCGCCGCCTGCTGCGCGACGCCGAGGATCTCGCCGAGGCGGCACGCAGCGGCCGGGCGCCGCTGTCCGGCCCGCTGCGGCTCGGAATCATCCCGACCATCGGCGCCTATTTCATCCCCGGAATCATGCCCGGCCTCGCCCGCGCCTTCCCCCAGCTCAAGCTCTACCTGCGCGAGGAGCAGACCGCCTTGGTCCTCGACAAGCTCGAGAAGGGCCAGCTCGACCTGGCGCTGATCGCGCTCCCCTACGACACCGGCGACCTCGAGACCATGACGCTGGCCGAGGACCGCATCCTCGTGGCCTTGCCCAAGGCGCATCCGCTCGCCCAGGCCAAGCGCATCGAGCGCGCCGATCTCGCCGGCGAGGCGCTGCTGCTGATGGAGGACGGGCACTGCCTCCGGAGCCACGCGCTCGAGGCCTGCCGGCTCGCCGGCCCCGACCGCAACGAGGTGTTCCAGGGGACGAGCCTCAGGACGCTGCTGCAGATGGCGGCCGGCGGCATCGGCATCACGCTGATGCCGGAGATGGCGGTGGCGGCCGAGATCACCGCCACGTCCGGCCTCGTCGCCCGGCCGCTCGAAGGCGAGCCGTCGCGCCAGATCGCGCTGGCGTGGCGGCGGAGTTCGGCGCGCAAGGCCGAGTTCCGCACCCTCGGCCGTCACTTCAAGGCGGCGCTCGAGGGACGGGCGGCCGAGCAGCGCAAGGCGGCGCGCTGAGCGGGACTGAGCCGCTCTTCTGATGCTTCAAATAGGCCGCGGAGCGGCGGCGCAGCTCCTCGATCGACAGGGTTTCCTTGCGCGTGGCGAGCCACCAGCGATAGCCGAAGGCCACCGGGCGCACGATGGTGGCGCCGGCGGCGATGGCGCGCACCGCGCCGTCGACGATGAGATAGGACGTCAGCGTGCGTTAGCCCTCGGGCACGTGTTCCGGCGTGGCGGGCATGGCAGCCTCCTTCAGATTCGCTTGCCGCTCTCCCGATCGAAGACATGGAGCCGCGCCGGATCGACGGCAAGCGGCAGGCGCTCGCCCGGCTTGGCGCGCGCCGTGCCGGGGAGCCGCGCCAGCAGCAGCGCGCCGTCGCCGAGCCGGCCATGGACGATGGTGTCGGCGCCGAGCATCTCCGCGAGCTCGACGGTGACGGTGAGCGGCGCGATGCCGCCGTCGCGCGCCAGATGCTCCGGCCGGAGCCCGAGCGTGAGCTTCCGGCCGGGCGCCAGCGCGGCGCCGTCGGGCGGCGGCCTGAGGCGCGTGCCGTCGCCGAGGGCGAGCCAGCCATCCTCCGCCGGCACCGCGGACAGGAAATTCATCGCCGGCGAGCCGATGAAGCCGGCAACGAAGATGGTGGCGGGGCGCTCGTAGAGCGCCAGCGGCGTGCCGATCTGCTCGGCGACGCCGGCGTTCATGACGACGAGCCGGTCGGCCAGCGTCATCGCCTCCACCTGGTCGTGCGTCACATAGATCGAGGTGGTCGCCAGCGATTGCTGCAGCCGGCGGATCTCGACGCGCATCTGCCCGCGCAGCTTGGCGTCGAGGTTCGACAACGGCTCGTCGAACAGGAAGACCTTGGGATCGCGGACGATGGCGCGGCCCATGGCGACGCGCTGGCGCTGCCCGCCCGAGAGCTGGCGCGGCTTGCGGTCCAGGAGCCCGTCGAGCTGGAGGATGGCGGCGGCACGGGCGACGCGCGACGCGATCTCTTCGCGCGGCAGGCCGCGCATCTTGAGGCCGTAGGCCATGTTGCCGCCGACGGTCATGTGCGGATAGAGCGCGTAGTTCTGGAACACCATGGCGATGTCGCGATCCTTCGCCTCGATGTCGTTGACGACGCGGCCGCCGATGGCGATCTCGCCCGACGTGATCTCCTCGAGCCCGGCGACCATGCGCAGCAAGGTCGACTTGCCGCAGCCCGACGGCCCGACGACGACGACGAGCTCGCCATCGGCGATGTCGCAGGAGACGCCGTGGATCACCTCGGTGGTGCCGTAGGATTTGCGCAGGGCGCGGAGAGAGACCTCGGCCATTATTTCTCGCTCTCGACGAGGCCCTTGACGAACCAGCGCTGCATCAGCACGACGACGGCGATGGGCGGCAGCATGGCGAGGACCGTGGTCGCCATCACCAGGTTCCACTCGGTCTGCGCGTCGCCGCCGCCAAGCAGCGTCTTGATGCCGATGACGATGGTCATCATCGATGCGCTGTTGGTGATGAGCAGCGGCCAGAGATACTGGTTCCAGCCGTAGATGAACAGGATGACGAAGAGGGCGGCGATGTTGGTGCGCGACAGCGGCAGCACGGTGTCCCAGAAGAAGCGCAAGGGGCCGGCGCCGTCGATCTGCGCCGCCTCGACCATCTCGTCGGGAATGGTCAGGAAGAACTGGCGGAACAGCAGCGTCGCCGTGGCCGAGGCGATGAGCGGGATGGTGAGGCCGGCGAAGGTGTCGACCATGCCGAGCGACGCCACCACCTTGTAGGTCGGCACGATGCGCACTTCGACCGGCAGCATCAATGTCACGAAGATCATCCAGAAGAAGACCATGCGCAGCGGGAAGCGGAAGAACACCACGGCATAGGCCGAGAGGATGGAAATGGCGATCTTGCCGGTGGCGATGACCAGCGCCATGACCAGGCTGTTGAGCAGCATGCGCGAGACGAGCGCGCCGCTGGTGCGCAGGCTCGAGCCCGCGAACAGCGCCTCGCGGTAGCTGTCGAGGCCGTGGCCGCCGGGAATGAGCGGCATCGGCGCGTTGACGATGTCGGAGACGCTGAGCGTCGACGCCACCAGCGTCACATAGATGGGAAATGCCACGATGGCGACGCCGGCGAGCAGGATCGCGTGCGGCAGCCAATCGATGCCGCTTCGCGCGCTCATCCGTAATGCACCCTGCGCTCGACGAAGCGGAACTGCACCGCCGTGAGCGCGATGACGATCACCATGAGGATGACCGACTGCGCCGCCGAGCCGCCGAGATCGAGCGCCACCACGCCGTCATAGAACACCTTGTAGACGAGGATCTCGGTCGCCTTGGCCGGGCCGCCGGCGGTGACGGCGTGGACGATGCCGAAAGTGTCGAAGAAGGCGTAGACGATGTCGACCACGAGCAGGAAGAACGCGGTCGGCGAGAGCAGCGGCAGGACGATGGTCCAGAAGCGGCGGCTCTCGCCGGCGCCGTCGATCGACGCCGCCTCGAGCAGCGATTTCGGGATCGACTGCAGCCCGGCGAGGAAGAACAGGAAATTGTAGCTGATCTGCTTCCACGCCGCGGCGATGACGACGAGCGCCAATGCCTGCGTGCCGTCGAGCAGGTAGTTCCAGTCGATGCCCAGCCAGCGCAGCCCATAGGCGACGATGCCGATGCCGGGATTGAACAGGAAGAGCCAGAGCACGCCCGCCACCGCCGGAGCGACCGCGTAGGGTGCCAGCAGCACGGTCTTGTAGAGGGTGGCGCCGCGCAGCACGCGATCGGCCATCACCGCCAGCAGCAGCGACGGCGCGGCCGCCAGCACGGTCACGGCGACGCTGAACGCCGCGGTCACGCCGAGCGAATGGAGATAGGAGGGATCGGCCAGCACCGCGGTGAAATTGTCGATGCCGACGAAGCGCGACGAGAGCCCGAAGGGATCCTCGCGGTGCAGCGACTGCCAGATCGCCTGCCCCGCCGGCCAGAAGAAGAACATCAGCGTCACCGCGAGCTGCGGCGCGAGCAGAAGATAAGGAAGAAGCTTGCCGCGAAAGACGACGCGCCGCTGCATCGTCTAGGGCATGGCTTCAGCGGTCGAGAAGCCACCCCCCTCCCTTACCCTCCCCCTCAAGGGGGGAGGGTATTGCACCGTGTTTCCCCCTCCCCCCTTGAGGGGGAGGGAGGGGTGGGGGGTGCGCAGCGGCACGGCGCGCTACTTCGCCGTCGCCTCGAATTGGCGCAGGATGGCGTTGCCGCGCTTCACCGCGTTGTCGACCGCGGCTTGCGCGGTCTCCTTGCCGGCGAAGGCGGATTCGAGGTCCTCGGCCCAGGCGTCGCGGATCTGCACGAGATTGCCGAAGCGCAGGCCGCGCGAATTCTCGGTCGGCGCCTTGTTGGTGAGCTCCTTCAGCGTCACCTCGATGTCGGGGTTCTTCTGGTAGTAGCCTTCGTCCTTGAGCGCCTGATACGCCGCCTTGGTGATCGGCAGATAGCCGGTCGCCTTGTGGAACTCGACCTGCAGCTCGGTCTGCGACAGGAAGGTGAAGAACTTGGCGACGCCCTTGTACTCCTCGGGCTTCTTGCCGCTCATCACCCACAGGCTGGCGCCACCGATGATCGAGTTCTGCGGCGCGCCCTTGATTTCAGGGTAATAGGGCAGGGCGAAGGTCGCGAACTTGAACTTGGCGTTCTTCGCGACATTGCCGTAGAAGCTCGACGACGATTGCAGCATGCCGCAGTCGCCGCTGAGGAACTTGCTCTCGGCATCGGCATAGCGCCCGCCGTAATCGAAGCTCTTGTCCTGCTGCGCCGCGGCGAGCGCGGCGATGTGCTTCACCTCGAGCGGCGTGTTGAAGGCGAATTGCGTGTCGAGCCCGTCCATGCCGTTGGCCTTGGTGCCGATGGGCATGTTGTGCCAGGCGTTGAACTGCTCGATCTGCGTCCAGGTGATCCAGCCGGCGGTGAAGCCGCAGGGGTAGCCGGCGGCGCGGATCTTCTTGGCGTCGGCGAACCATTCCGGCCAGGTCTGCGGCGGCTTCTCCGGATCGAGGCCGGCCTTGGCGAACGCGTCCTTGTTGTAATAGGAAATCGCCGACGAGCTGTTGAAGGGCAGCGACAGCATCTTGCCGTCGGACGTGCTGTAATAGCCGGTCACCGTCGGCAGATAGGCGCTCGGATCGAACTTCTCATGCGCCTCGGCCATGAGCTGATGGACCGGCTTGATGGCGCCCTTGGCGGCCATCATCGTCGCGGTGCCGACTTCGAAGATCTGGATGATGTGCGGCGCATTGCCGCCGCGGAAGGCGGCGATGCCGGCGCTCATCGTCTCGGGATAGCTGCCCTTGTAGACGGGCACCACCTTGTACTCGCTTTGCGACGCGTTGAAATCGGCGGCGATCTTGTTGACGCGCTCGCCATTGACGGCGGTCATCGCGTGCCACCACTGGATCTCGATGGGCGCGGACTGGGCGAAGGCCGCGTGCGCAACGAACGCGGCGATGGCAACCGACAGCAGCGAGAGCCTGAAAACCAACATTCCCCACCTCCCCAACGCTCGCCGCTGGCCGCGGCAATCCAGTTTCTAGTTCCCCAGACCTTGCCGGATCGCGACCGTCTTGTGAAGCCGCGATGACGGCGGCCGTTAACCAATATTACCCGCTACCGAAGCGCAATTTCGTCAGCGCCGATGACCACTTGCCGGGGACGCGGGGAACAGGGTATTTACGAAGACATGACCGCCACCGCTGCTTTCCGAACGGCCCTTCCGTCGCAACTCTCGCACCCGGCCGGGCGGATCCCGGTGCGCGTGCGGGTGAGCCGCCGGGCGCGCCGCCTGGCGCTCAAGATCGACGCCGTCGGCGATGCCGTGGAACTGGTCCTGCCGCCCCGGACCTCCGTCCCGCGGGCGTTGAATTTCCTCAAATCCAATCGCGATTGGCTAGAAACCCGGCTGGCCGCGCTGCCGCCGCGGCTGGTCTTCGAGGATGGCGAGAAGGTGCCGGTGCTGGGCGTCCTCCACCGCATCCGCCACGTCGCCCGCGCCGGCGACTGCGGTCCGGTCTGGATCGAGGGTCGGGAGATCCGGGTGACCGGCGAGGAGCGCCACATCGCCCGGCGGGTGCGCGACTTCCTCAAGGAGAAGGCGCGCGAGGAGGTCGGCCGCCGCGTCCGCCGCCTCGCGCTCCAGCTCGACCGCAAGGTCCGGCGCATCACCGTCCGCGACACGACGACGCGGTGGGGCAGCTGCTCGGCCAGCGGCAACCTCGCCTTCTCCTGGCGCCTCATCATGGCGCCCGAGGCGGTGCTGCATTACGTGGTGGCGCATGAGGCGGCGCATCTCGTCGAGATGAACCACGGGGCGCGCTTCTGGAAGCTGGTCGACCGCCTGGTGCCCCATGTCGAGCGCCAGCGCGACTGGCTCAACCGCAACCGCGCCTGGCTGCTGCGCATCGGGTAGCTCGCGTCGCGCGCAGCGCGATCGCGGGCGGGCGTCAGCGGTTGCGCTTGCAACCGCGAGAGCCCGCACAGAGCAAGCAAAGACGCAGATGGCCGGGACAAGCCCGGCCATCACGCTTCAGGACGATTCGTCCTGACGCTACTTCACGATCTCCCAGCTGCCGTCGGGCTGGCGGCAGGCGGTGCCGTAGGTCTGCTGCTTCTGGCCGCCGACGATCGCGTCGCTGGTGTATTCGCGGCAGTAGCGGCCGTTGCCGGCGTCGTAGCTGCGGGTCGGCGTGACCCAGTAGCCGTCGCCTTGGTTCTGGCCCTGCCACGCCACCGTCTGGCGGTCCGGCACGTGCTCCAGCACCTGGCCGGCGCAGGCCTGGTCGAGCTGGTCCATGTTGCGGCCGATGCGGCCGCCGACGAAGAGGCCGACGAGCACGCCGCCGACCGTCGCCACCGTGCGTCCCTTGCCCTTGCCGAGGTTGCTGCCGATGAGGCCGCCGGTGGCGCCGCCGAGCGCCGCGCCGATCAAGTCGCGGTTGCAGAAGCGCTGGTCGAGCCCGTAGGGCATGGCGACGACGGCGGGCGGCGGCGCCGCCACCCGGTAATCGTCATCATCGTCCTCGTCGTGATGGTGGCGGTGGTGCCGCTCGCGCCATTGGTCGTCGTCGCGGTCGTGCTTGTCGCGCCAGCCATGGGCGGGGGCCCAGGGCGGCGGGTCGGCGAGCGCCGCGGAGAGCGGCAAGGAGGACGCGGCGAACAGCAGGGCGATCGCGGCGGCCGTGGTGCGAAGAGTGGTTCTCGTCATCGTCCTCTCACAGGTTCGTGCGGGGCATATCGGGGCAATCTCTACCGTCCGCACGGTGAAGGAAGTGACAATTTCCGGACGGCGGTGCCGGCAATTCGACGAAATTGCGCGGCTCACTCGGCCGGCACGGCGCCCGCCGGCGGCGGCTCGAGGTCCGCGCGCCGCCTCAGCCAGACCAGGAGGAACAGGCTCGGCAGGCAAGCGAGCGTGGCGAAGAGGAAGAAGGGGATCCAGTCGATGTGGTCGACCAGCCAACCGCTGGGCGCGGAAAGAAACCGCGCGGGCACGGAGGCCAGCGACGAGAAGAGCGCGTATTGCGTCGCCGTGAAGGCGATATTGCACAGGCTCGAGAGATAGGCGACGAACGCGGCCGATGCCATGCCGCCGGTGAAATTCTCGCCGAAGACCGATAGCGCCAGCATGAAATTGTTGTGGCCGACGAGCAGCAGCGCGATGTAGAGCAGGTTGCCCAGCATCTGCAGCACGCCGGCAATCAGCAGTGCTCGGAACAGGCCGAGCCGTGCCACCAGCGCGCCGCCGATGGCGACACCCGACAACGTGGCGACGAGGCCCACGACCTTGCCGATATTGCCGACCTCATCCTTCGCGAAGCCCAGCTCCTGGTAGAGCGGCGTCGACATCGTACCGGCGAGCGCCTCGCCGAGCTTGTAGAGTACGATGAGACAAAGGATCCCGGCCCAGCTCGGCCGCTGCATGAAGTCGAGGAACGGATCGATGATCGCCGTGCGGATCCACGCGCCGATGCGCAGGCGCCGCGTCGCCTGCCGCTCGCGCGGCAATGCGGCGTCAGGGACCGCCGGCTCGCGCGTCATCAGCACCGTGACGATGCCGACCAGCATCAGCGCCGCCATGATCGTATAGGCAAAGTGCCAGCCGCCGAACTCGGCAGCGTCGTAGGCGCCGGTGCCGCCGGCAAGCATGCCGAAGCGATAGCCCCATTGCGTCGCCGCGGCGCCGGCGCCCTGCTCTTCGGGCGCCAATAGTTCGATGCGGTACGCGTCGATGACGATGTCCTGGCTTGCCGACAGGAAGGCGACGATCACCACCAGCAGCGCGGTGACCGCAAGCTGCGTCTTCGGGTCGGTGCTGCCCAGCGCGAAGATCGCAACCATCAGCGGCAGCTGGATCACGATGGCCCAGCTCCGCCGCCGCCCCATGCGACGCGTCAGCAGCGGAAGGGGTAGGCGATCGACGAAGGGCGACCACAGGAATTTGAAGCTGTAAGAGAGGCCGGCGAGGACGAAGAGGCCGATGGCGGTGCGCGAGACGCCGACCTCCCGGAGCCAGAAGGACAAGGTGCCGTAGACGAGCGGCAGCGGCAGCCCGCTCGAGAAGCCCATGCACAGGATCGCCAGCATGCGGCGGTCGCGGTAGACCTCGAGCGCACCGAGCCAGGATTTCATCACGGGCCCGCCATGGAGGGGCCGCTCATCGCCGCGCGTCTACTTGCCGCCCTCGGCGTCGGCGGCGACCTGCAGGCGGATGATCTTGTCGGGATCGGCGACGGCGCCGTTGTCGTCCTCGTCGCCCTTCTTGAGGGCGTCGATATGCTCCATGCCCGACGCCACCTGGCCCCACACCGTGTACTTGGCGTCGAGGAAGGGCGCCGGCGCGAAGCAGATGAAGAACTGGCTGTCGGCGCTGTCGGCGCTCTGCGAGCGCGCCATGGAGACGGTGCCGCGCACATGCTTCGCGGCATTGAACTCGGCCTTGAGCTTCTTGCCGGAGCCGCCGGTGCCGTCGCCGCGCGGGTCGCCGGTCTGCGCCATGAAGCCTTCGATGACGCGGTGGAAGACGATGCCGTCGTAGAAGCCCTTGCGCGCCAGATCCTTGATGCGCGCGACATGGATTGGCGCCAGATCGGGCCTGAGCGCGATGACGACACGGCCCGCGGGTACGTCGAGGTAAAGCGTGGTCTCGAGGTCGGCGGCGCTCATGCCCTCTCTCCTCAAATGGCGGACGGGTGGCGATGCACGCCGCTCAGCTCTTCTTCGCCTTGTCGGCGTCGGCGGCGATCTGCATGTGGACGATGTGATCGGGCTTGTCCACGGTGCCGTTGCGGCCGCTGTCGCCCTTCTTGATGGCGTCGATGTATTCCATGCCCGAAATCACCTTGCCGAAGATCGTGTATTTGCCGTCGAGGAACGGCGCCGGCGCGAAGCAGATGAAGAACTGGCTGTCGCCGCTGTCGGGATCGCCGGCGCGGGCGAGGCCCAAGGTGCCGCGCTCGAAATGCGCGTTCTGGCTGAATTCCGCCTTGACGTTCTGGCCCGAGCCGCCGGTGCCGTTGCCCTTGGGGTCGCCGGTCTGCGCCATGAAGCCGTCGATGACGCGGTGGAAGGCGAGGCCGTCATAGAAGCCGCGCCGCGTCAGCTCCTTGACATGCGCCACCGTCTTGGGCGCGAGGTCGGGAAGCAGCTCGATGACGACGCGCCCGGCGGGCAGGTCGAGATAAATCGTGTTCTGTGGATCGGCGGCGCGGGCGGGCGCCAGCGCGAGAAGGAAAATTCCGGCGAGAACGGCAAGAGAGCGGGCTGCGCGATGCATCGATTCCTATCCGCTGCGGGTGAAAAGGCGCGGCGACATTAGCCCAGGCGCGCCGCCAAGGAAAGCGCTGCTATAATGCCCCCAGCCTTACGGACGAGGACCCATTCGATGCCCTGCCGGCTCTGGATATACGTCGCGCTCTGTTCGCTGCTGGGCGCGGCCGGATGCAGCAACCTTCGCCCGGAGGCCGCAGCAACGCCGCCCGCCGTGCCGGCCCCGGCGGCGCCGACGGCTTTGGCACCGCCGCCCGCCGCTCCGGCGGCGCCTTCCGCCGTTCCCGAGGCGCGCTTCGCCGCGGTCGCGCCGGCGGAGATCCAGGTCGTGATGGTCGAGCTCAGCCTGGCGCACGCGCTCGATGTCTGCGGCTTCCCCACGCTCGGCCAGTTCATCCGCGATTACACGGAGGAGAAGGTCGAATCGTGCCCCAACAGCGCGGCGCGCAAGGCGGCGCTGCGCGAAATCGTGGCCAGCGCCGCGCTGCACGAGAAGCGCCGCGACGAGCAGGCGCGCGCGCAAGGCGCCGCGCCGCGCTGCGAGGAGGCCGATAGGCTCAAACTGATCAAGGAAATGATCCCGGTCGCGCAGCGCTACGTCGCCGCCGCCGACAAGCCGCTCGATTGCAGCCGCGTCAGCCGCGCCGAGCCTTAGTGCGCGATCCGCATTGCATCAACGGCGTGCGTCCTTCGACTGCGCGCTGCGCGCGCGCTCAGGATGAGGCGGGATGATGAGGCGGGATATTGGATTGCATCAGTGGAGGATGCCCGTCCCCACTTCGCCTCATCCTGAGCTGGCGCGAAGCGCCAAGTCGAAGGACGCACGGCGTTTCTGCCGCGCTTACCCGGCTTCGGCGGCGCGGGCTTGGCGCTTGCGCGCGTTGGGATCGAGCAGGCGCTTGCGCAGGCGGATCGATTTCGGCGTCACCTCGACCAGCTCGTCATCGGCGATGTAGGCGATCGCCTGCTCGAGCGTCATCAGGATCGGCGGCGTCAGGCGCACCGCCTCGTCCTTGGCGGTGGTGCGGATGTTGGTGAGCTGCTTGCCCTTCAGGGGATTGACGTCGAGGTCGTTGCCGCGCGTGTGGGCGCCGATGATCATGCCCTGATAGACGGGTGTGCCCGGCGTGATGAACATCGGGCCGCGCTCCTCGAGGTTCCACAGCGCGTAGGTGACGGCGGCGCCGTCGCCGGTCGAGACCAGCACGCCGTTGCGGCGGCCTTCGATCGGCCCCTTCCACGGCGCATAGCCGTGGAACAGCCGGCTCATGACGCCGGTGCCGCGCGTGTCGGTCATGAACTCGCCCTGATAGCCGATGAGGCCGCGGGTCGGCGCGATGAAGGTCACGCGCTGCTTGCCGCCGCCCGACGGCCGCATGTCCGTCATCTCGGCTTTGCGCTGGCTGAGCTTGTCGACGACGATGCCGGCGTAGCCTTCATCAAGGTCGATCTGCACCTCCTCGATCGGTTCGAGGCGCTGTCCGGTGGTCGCGTCGGTCTTGAAGAGGACGCGCGGGCGCGAGATGGCGAGCTCGTAGCCCTCGCGCCGCATCGTCTCGATCAGCACGCCGAGCTGCAGCTCGCCGCGGCCGGCGACCTCCATCGCATCCTTGTCCTCGGTCTCGCGCACGCGGATGGCGACGTTGCCCTCGGCCTCGCGACGCAGGCGCTCGATGATCATGCGCGAGGTCACCTTGCTGCCCTCGCGGCCGGCGAGCGGGCTGTCATTGACCGAGAAGGTCATCGCCAGCGTCGGCGGGTCGATCGGCGTCGACGGCAGCGCCTCGGTCACTTCGGGCGCGCAGATCGTGTCGGCGACGGTGGTCTCGGCGAGGCCGGCGATGGCGATGATGTCGCCCGCCATCGCCTCCTCGATCGGCCGGCGCTCGAGGCCGCGGAAGGCCAGGAGCTTGGTGAGCCGCGCCTGCTCGATGAGCTTGCCGTCGCGCGTGATCGATTTCACCGGCATGTTCATGCGCGCGATGCCGCTGTGGATGCGCCCGGTCAGCACGCGCCCGAGATAGGGGTCGCTTTCGAGCGTGGTGCCGAGCATGGCGAAGGGCTTGTCGATGTCGGCGACCGGCGCCCGCACGTGGCGGATGATGAGATCGAACAGCGCGCGCAAATCCTGGCGCGGCGCCGCGAGGTCGGCGATGGCCCAGCCGGCGCGGCCGGAGGCGTAGAGCGTCGGGAAATCGAGCTGCTCCTCGCTCGCGTCGAGCGCGGCGAAGAGGTCGAAGATCTCGTTATGCACTTCGAGGACGCGCGCGTCGGGGCGGTCGACCTTGTTGATGACGACGATCGGCCGCAGGCCCTGGCGCAGCGCCTTGGACACCACGAACTTGGTCTGCGGCATCGGCCCTTCGGCGGCGTCGACCAGCACGAGGACGCCGTCGACCATGCTGAGGATGCGCTCGACCTCGCCGCCGAAATCGGCATGGCCGGGCGTGTCGACGATGTTGATGCGCGTCTGCTCCCACCGCACGGAAGTGCATTTCGCCAGGATGGTGATGCCGCGCTCGCGCTCGAGATCGTTGGAATCGAGCGCGCGCTCCATCACCTGCTGGTTGGCGCGGAAGGCGCCGCTCTGGCGCAGCAGCTGATCGACCAGCGTGGTCTTGCCGTGGTCGACATGCGCGATGATGGCGATGTTGCGAATGTCCATAGGCGCGGGAGGATGCAACCAAACCGTTAAGATGACGTGACAGTGTTAGATGGGGAGCGCCGCGGCCCAGGACAATGCAGGCGGCGCTCTTATACCGGAGAAGGCGGCGCGCGTCGATGCGCTAACCGCTCAAACTGCGATCTCTTCCAGCGCCTCGCCCAGCGTTGGATAGAGGAACCCCGTCTAGGGATGGCGGCGGCTGGGCACGGCGGCCTGCTCGCTCATCCTGCGCCCTTGTCGCTGGACACGCTGTCGGACGGCTGTGCCTGGTGCGACCTCCGGCGCGATGGCGAACCGCGATCGGGGCGGGCGACAGTCCAGAACACAAAGGCGGCGAGCGCTCCCAAGGGGGCACAGAGGACGGCATAGAGCGCCGTCGTCGTCAACCCGCGGACGCTGGTCAGCGACATGTCCAGACTGGCGCCAAACAGGGCAACAACGACGCCAAGGAGCGCGCCACAGGCGACGTGAATGAGCCGTCCCGTCCTCTCCGTCACCCGAAGGACGGCGTAGGTCGGTAATCCCAGAAGCACGGTCGCCATCGTGGCGACCAAGGTCGCGCCGATTGCGAAGAATGGAAATGCCGCAGGAAAAGGAATCAAGACGGCGAAACCCGTCGCGAGTCCGACGGCGGGCGGCGCGGCAACGAAACCGGCAACGGTGCGAGGGTTTGGAAGCATCGGCCGCCTGGCTGTTTTTCCCCTCATCCCACGATCTCCTCGAGCGCCTCGCCCAGGGTCGGGTAGAGGAATTGATAACCCGTTTCCGCGGCCTTCCTGGGCAGCACGCGCTGGCCGCCGAGCAGCACCTCCTCGGCGAGCTGGCCCAGAGCCCAGCGCAGCGCGAAACCGGGCAGCGGCAGCAGCGCCGGGCGGTGCAGCGCGCGGCCGAGCGCGCGGGCGAAATCGGCGTTGCGCACCGGTTCGGGCGCGGTGCCGTTCAAGGGTCCGCGCACCGTCTCCACGGCGATCGCATGGATGATCAAGCCGACGAGGTCGTCGCGATGGATCCACGACATCCATTGCCGGCCGCTGCCCATAGGGCCGCCCAGGCCCAGCGCGAAGGGCGGCCGCATGCGCGCGAGCGCGCCGCCCGCGGCGCCGAGCACGATGCCCGTGCGCAGCAGGCAGACGCGCACGCCCTGCGAAGCGGCGGCGAGCGCCGCCGCTTCCCAGGCGGCGCAGAGCTCATGGGTGAAGGCCGGGCGTCCCGGCGAGTCTTCGGTGAAGCTGGCCTCCTCGTCGCAGCCGTAGAAGCCGATCGCCGAGCCGCTCACCAGCACCGCGGGCTTGCGCCGGCTGCGCGCGATGAAGCGCACCACCGCGCGCGTCGTCGCGAGGCGGCTGTCGATGAGCGCGCGGCGGCGCTGCGCCGTCCAGCGCCCGGCCACCACGGGCTCGCCGGCCAGGTTGACGATGGCGTCGAAGCGCGTGTCGCGGCCGAGCGTGGTGAGGTTGTCGATCAGCGTCACCCGCCCGCGGAAGCGGCGGCCGTTGCGCGGATCGCGCGTCAGCACGGTGACCTGGTGCCCCTCCTCGATGAGGATTTCGCACAAGCGGGCGCCGATGAAGCCGGTCCCGCCGGTGACCAGGATCGACTGCCGCGGCGGCAGCAGCGCCGCCAGCGCCGGCGCGGCGGATGACTCGGCGCGGCTCGGATGGCGGCCGAGGCCGCGCCGCCAGGGCAGGTGCGTCAGCGTCTCGAAAGCGCCCTTGGCGCGTTCCACCGCCGTCACGATCACGCGGTCCATGGCTCAACTCCTTTCTCTTCGGCGAAGATGCCGTCCTGGAACAAGGTCTCGCCGAGCAGCCGGTGGCGCACGGCGATGCGGAAGCGGAACCAGCCGCCGCCGAGATCGGCATGCACGACATGCAACTCGCCCGGCGTGAGCCAGCGCGGCAGGCACACCCGCCGGCGGCCGCGGCGCCAGAAATAGCCGGTGCTGCGGAAATGCAGCTCGCCCTTGTGCTCGGACAGCTTGAGCCACATGCCGATGCCCGCGCCGACGCATTCGATGAGCCCCTCATCCGTGGCCTTCTTGACCGAGGCGCAGCGCACCGGCGCGCGGCCGGCGAAGCGGTAGAGCCGCTCCCAGACGATGCCGTGGCCGTCGCCATCGAGGCGGAGCGTCACCGCGACCGGGACATCGCTGCCGCGATAGGGCGCGAGCGGCGTGCCGAGGAGACGGCAGGCCTGCGCCATGAGCCAGCCCGCGGCCGAGGCGCGCACCACATTCATCATGCCGACATAACGGATCGCCGCGCCGGGCGCGGGCTTCCACGCGAAGCGCTCGCGCACCGCGGGCGCCAGGCGGCGCCAGGCGAGCTCGCCGAGGAGCTCGCGGAAGCTGGCATCGGCGATGCGGCGGGGCGGGCGGAAGCGAGCCGTCGCTGGCGTCTTCTCCTGCATTTGCGCCTCCTTTCTGAATGTTCTGTAGACACAGAAACGTCGCGGCAAAATTTTTTCACGCGGCGCGCGTCAGCTTCAGCACCTTGGCGACCTTGGCGCCCATCTTCATCAGCGACACCAGCGTCGATTTCTGCAAGGTGCGCATCTGCACGTACCAGCCGGCGAGCGTCTCGACGAAGGCGAGCATGCGCTCGATCCGCGCCTTGATCTCGGGAGCGGTCTCCTTGTCGTCTTCCGCCTCCAGCACGCATTGGCGCAGCAGGGTGAGCGTCGGGTCGACCTCGCGGCGCTTCCTCTCCTCGACGATGGTGAGCAGCATCTCCCACAGGTCGGTCTTGGCCTCGAAATGGTCGCGCCGGTCGCCCAGCGCGTGGGTGAGGCTGACCAGTCCCCAACCCTGCAGCTCGCGCAAGCTGGTGCTGACATTGGAGCGCGCCAGCGTCAGCGTATCGGCGATCTCCTCGGCGGTGAGCGGCAGCGGCGAGAGGTAGAGGAGCGCGTGGATCTGCGCCACCGAGCGGTTGACGCCCCAGCGTGCCCCCATCTCGCCCCAGTGCAGCACGTAGCGCTCCATGATCGGCGTCAGGCGCATGCGCTTTCTCTTATTTCTGTTCTGACAGAAATTACAATCCGAAACGCCGCCGCTGTCAATCGCAAATGGATGGCATTTTAGGCGCGGGCCGCGCGGAGCGCCGGCACCGCGTCTTTGCGGCGCGCCCCGCCGGCCGCCCGTCTGGCGCCGCCGGGCACGGCGTGCTAGCGTCGCCCTTGCGACGAGACAGGGAAGTCCGGTGCGATGCCGGCGCTGCCCCCGCAACTGTAAGCGGCGAGATCGCGGCAAGGAGCCACTGGCGGGTGCGACCCCGCCGGGAAGGTGCCGCGATCGACGACCCCGAGCCAGGAGACCTCCTCGTTGCGCCCCTGTTTGCCGACCATCCTCGGGCGGAGGAGCGTCTTGCCGGATCGCGTCGAACCACCCCAAGGGTCGCCTTCTGTCGGCGTGCTGCCGCCGCTCACGCTGGTGCTCGGCGGCGCCCGCTCGGGCAAGAGCCGCCACGCCGAGACGCTGATCGAGGCCGCCGCGCCCGCCGCGCTCTACCTCGCCACCGGTGAGGCGCTCGACGGCGAGATGGCCGAGCGCATCCGCCGCCACCGCGCCCGCCGCGGCGCGCGCTGGACGACGCGGGAGGAGCCGCTCGATCTCGCCGCGGCGCTGCTCGACGAAGCGCGGCCGGAGCGGCCGGTGCTGGTCGATTGCCTGACCCTGTGGCTCGCGAACCTGCTGCTCGCCGGGCGCGACGTGGACGACGCCATCGCGGCGCTGCTCGCGGCGCTGCCGCTTCTCGGCGGGAAGGTGGTGTTCGTCGCCAACGAGGTCGGGCTCGGCATCGTCCCCGACAATGCGCTGGCGCGCGCCTTTCGCGACCATGCCGGGCGGCTCAACCAGGCCGTCGCCGCACGCGCGCAGCGCGTCGTGTTCCTCGCCGCCGGCCTTCCCCTCACCCTCAAGGATGTGGCCTAGCCATGCGCCGGATCCCCGCCACGATCGTCACCGGCTTCCTCGGCGCCGGCAAGACCAGCCTCATCCGCCACCTGCTCGCTCATGCCGGCGGCCGCCGCATCGCCCTCGTCATCAACGAATTCGGCGAGCTCGGCATCGACCGCGAGATCCTGCTCGGCTGCGGCGTCGCGAGCTGCGCCGCCGCCGACGTGATCGAGCTCGCCAATGGCTGCATCTGCTGCACCGTCGCCGAGGATTTCCTCCCCACCATCGCGACGCTGCTCGGACGGCGCGAGCCGCCGGAGCACATCGTCATCGAGACCTCGGGCCTGGCCCTGCCCAAGCCGCTGGTGCAGGCCTTCGCCTGGCCCGAGGTCAAGGCGCGCGTGACCGTCGACGGCGTCGTCGCCGTGATCGACGCCGCGGCGGTGGCGGCCGGACGCTTCGCCGACGACCCGGCGGCGCTGGCGGCGCAGCGCCAGGCCGACCCCGCGCTCGCGCACGACAACCCGCTCGAGGAGGTGTTCGGCGATCAGCTCGCCTGCGCCGATCTCGTCGTGCTCAACAAGGCCGACCTCCTCGGCGGCGCGGCGATGGGCGCGACCGAGGCGGCGCTGCGCCGGCGGCTGCGGCCGGCGGTGAAACTCTTGCGCGCCGCGCATGGCGCGGTGGCGCCTGAGGTGCTGCTCGGGGTCGGCGCCGCCGCCGAGGACGATCTCGCCGCCCGCCCCTCGCATCACGACCTCGAAACCGGGCACGACCATGACGATTTCGAGAGCTTCGTCGTGGCGCGCGGCCCGGTCGCCGATCCCGCGCGCTTCCTCGCTCGCCTCGGCGCGGTGATCTCGGCGCACGACATCCTCCGCCTCAAGGGCTTCCTCGACGTGCCCGGCAAGGAGTTCCGCCAGGTGGTGCAGGGCGTCGGCGAGCGGCTGCAGCATTATTTCGACCGCCCCTGGCGCGAGCGCGAGCCGCGCTTGACCCGCCTCGTCGTCATCGGCCGCAAAGGCCTCGACCGCGCCGCGATCTCAGCGGCGCTGCAGGCGTGAGAGCGTCGCAGATGTTTCCTCTCCCCTCGCGGGAGGGTGAGGGGGTTGGCGCAACCCGTTCCATCGCTCTTTCCACTGGTTCGTTTTTCGCGCCCATGCTTCGGACAGCCCCCTCACCTTCCCGTCGCTGCGCGACGGGGGTAACCCGTTCGATCGCTCTGCGATCGAACCCTCCGGGGCCGGGCGCGAGGCGCCCGGCCGGGTTACCCCTCTCCCGCAAGGGGAGAGGGACGCACAGCGGGGCACCATGCACCTGCTAGCCGCCCAGCCCGGCGCCATCTCCGACGGCAGCGCCGCGGTCGATCTCGGCCAGACGCCGGCTGACATCGTCGTGCTCTCGGCGGCGGACAGCGAGATCGCCTGCTTGGCGGCGGCGCAGCATCGCCTCGCGGAGAGCGAGCGCGACGCGCCCAGCCTGCGCCTCGCCAGCCTGCTCAAGCTCGGCCACAACTACTCGGTCGATCTCTATGCCGAGCAGGTGCTGTCGCGGGCGCGGCTCGTCGTCGTGCGGCTGCTCGGCGGGCGGGGATATTGGCCCTACGGCGTCGAGCGTCTGGCGGCGCTGGCGCGCGAGCACAAGATCGCGCTGGCGCTGCTGCCGGGCGACGACCAGCCGGATGCGGAGCTGGCGGCGCTCTCGACCGTACCGGCGGAGGCCGTGCACCGCCTGTGGCGCTATCTCGCCGAAGGCGGCGCGGCCAATGCGCAGCAGTTCCTAGGCTATGCCGCGAGCCTGATTGGCCGCGCCTTTGCGTGGCGCGAGCCGGCGCCGCTGCTGCGCGCCGGGCTCTACTGGCCGGGCGGCGACGGCGTCACGCTTGACGACATCCGCGCGCATTGGCGGGCCGACGCGCCGGTGGCCGCCATCGTGTTCTACCGCGCGCTGGTCCAGGCGGCGAACACCGCGCCGGTCGACGCGCTGATCGCCGCGCTCGCGGCGCGCGGGCTCAACCCGCTGCCGCTCTTCGCGCTGAGCCTCAAGGACCCGCAATCCGCGGCGATCCTCGGCGCGGCGCTGGAAGCGGCGCCGCCGGACATCGTGCTCAACGGCACCGGCTTCGCCGTCGCCGTGCCGGGCGAAGCGCATCGGGGCGGGCTCTTCGACGCCGCCGATTGCCCGGTGCTGCAGATCATCTTCGCCGGCAGCGAGGAGGCGTCCTGGCGCAGCGTCACGCGCGGCCTCGACGCGCGCGACATCGCCATGAACGTGGCGCTGCCCGAGGTCGATGGGCGCATCATCACCCGCGCGGTGTCGTTCAAGTCACCGGCGCGACGCGACAAGCTGACGCAAGCGGATCTGGTCGCGTACGCGCCGGTGCCGGACCGCATCGACTTCGTCGCCGATCTCGCGCAGCATTGGGTCAGGCTGCGCCGCACGCCGCCCGAGGAACGCCGCGTCGCGCTGGTGCTGGCAAATTATCCCAATCGCGACGGTCGCATCGGCAACGGCGTCGGGCTCGACACGCCCGCCGGCACGGTCGAGACGCTGCGCGCGCTCGCCGCCGCTGGCTATCGCGTCGAGGACATTCCCGCCGATGG
>Ga0209701_10000012_pt1 | contig 67599 bp, 73 predicted proteins | sample CZO8metaG_4_FD_188356 | JGI IMG/M metagenome (GOLD analysis project Ga0209701, IMG submission 188356) | Vadose zone soil microbial communities from the Eel River Critical Zone Observatory, Northern California, USA - CZOApr15con2H3.8 metaG... | ecosystem: Environmental > Terrestrial > Soil >... | reverse complement strand
GGGACTCTCGATTCCCCTCGTCACAGTCGATCTTGGCAAAGGCGAGCAACATTCCGACGCCTACCGCGCGATCAACCCGCGCCGCGTCGTGCCTACCCTAGTGCTGGAAGATGGCACCGCCATAGGCGAAGTGCCGGCAATCTGCCGGTACATTGAAGAAACCCATCCGACGCCGCCCTTGCTCGGCGAGACGGCGAAGGAAAAAGCTCTGGTGACGATGTGGGAACGGCGTGCCGAACTGGAAGGCTTTGCCGCAGTCATGGAAGCCATCCGCAATGCCGCGCCCGGTCTCAAAAGCCGCGCGATCGCCGGGCCCCATGACTACGAGCAGATTCCCGAGCTGGCAGAGCGCAGCAAGCTCCGGGTGAAGAATTTCTTCGCCGATTTCGACGCTCGATTGGGCGAGGTCTCCTTCGTGGCTGGCCAGCGCTTCTCCGTCGCCGACATCACCGCGCTGGTGACGGTGGATTTCGCCGCCAAGGCGATCAACTTCTCTGTTCCGGACGAGCACCGTTCACTGAAGCGCTGGTACGGCGCTATTTCAAGCCGATCCAGCATGGCTGCGTAGTCCGCTGCGGTCCCCAAACAGGCGTCGTCAGGAGAATGAAATGAGTCAGTCAACGGAATCAAAGAACAAGGCGCTCGTGCTTAGGGCATTCGACACTTTGTTCAACAAGCGGGACTACGCGGCAGCTGAACGCTTCTGGTCGTCCAACTACATTCAGCACAGCGCCCATATCGAGCCTGGCCGCGAAGGTCTCTTCAACCTCATCAAGGGTGCTCCCGCGTCCCTCAAGTATGAGCCGGGCGTGATCGTGGCGGAAGGCGATTTTGTCATCGTCCACGGGCGATTCTCTGGCGCTGGACGCCCGAGAAACTGGATCGCCGCCGACGTCGTGCGCATCGCCGACGGGGTGTTGGCCGAACACTGGGACGTCCTCCAGAGCGGTCTGCCAATGTTCGGTGATAGCATCGCCCCTTGATCTTGGTGGGGACAGGGCGACGTAGAGGAGAGAGGATAGATGCCGACGGCGAAGCGTACCGCACTTGTCACAGGTGCCTCCGGCCTGGCCGGCGGCTACATGCTGGCTCACCTGCTTGAGCGGGGTGGATGGGATATCGTTGCCGTGTCGCGCCGCAAACCGCGGATTCCCGGTGACTACAGATACATCGCCGTGAATCTTCTCGATCCGGCGGACTGTCGGACAAAACTCGGGCCGCTCACGAATATCTCCCACCTGTTCTATTTGGCTATCACGGAGCGCTCGGATCCCGGCGAGACGGTGTCGGCGAACTCCAACATGTTCTTCAACCTCGTAAAGACCGTCGAGGCCGCCTCACCCGCGCTCGAGCATGTCCATCTCTCTCAGGGCACCAGGTGGTACGGAAACCACCTCGGTCCCTACAAGACTCCGACCAAGGAGGACGATCCGCGGCACATGCCGCCGAATTTCTATTACGACCAGCAGGACTTTCTCGAAGAATTCCAGAAAGAAAAGCGCTGGACGTGGTCGGTAGGGCGTCCGCACGCGGTCTGCGGATTCTCCACGGGAGGACCGATGAACCTGACCTTGGCGATCGCTGTTTATGCGAACATCTGCAAGGCATTGGGGCTGCCTCTCAGCTTTCCAGGCAAGCCCGGAGCCTATACCGCACTCTACCAATGTACGGATGCCGCTCTTCTGGCAAAGGCCGTCGAGTGGATGGCGACCGATCCGAAATGCGCGAACCAAGCTTTTAACATCACCAATAGTGATCTTATTAGGTGGCAGAACGTATGGCCCAAGTTCGCCAATTTCTTCGGGATGGAGCTGGCTCCGCCACGACACATCAACCTTACGCGGTCCATGGCCGACAAGGGTCCGATATGGGATGGGATCGTCGAAAAGAACGGATTGCAGAAATACCGCTTCGAAGAGATTGCGGCTTGGGGCTACCCGGACGGCGTATTCGCATCGGATTACGATATCGTCTCCGACACGAGCAAGGCCCGCCGTTTCGGATTCCACGACCTAGTGGACACGGAGGAGATGTTTCTTCGGATGTTTTCAGATTTTCGGCGTGACCGGATCATTCCGTGACCTACCGAGCGTTCTCGTAGAAAGACCGACGCCGCCGGTTCATATAACGATGAATGGAAGGAAAGTGAGGCGGAATGGTCTCGAAAGCTGATTGGGCGTCGTCGCAACCGATATGTCGAACTTCACGAAAACGGACGCAGGCCGGGAATATGCGCTCGGCATGCAAGCGCTAAAGCGCCTTGCGCAGCCCGCCGACATCGGTGGCGTTATCGCTTTCCCAGCATCCGAAGATGCTCGGTGGATCACCGGCGATACCATCCACGTCGATGGCGGATCGAAGCTCTGAGTTCGGAACACCGGATCACCGGGAACAAAGCAATGACCAAATGTGCCCTTCTGTCTCCAGCCGCTTGCGAGCCTGACCGGCCCGGCTCCTGCATCCCGCGGAGTTGTGCGCCGTTCGTGCTTGGGCGGCGCGCCAGCTTCTGGGTTGCGGCGGGCGTCGTCGCGCACACCTTTTGGACCAGCGCCGCGCCGGCCATGACCTATGCGCTCTTCGCCGACGAGTGGCATCTCAGCCACACGGTCACGACGGGGGTCTTTGCCATCTATCCCGTAGTCGTGGCCGCCGTTCTGGTCGGCTTCGGCGATGTGTCCGATTATGTCGGTCGCCGCGCGGCAATCTTGTGGGGTGTCGGCGCTTCTCTCGTCGGCACCCTGCTGTTCGCCCTCGCGCCCGATGTGCTCTGGCTGTTTGCGGGGCGCGCCTTCATGGGCATCGGCGTCGGCCTCACCGCGGGCCCGTCGACCGCCGCGATGGTGGAATTCGGCGGCCAAGGAGCGGTGAAGCGCGCTGCCACGATCACGACCGCCGCTCAAGCCGTCGGTTTCGCCGCGGCTCTGCTCCTCGGCGGTGCCCTCGTTCAATATGCTCCGCTGCCCACGCGGTTGAGCTTTTGGCTGTTGTTCGCCGTCCTCGCCGCCCTCTTTACCGCGGCCTGGTTCCTGCCGCGCCATACCGGCAGCGAGGCCCGCGGCCGCTGGCGTCCCAAAATCCCCTTCATCCCGAACCATTCGCGCATTGCATTCGCGATCGCGTCGGCGGCGGTGACGTCTGCGTACACGCATGGCGTATTGATCCTGTCGCTTGGAGGCCAGGTCGCCCGCGATCTCGTTGGATCGCCCAACACGCTCGTGAACGGCGCCGCTCTCTCGTTCTTCGCAATCGCGTCGGGCGCGGTCGGGATTGGCGCCAGGACTCTGCAGCCTCGGACAGCGATGACCGGTGGCGCCGTCGCATCCGCCGCAGGCATGGCGCTGTTGGCAGCGGCGGTCGCCCGCCATCAATTGCCCCTGTTTCTCGCCGCCACAGGGGCCTCCGGCGCCGGATACAGCCTGCTGTTTTTGGGCGGACTGCAGACCGCCAACAGCGCGGCCCCGGCGGAGCACCGAGGCGGCGTGCTGTCGGCAATTTATTTGCTGGCTTATGTGTCACTGGGTGGCGTCGCGCTGGTTCTCGGCGCAGTCGCGACCGAGCGCGGGCTCGGTTTCGCCGTCAACCTTGGCGCAGGCGTGATCGCTCTGCTCAGCGTGATCACCATCGCTTTGGTCGCGATGACGCGCGCCAGCTTCCTTCCGACTGCCATTCCGCCGAAACTTGAGGAACGTCACATGACTAGGACCACCGGCGATACCATCCACGTGGATGGCGGATCGAAACTCTGAGCTTTGGCGGCGTTTGACGATAGCGACATTCTTCAAGGGCACCTTGTTGGCCGCGAAGAGCCCTTATCCCTGGCGTCATGGCCTAGGGGTGGGCCGGCACGCCGACGGCCGTGGACCTTCAGGGCCATGACCGCAAAGCCGTCCGAAACAACCACACAAAAATGGAAGTGCACAAAAATGGCGAAGACAATCGAAGAATCGAACAAGACATTGGTCCTCGAAGCGTTCGATACGCTCTTCAACAAGCGGGACTATAAGGCCGCCGAGCGGTACTGGTCATCGAACTACATTCAACACAGCGCGCACATCCCGCCCGGGCGCGACGGCCTGTTCAATCTGATTAGGAGCACACCGGCGACGCTGAAGTACGAGCCGGGCGTGATCGTTGCTGAAAACGATTACGTGATCGTCCATGGCCGGTTTTCGGGAACTGGAAGGCCTAGAAATTGGATTGCCGCCGATGTCGTCCGAGTAACCGACGGCGTGCTTGCGGAACACTGGGATGTTCTGGAGGACGAAGCGACCGAAGCCGAGTCGCAAAGCGGTCTGCCGGTGTTCGGGACCAAGTTTCCCGGTTAAGAGAAGTGAGTCCACCGCGGCAATTCAGACGGCTATTTGTTGCGGCGCGATTTCCGTTTTTGGTACTTCCGTGACCTCACTCGCCATCGCCGCCGATCGCATTTGAGCAGATTGCGGACATCCGGCTGAAGGGCCTCCGGCCGATCCCGCCCATCTATGAGTACACGGCCCTACCCGGCCTGGTCGGGCGCGAACAGGGTGCGCCGTTCGCGTGCGTGCTCCAGCATGGTGCGGGCGATCTCCCGCTCGCCCATGACGACGCTGCTGGCGCCGTGCTGCATCAGGTGTTGCGCTTCCGCCTCCGAATGCGCGCGGGCGATGATCTCGAGCCCGGGATTGGCCGCGCGCGCCTGCTCGACGATCTGCCCGCCTTCGAAGACGTCGGGGATGGCCACCAGCAGGATATGCGCCTGCGGCAAATTCGCGGCCTTGAGCACGCGATCCTGGGCGGCGTTGCCGGTAACCACCTCAACGCCTTCGCCGCGCAGCCCCTCCGCGCGTTCGGCGCGCGCCTCGATGACCAGGAGCGGCCATCCCTCCCGCACGAGGCTGGCGCAGACGAGGCGACCGACCCGGCCATAACCGATCAGCACCGCATGATCGCTGAGGCCGCTCACCGGCAACTCCTCCTCGGCGACCTCCTGCGGGGGCGGCGGCGCTCGCTTGGCGTCCCAGCGCTCGATCCACGGCTTCACCCGCTCGAGTGCAGTGAACAAGATGGGGTTGGCGAAGATCGACACGATCGACGTGCCGAGGATCAAGTCGCGGGCGCGCTCCGGCAGCAGGCCGAGCCTGATGCCGAGATCGGCCAGGATGAACGAGAACTCGCCGATTTGCGCCAGCCCCACGGCAATGATGAGCGCGGTGGCGAGCGGATATCCGAACGCCCGCACCATCAACAGCGCGGCGCAGGGGCCGCCCACCATGACCACCAGCAGCGTCCCCAGCAGCGGCCCCGGCTCGTGCAGGAGGACCGCCGGGTTGAACAGCATGCCGACCGAGATGAAGAAGAGCACCGCGAAGGCGTCGCGCAGCGGCAGTGATTCCTCGGCGGCGCGCTGGCTGAGCTCGGACTCGCTCAAGACCATGCCGGCGAAGAAGGCGCCGAGCGCGAAGGAGACGCCGAACAGCTCCGCCGCGACGAAGGCGACGCCGAGCGCCACGGCGAGGACCGCGAGGCGGAACAGCTCGCGCGACCCGGTGTGAGCGATGTAGTGCAGGATCGCCGGGATGACACGGTGCCCGACGAGCAGCATCAGGGCTATGAATGCCGCGACCTTGCCGATGGTCAGCCCGAGCGCGGTGACGAGCCCGCCGGCATCGAGCGGCCCGCCGTCGCCCCTGAGCAGACCCGCCAGCGGCGGCAGCAGCACCAGGGCCAGGACCGTCAGCAGATCCTGCACGACGAGCCAGCCGATGGCGATCTGCCCGCGCCCGGTGTCAACCAGCCGGCGGTCCTGCAAGGCGTGCATCAGGACGACGGTGCTCGCCACCGACAAGGCGAGGGCGAAGACAAAGCCAGTCCCGGCCGGCCAGCCGAGCAGACGGGCGAGGCCCATGCCGAGCAGTGCCGACACGGTGATCTGCACCACCGCGCCGGGGATCACGATGTTGCGGACCGAAAGCAGATCCTGCAGCGAGAAATGCAGGCCGACGCCGAACATCAGCAGGATCACGCCGATCTCGGCGAGCTGGGAGGCGACGTTCTGGTCGGCGACGAAGCCCGGGGTGAAGGGGCCGACCGCGACGCCTGCGAGCAGGTATCCGACGATGATCGAGATGCCCAGCCGGTTCGCGATCGTCCCCAGCACGAAGGCGAGGCCGAGGCCGATCACGACGATGGCGATGAGCGACGATCCGTGCGACATGCCGTTCGGCTACCTCGAGGACCGGATGAGAACGAACCGCATCGGCTTATCGTTCGCCATGTCGGATGCCGCTCAATCGGCTTCGCGCATCATGTTGCGGGCGATGACCAGCTGCTGGATCTGGCTCGTGCCCTCATAGAGCCGGAACAGCCGCACGTCGCGGTAGAACCGTTCGACGCCGAAATCGGCGATGTAGCCCGCGCCGCCATGGATCTGCACCGCGCGGTCGGCGACCCGGCCCACCATCTCGCTGGCGAAATACTTGCAGCAGGAGGCCTCGGTCGAGATGCTCTCGCCGGCATCCTTGCGCCGCGCCGCGTCGAGCACCATGCATCGCGCCGCGTAGGCCTCGGCGCGGCTGTCGGCGAGCATCGCCTGGACCAGCTGGAACTCGCCGATGGGCTGGCCGAACTGCACCCGGTCCTTGGCGTAGCGGACCATGTCGCGGATAAGCCGCTCGGCGACGCCGATGCAGACGGCGGCGATGTGGATGCGGCCGCGATCGAGCACCTTCATCGCCGTCTTGAAGCCCTGTCCTTCCCGACCGCCGAGGAGCGCCTCCGCCGGCACGCGGCAATCCTCGAAGATGACATCGCAGGTATGGGCGCCGCGCTGCCCCATCTTGCGATCGGGCTTGCCGAGCTTGAGGCCGGGATTGGGCGCCTCGACCAGGAAGGCGGAGATGCCGCCGGCGCCCTTGTTCTCAGGATCGGTGCGCGCCATCACCGTGAACAGGGACGCTTCGGGCGCGTTGGTGATGAAGCGCTTGGTGCCGTTCAGTACCCAGCCGTTCCCCGCCCATCGTGCCGTGGTCTTGAGACTGGCGGCGTCGGAGCCGGCGTTGGGCTCGGTCAGCGCGAAGGAGGCGATGATCTCGCCCGCGGCGAGCCGAGGCAGGTATTTGCGCCTCTGCTCCTCGGTGCCGTCGATGACGATGCCCTGACTGCCGATGCCATTGTTGGTACCGTGCACGGAACGGAAGGCCGGCGAGGTCTGGCAAAGCTCGAACAGCACCTGGGCTTCCTCGCTCATGCCGAGGCCGAGCCCGCCATGGGCTTCGGGGATGGTCATGCCGAACAGGCCGAGCCGGCGCATCTCCGCGACCACGGCCGGCGGCACCGCGTCGGTTTCGGCTACCTCGGCCTCGGCCGGGACGAGGCGCTCGCGCACGAAACGGGCAATCGTGTCGAGAAACTCACGCAGGGTCTGCGGGTCGAGGGCCATGGCCGTTGTCTCCCCCGTTGGGCTTACGATCCCTACTCGACCACGCGGGCGGGATCAACCGAACGCCGTTTTCAAGCGTTCATAACGCGCATGCGCTGCGAACCCTCTCGCCCCCTGTTCCTGCCGATCCTGGCCCTGGCCGGCCTGCTCGCCGCCTGCGCGCCCGCTGCCACGACGACCGAGTCGGGGCCTCGCGGCATCGCGGCGGCGGATCTGCCGCCCATCCCCATCTGTCGCGACGAGATGCGCGCCTTTGTCGAGCTGGCGCGGCTGGCCAAGCTCCATGGCGACGGCTGGGTCGTGTTCGAGCCGGCGGTCGCCGCGCTGAAGCGGCAGATCATCGACTGCATCGGCGACAACCACGCCCACTTCCGCGACCTCTAGGCATAGCCGGACTTGCCGTCATCCTCGCCGCGGCCATTGCGCTCCGAAAGATTGGCGCGCACCTGGATCAGCGTGTCGATGAGGGCGTCGCGCTGCGCTGCGCCGAGCCCGGCCAGCGCCTCGTTGCGTGTCGCCTCCGCGAGCTCGCGCATGCGCTCCATCACCGGCGCGACCTTCTCGGTCGTGTACAGCAGTCGCGCTCGCCGGTCATTGGGATCGGACCGCCGCTCAACCCAGCCAGCCTCCTCCATACGATCGATGAGCCGCCCCAGCGTGATGTTCTCGATCTCGAGGATTTCGGCAAGGCCGCTCTGGTTGATGCCCTCGTGGCGTGAGAGGTGGACCAGCACCTGCCATTGCGCCCGGCTCAAGCCGAGGCCGCGGGCGCGCTGGTCAAATTTCTTGCGCATCAGGCGCGCGATGTCGTGCAGCAGGAAGCCGAAGCTCCGTTCGGGATCGTAAGCCATGACGAAATGATGGCGCGGCCGGAGCAAATTAAGCAAGCTTGCTCACCTCGGACTGCATGCGCTAGCTGATGTGCCGTGGCGCTGAGGGCGCGTCGATCCCTGTTGCCGGGTGCCGCCGCCCTGGCGTATGACCGGCACCGCCCCCCGGCTCGGGGTCGTAAGGCTAAGGGGAATGGGCTGGGTCCTGCTGCTGGCGCCGCTCGCGGTCTTTATCGCCACCTGGTGGCTGACCGGGCGCGTGCGAGCTTGGCTCGCGCGGCGCGCGATCCTCGACCGGCCGGTGGCGCGCTCGGCGCACGCCGTGCCGGTGCCGCGCGGTGGCGGGCTGGCGCTGATGCCGGCCGTTCTGGGCGCTTGGCTCGTGCTGGCCCTGCTCGGGCGAACCACGCCGGCAAGCGCCGGCGTCGCGCTGCTGGCGGCGGGGCTCTCGATCGTCTCGTGGCTCGATGATCTGCGGAGCCTGCCGGCCTGGCTGCGTCTTGCGGCGCATCTCGTTGCAGCGGCGATCGGCCTCTCTTTCCTGCCCGGCGCCGGCGCCGTGTTCCAGGGCCTGCTGCCGCCACTGTTCGACCGCATGGCGACGGCGCTGCTCTGGGTGTGGTTCGTCAACCTCTTCAACTTCATGGACGGGATCGACGGCATCACCGGGGTCGAGACCGCTTCGGTCGGGATCGGCATGGCGCTCGTGGTGCTGAGCGGCGCCGGCGACGCGGATGGCAGCGCCGTCCTCGCCCTCACCCTCGCCGCCGGCATGCTGGCCTTCCTGTGCTGGAATTGGCACCCGGCGCAGCTCTTTCTCGGCGATGTCGGCAGCGTGCCTTTGGGCTATCTGCTCGGCTGGATGTTGCTGGGACTGGCGGGCAAGGGTCTCTGGGCGCCGGCGCTCATCCTGCCGCTTTATTACCTCGCCGATGCGACGATCACGCTCGGCCGGCGCGTCCTGCGCCGCGAGCGCGTCTGGGAGGCGCATCGCCAGCATTTCTATCAGCGGGCGCTCGGCACCGACGGCGACCATGCGGCGGTCGCGCGGCTGGTGCTGGCGGCGGACACATTGCTGATCGTGCTGGCGCTTCTGGCGCTGGCGCAGCCCGGCTTGGCGCTCACCCTGGCCGGGCTGGTCGTCGCGGCTCTGCTCGTCGCCATGGAGCGGCGCACGCGCAAGGGCCAAGTCGCCCGCTGACCTATTCGCTGGCGCCCTGGCGGAAGAATTGCGGGCGCACGAAGCGGCCGGCCCAGGCGCCGCGGCCGCCCTCCTTGGCATCGCCCTCGACGGCGAGGTATTGCGCGCCGCGGCCATAGGCGAAGGCGAGGCCTTCGCTCACCAGCAGCGCGCCGACGTCGCGCCCGCCCGCAGTGCAAGCGGCGAACTCGCGCGCGTGCCGGTCGACGAATTCCGGATCGACATGGCAGGCGAAATCCGCTTGCGTCACGAGCTGGCGCAGCCGCTCGGTGGCGACGGCGCCGCAACGCCAGAGCGTGCCCTTGGCGTCACGGCAGGTCTGCGTGCTCTCGAACGCGTCGACGCCGTAAAGGCGCAGCCGCTGACCGAGGCAGCCGATGCCGAGCCGCGACAAGAGGCAATACCGCGGCCACAAGGCGAGCGTATCGCCGTCGACCACGGCGTAGCGGTCGGCATGAGCCGCCGGTCGCAACCACAGCGCGGCGGCCCATGCGGCGGCGAGGAGCAGCACCAGGGCCGTCACGCCGATGGAGACGCGCCGCGCCATCGCCGCTCCTCAAGCCTTGACCACGCTCGCCGCCGCGATCCCGGCATGGGCGCAGGCGTTGCGCGTGTCGACCACCAGGGGACAGCACTCGACGACGATGCGGTAGTCGACCCCGTCATGGTCGGTGCAGATGAGGGCGACATCGAAATCGCGGAGCGACTCGGGCAGGAGCGCCACGGAGCGCCGCCCGGCGAACTCCGGATGCTCGCGCGAGGGCGGCACCTCCGGCACGAAGGGATCGTGATAGGCGACGCTGGCGCCGCGCTCTTCGAGCAGCTGCATGATCTTGAGGGTCGGGCTCTCGCGGATGTCGTCGACGTTCTTCTTGTAGGCGAGACCCAAGATCAGCACGCGCGTGCCCTTGAGGCTGCGGCCGAAGCGCTCGTTGAGCGCGCCCGAAAGGCGCTCGATCACGTAATGCGGCATGCGCGTGTTGACTTCGCCGGCGAGTTCGATGAAGCGCGTGGAGATATCGTATTCGCGCGCTTTCCAGGTGAGGTAGAACGGATCGATCGGGATGCAGTGGCCGCCGAGGCCGGGTCCCGGATAGAACGGCATGAAGCCGAACGGTTTGGTCGAGGCCGCCTTGATCACCTCCCAGACATCGATGCCCATCGCCGCGTAGACCATCTTGAGCTCGTTGACGAGGGCGATGTTGACGGCGCGAAAGATGTTCTCGGTGAGCTTGACCGCCTCCGCCGTTTCCGGCGAGGAGACCGGGATGGTGCCGGCGACGAACTGGTCGTAGAGCGCGGTGGCGAGACGGAGCGCGTCCGGCCCGTCGCCGCCGACCACCTTCGGGATCTTGGTCGTGCTGAATTGCGTGTTGCCGGGATCCTCGCGCTCCGGCGAATAGGCCAGGAAGAAGTCGACGCCCGATTTGAGGCCGCCGCGCTCGAGGATCGGCTGCATCACCTCGCGCGTCGTGCCGGGATATGTCGTCGATTCCAGCACGATGAGCTGGCCGCGGCGCAGCTGCGGCGCGATCGCCTCGGTGGTGCCGACGATGTAAGTCAAATCGGGCTCGCGATGGCGCGTCAGCGGCGTCGGCACGCAGATCAGTACCGCGTCAGCCTCGTGCAGCCGCGTGAAATCGGCGACGGCGTGAAAGCGGCCCCCGCGTAGCCATCCGCCGATGGTCGCGTCGGGGATGTGGCGAATGTAGGAACGGCCGGCGTTCAACTGCGCCACCTTCTCGGCGTCGATGTCGAAGCCGAGCACGGTGAAGCCGCTGCCGGCGACCGCGCCGACCAGCGGCAGGCCGACATAGCCGAGGCCGATGACCCCGATCGTCGCCTCGCGCGCGACAAAGCGCCGGTGGAGCGCCTCGACATCGACGATGGGCGCTGTCGCCGCGCCGGGCCTAGCCGCCGGCGAAGAGTTCTTCGAAGCCTTCATGTTCCGCTGCATTCGCTTTGCCCGGCCGGCGCGATGCTTACCATGGCACCCGCCGCCGCTCAAGCCGGCGCACCGCCGACGCCATCGCCGCGGTAGCGCCACCCCTGCCGAGCGGCAGAGGATGAAAAATTGCCGAGGTCGACGGCGTCGCGATGTTGAATCACGCATGGAGCCGCTATTGTCGCGCGCGGAGGATTGATCCCGTGAGCGACTCGCACTCCGCGCCCATCGTCGTCGTCGGCGCCGGCGGCTTCATCGGCGGCGCGCTCGTCGCGCGGCTGGCGCAGGGCGGCGCGCCGGTCAGCGCGGTCGTGCGGCGAGCTGTCGCGGTGCCGCGCGGCGTCACCCTTCATGCCATCGGCGACATCACCGCAGCCACCGACTGGTCCGCGCTGCTGCGCGGCGCGCGGGCCGTGGTCCATCTCGCCAGCCGGGCGCACGCGCCGCCCGGCGCCGACCAGGAATGGATCGAGGGCGAGGCCGCCGCCGCGGCGCAATTTGTGCGTGCCGCCGGCCGCGCCGGCGTCGAGCGCGTGGTTCTGGTGAGCTCGATCAAGGTGCTGGGCGAGGCGACGGACGGCGTGCCATTCCGAGCCGGACGCCCGGCCGCGCCCGCGGATGCCTACGGCTTCGTCAAATGGTGCCTCGAGGAGGCGATGCGCGGGGCCGCCGCCGCCGCCGATGGGCCGGCGCTGACGGTGATCCGGCCGCCGCTCGTCTATGGGCCCGGGGTCAAGGCTAATTTTCGCGCGCTGCTGCGCCTCGTCGACCGCGGGCTGCCGCTGCCCTTCGCCAGCATCGCCAACCGGCGCAGCCTGGTGTTTCTCGACAACCTCGTCGATCTCGTCGAGGTGGCGCTGGTACATCCCGCGGCGCGCGACGGGACGTTCCTGCTGCGCGACGAAGAAGAGGTGTCGACGCCCGAGCTCATTCGCCGCATCGCCCGCGCGCTGGGCCGTCCGGCCCGCCTCTTTGCCTGCCCGCCGTCGCTGCTGCGTCTCGCCGCGCGCGCCGCCGGGCGCGGTGCCGCCGCCGACCGCGTGCTCGGCTCGCTCAGCATCGATGACGCGGCGACGCGCGAGCAGCTCGGCTGGCGGCCGCGCGTCGCGCTCGACGACGGTCTTGCCGCGACCTGCCGCTGGTACCGCGGCGAGCAGGCCGGCGCTCGCCCATGACGGCGCGCCGATGATCGCGGCCCGCCCCAAACTCATCTACCTCGTGACCGAGGATTGGTATTTCTGGTCGCATCGCCTGCCGATGGCGCGCGCCGCGCAGCACGCCGGATTCGACGTCGCCGTGGCGACCCGCGTCGCGGCGCACGGCGAGCGCATCCGCGCCGAGGGCTTCGCGCTCCATCCGCTGCGCTGGCGGCGCCGCGATATAGGGCCGTGGGCGAGCCTGCGCGCCGTCGGCGAGGTGTACCGCCTCTACAGCCGCGAGCGCCCGCTCCTTGTCCATCATGTCGCGCTCAAACCGGCGGTGCTCGGCAGCGTCGCGGCGCTGCTCGCGGGCGTGCCGGCGGTGGTCAACGCCGTCACCGGCGTCGGCTTCGTCGCGAGCTCACCGAGCCTGCGCGCCAGGCTGCTGCGCCGGCCGATGGACTTCGCCCTGGCGCGTCTCCTCGAGCGGCCGAACAGCCGCGTCATCGTGCAGAACGAGGACGACCGGGCGCTGCTGCTGTCGCTGCGCTCCGGCGCAGACGAGCGCATCGTCGTTATCCGCGGCTCGGGCGTCGACACCACGCATTTCCGGGCGACGCCCGAACCGCCGGTGCCGCCGGTGACCGCCGGCTATGCCGGGCGCATGCTCGCCGACAAGGGCGTCGCCGTGCTGGTCGAGGCGCAGCAGAGCTTGCGACGCCGCGGCGGCGACCTGCGCCTGGTCCTCGCCGGCACGCCCGATCCGGAGAACCCGAGCTCGATCGATGCCGCGACGCTCGCCGCGTGGCGGGCGCTTCCCGGCATCACCTGGCTCGGCGAGGTCGACGACATCCGCACGCTGTGGTCGATAGCGCATATCGCCGTCCTGCCGTCGCGCCGCGAGGGCCTGCCGAAGAGCCTGCTCGAACCGGCGGCGATGGGCCGGCCGCTCATCGCCACGGATGTGCCGGGTTGCCGCGAGATCGCCCGTGACGGCGTCAACGCGCTATTGGTGCCGCCCGACGATGCCGGCGCGCTCGCCGCGGCGCTCGAGCGGCTGGCTGATGATGCCGAGCTGCGCCGCCGCTTCGGCGCAGCCAGCCGGGCGCTGGTCGAGAGCGAGCTGGCGGCGGACGCGGTCGGCGCCGCGACCGTCGCGTGCTATCGGAGCCTGCTGCGAGCACTGCGCCTGCCGGCGCCGTGAGCGCGGCTTCGCTACGCTGCCGGCAGGATCTCGTCGGTGTGCCCGAGAATGCGGTACGCCAAGAGGCCGACCCACTCCTTCACCACCACGTCGACCAGCGCGAGATGCTCCGACAGGAGGAAGCTCGGCCGCGGGCTTGCCTCGCTGCGATAGTCGACCGGATAGGGAAGGACCTGCCAGCCGACGCGACGGAAGCAGCCGACCGCGCGCGGCATATGCGTCGCCGACGTTACCAGCAGCCAGACCTGGTCCGGGCGCGGTTGCGCAACCTCGCGCGAGAACATCGCGTTCTCGAAGGTGTTGCGGGAGCGCTCCTCGAGCCGGATGCGCGCGGGATCGATACCCTGCTCGACGAGGAGATCGCGCATGATGGCGGCTTCCGACGGCTCGTCGCGCGGCAGCAGGGACGCGTCGCCCCCCGAGAGGAGCAATTGCGCATCGGGGTAGCGCCGCGCCAGCGTCAGCGCCTCGACCAACCGCTCGCCTGCGTCGTTGAGCGCGACATGGCCATGCGCGCGGGCGATCGCGGGCTGCACCGCGCCGCCCAGCACGATGATGCCGTCGACCGTCGCGGGCAGCTCCGGGGTGGGAAAGCGCGACTCGAGCGGCATCGCCAGCCACTGGCCGATGGGCAGCAGCGCGATGGCCAGCAGCGCGACCGTCGCCGTGGCTACCAGGCGAGAACCGCGCCGGCGTCGCCGCCCGCCGAGTCGCACCGTGCCGACCGCCAGCATCAGCAGCAGAAGATTGCCCGGCGCCGCGATGGCCCAAAAGATCTTGCTCAGCACGAAACCCATGGCTTCAGGCTCTCCCGCCCAAGTCGCCCTCTTTGTAACCGGACCGCCCAGCCGCCGCGACCGCTTTTCCTGTTGCCGCCCCGCACCGGCTTGCGTAACTTTCCCCGCATAATGAGCCATACGCGATGATGAGGTTCGGCCGGGCCAGGGCTGCATTCGGTCACGACGTACTCATGGCGGCAGCATCCTTCTGGCTGTCGCTGTATTTGCGCGTGGGCGACGGGCTGCTGGATTATCCCGGGCGTCTGCTGCTCGGCTACGATATCGCCTTCACCGTGATCGCCGCCGCGACCTTCTGGTGGACGGGGCTTTATCGCGGCATCTGGCGCTACGCCTCGCTGCCCGATTTGCTGGCGCTGCTGCGGGCGGTGACCATTGTCGTGCTCGCCTTCTTCCCGCTGATGTTCGTCGTCACCCGCCTCGTCGAGCTGCCGCGCTCGCTGGTCGGCATCAACTGGCTGGTGCTGATGGCGCTGCTGGGCGGCCCGCGCTTCGCCTACCGCCTGTTCAAGGACCGCAGCCTCCGGCGCCTGCTCGAAGGCGATAAACGCAGCTCGGCGATACCGGTGCTGCTGATCGGCGCCCGCGACGGCGCCGCCATGTTCATCCGCGAGATGGCGAGCGATCCGGACCGGCTCTATCGCGTGGTCGGCATCGTCGCCGACAGCCTATCGCGCGTCGGGCGCGAGCTCGGCGGCGTACCCGTGCTCGGCACCATCGAAGACTTGCCGCAGGTCGTCGCCGCGCTCGACGGCCGCGACGAACGGCCGCAGCGCCTGATCCTGTGCGCCCAGACCTTGCATGGGGCGACGGTGCGTCGGCTGCTCGACATGGCCGACGAACTCACCATACCGCTGGCGCGGCTGCCGCGGCTCACCGAGTTCAAGCAGACGCTCGGCGAGGACACGCCGGTGATCGAGCCGATCGCGCTCGAGGATCTGCTCGGTCGGCCGCAAGCCGTGCTCGACCGCGTCGGCATGCGCACGCTCATCGCCGGGAAGCGCGTGCTCGTCACCGGCGCGGGGGGCACGATCGGCGCCGAGCTGGTGCGGCAAATCGCCGCCTGCGAGCCGGCACGGCTCGCGCTTCTCGATAACAACGAATATGCGCTTTACAGCATCGACCGCGAGCTGGAGGAGCGCCACCCGGCACAGCCGCGCCTCGCGGTGATCGGCGATGTGCGCGAGGAGAGCCGCGTCGAGCAGGTGATCGCCGCCGAGCGGCCCGAACTCGTCTTCCACGCCGCCGCATTGAAGCATGTGCCGATGGTCGAGGCGAACACGGTCGAGGGCGTACTCACGAATGTCCTGGGCACGCGCCACGTCGCCGAGGCCTGTCGCGCGCATGGCGTCCGCGCCATGGTGATGATCTCGACCGACAAGGCCGTCAATCCGGCCAGCGTGATGGGCGCGACCAAGCGGCTCGCCGAGAGCATCTGCCAGGCGCTCGACATCGTCGAGTCGCGCAAGCCCGGCGGCACGCGCTTCGTCACCGTGCGCTTCGGCAACGTGCTGGGCTCGACCGGCTCGGTCGTGCCGCTGTTCCAGCGCCAGCTCGCCGCGGGCGGCCCGCTCACCGTGACCCATCCGGAGATCACGCGTTTCTTCATGACCGTGCGCGAGGCGGTCGAGCTGGTGCTGCAGGCCTCGGTGCTGGCGGTCAAGGGCGGCGAGGAGCGCGGCAAGATCTTCGTCCTCGACATGGGCGAGCCGGTGAAGATCGTCGACCTCGCGCGCCAGATGATCCGGCTGGCCGGCCGCAAGCCGGGCAAGGACATCAAGATCGCGTTCATCGGCTTGCGTCCGGGCGAGAAGCTGCAGGAGGAACTGTTCTACGCCAGCGAGCCGCTGCTGCCGACCGAGGCCGCGGCGATCCGCCTCGCCGCCCCGCGCACCATCGACTACGCCATGCTGTCGCGCTCGCTCGATGAGCTGGCGGAGCATGCCGGCGAGCGGCGCCAGGAGCGCATGCTCGCCCTCCTCGGCACCCTGGTGCCGGAATATGGCGGCGCCGCTTCCAGCACGCCGCGCGCCGCCGGCGCTTAGCGCCGCGGCTTTCCGCCATCTTGAGATTTTTGCGCCGATCCGGCGCCTTGTCGCGCGGCGGAAGCGGTTAAGGCTCGTCCCGGCTTTCGGCGGCGATGCGCTCTAGATATTTGCCGTAGTCGGATTTGCTGTAGAGCTGCTGCGCCAGGTCGAGCAGTTGCTTGGTGTCGATGAAGCCCTGGCGGAAAGCGATCTCCTCGATGCAGCCGATCTTCTGTCCCGTGCGCTTCTCGAGCGTGCGCACGAATTCCGAGGCCTCGATCAGCGAGTCGTGCGTGCCGGTGTCGAGCCAGGCATAGCCGCGGCCGAGCCGCTCGACGGTGAGCTTTCCGGCGCGCAGATAGGCGGTGTTGAGGTCGGTGATCTCGAGCTCGCCGCGCGCCGAGGGTTTCAGCCGCTCCGCCATCTGCACGATGTCGCGGTCGTAGAAATAGAGGCCGATCACCGCCCAGTCGGAGCGCGGCTTCTTCGGCTTCTCCTCGAGCGACAATGCCTTGCCTTGGCGGTCGAACTCGACGACGCCGTAGCGCTCGGGATCGCCGACGCGATAGCCGAAGACGGTAGCGCCGGCCGAGCGCGCGGCCGAGCGCCGCATCATCTCGGTGAGCCCGTCGCCATAGACGAGGTTGTCGCCGAGCATGAGGGCGCAGCCCTCGCCGGCAAGGAAATCACGACCGATGAGAAACGCGTCGGGCAGCCCGCGCGGCGAAGGCTGCACCGCATAGCTGAGCCGGACGCCCCACTGCGCGCCGTCGCCGAGCAGCGTCTGGAACAGTGGCGCATCGCCCGCCGTGGTGATGACGAGGATGTCGCGGATGCCGCCGAGCATCAGCGCCGACAGCGGATAGAAGATCATCGGCTTGTCGTAGATCGGCAGCAGCTGCTTCGAGAGCACGCGCGTCAGCGGATAAAGCCGCGTGCCCGAGCCGCCGGCGAGGATGATGCCCTTCATTGTTCGGCCCCGCGCGGCGCGGCGCCGCGTCCGAGCCGCTCGCCGCGATAGCGCCCGCTGCGGATCGGCTCCCACCAAGCGCGGTTGTCGAGATACCAGCGCACCGTGCGGCGCAAGCCCGTCGCGAGGCTCTCCGCCGGCCGCCAGCCCAGCTCGCGCCGGATCTTGGCGTCGTCCATGGCGTAGCGCAGATCGTGTCCCGGGCGATCCTCGACGAAGGCGATGAGCCGCTCATGCGGGCGGTGCGGCGAGGTCGGCAGCTCCTCGTCGAGGATGGCGCAGAGCGCGCGCACGAGATCGATGTTGCTGCGCTCCTCGCCGCCGCCGATGTTGTAGCTCTCGCCGACGCGGCCCCGCCGCAGCACCAGCGACAAGGCGGCGGCGTGGTCGCCGACATAGAGCCAATCGCGCACATTGCCGCCGCTGCCATAGACCGGCAGCTTCTTGCCTTCGATCGCATTGAGGATCATCAGCGGGATCAGCTTCTCGGGAAATTGCCAGGGTCCGTAATTGTTGGAGCAATTGGTCATCACCACCGGCAGGCCATAGGTCTTGTGCCAGGCGCGGGCGAGATGGTCGGCACCGGCCTTGCTCGCGGAGTAGGGATTGTTCGGGCGATAGGGGGTCTCCTCAGTGAAGCGGCCGGCGGGCCCGAGCGAGCCGAACACCTCGTCGGTGGAGATGTGGTGGAAGCGGAAGCGCGCCTTGGCGTCGCCGGCGAGGTCATCCCAATGGGCGCGCGCCGCCTCGAGCAGGGTGAAGGTGCCGACGAGGTTACTGTGGATGAAATCATCGGCGCGGTCGATGGCGCGGTCGACATGCGTCTCGGCGGCGAGGTGCATGACCGCATCGGGCTGCGCTTGCGCAAAGATGCGCGTGAGGGCGGCGCGGTCGGCGACGTCGGCGACCTCGAGCGCGTAGCGTCCCGCCGCGGCCAGCGCGCCCAGCGGCGGGTTCGATCCGGCATAGGTGAGCTTGTCGAGATTGACGACGCCGGCGCCTTCGCCGAGCAGGTGGCGCACCACGGATGTGCCGATGAAGCCCGCGCCGCCGGTGACCAGAACCTTCACATGCTTCTCCCGCCGAACCTGCCGGGTGCCCGCCGGACAACGGGCCACAGCGGCCTGGTCATCCCTCCTCCGCCTCGAGCAGAGCCGTCACATCGCCCAGAAGCGGCACCACCCAGAAGTCGTCGCACCGCTCGACCCGTGGCGCAAGCGCATCATAGCGCACCAGCCGCCCGACGCCGGCCGCGCGCCCGGCGGCGATGTCGCTGTCGCGGTCGCCGACCGTCCAGGAACGCGCCAGATCGAGCGACAAATCGGCGGCGGCCTGCAGGATCATGCCGGGGCCGGGCTTGCGCCAGGAGTTCTCACGGCGGTAGGGGCCGATCCCCGCGGTGGGATGGTCGGGGCAGTGATAGGCTGCGGCGATTGCGACGCTGTGCCGCACGAATTCGCCGCGCATCCAATCCATGAGCGCGGCGTAGTCGGCCTCGCCATAAAGACCGCGGCCGATGCCCGACTGGTTGGTGGCGATGATGATCGCAAAGCCGCGCGCCGCGAAGGCCTTGGTCAGCGCGAAAATGCCCTCGACGAAGCAGCACTGGTCAGCGCGGTGGACATAGCCGGTGTCCTGGTTGATCACCCCGTCGCGATCGAGGATCAGGCCGCGCCGGCGGCCGGTTGCGATGCTCATGACCAAGCCCTATCCCACGGCCTTCGGCCAGGCAAGCACGCCGGTAGCGCCATTGCCTGTCCGCGATCCCCCGCCCCATTGAAGGGAAGAGCGATGAAGGAATTGTTGAACTTCGCCAAGGCCTCACCCGCCGCCATCGCGGCGTTCCGCGGCGTAGAGACCTATGTCAGGAGCTGCGGACTCAACCCCGCGCTGCTGGAGCTCATCAGGACGCGGGCGTCCGAGATCAACGGCTGCGCCTTCTGCATCGATATGCACACCAAGGACGCGCGCGCGGCAGGCGAGAGCGAGCAGCGCCTCTATGCCCTCCCCGCCTGGCGGGAGGCGCCGTTCTACAGCGAGCGCGAGCGCGCGGCGCTGGCCTGGACCGAGGCGGTGACGCTGCTCGGCGAGTCGGCTGTGCCGGAGACGCTGTTCGCGGAGCTGCGCCAGCATTTCAGCGAGAAGGAAGCCGTCGATCTCACCATGGCCATCATCGCCATCAACGGCTGGAATCGGCTCGCCGCCCCCTTCCGCAGTCCGCCCGCCGGCAGCTATCAGCCACGGAAATAACCGTTGCCGCCGCTGCGCCGCGCCACGATGATCGCGGCGACGCGGCGGTGCGAGGCAATCATGGACCTATCGGCATTTTTCCGCAGCGAATTCGCCGAGCACGAGACCGTGCTCAAGGCGACGCTCGCGCAATGCGAGGCGCCGTTCGCAAAACTCGTCGCGGCGGCGCTGGCGGCGATTCGCGGCGGTGGCAAGATCCTGCTGTTCGGCAACGGCGGCAGCGCCGGCGACGCGCAGCACCTCGCCACCGAGCTCACTGTGCGCTACGTCAAGGACCGCGCGCCGATCGCCGCCATCGCGCTGACCACCGACACCTCGGCGCTGACCGCGATCGGCAACGACCTCGGCTTCGACCAGCTCTTCGCCCGGCAGCTCCGCGCCCTCGGCCGCACGGGCGACTTGGCACTAGGCATCAGCACCTCGGGCAAGAGCCGCAACGTTATCCTTGCGCTCGAGGCCGCGCGCGAGATGGGCCTGACCGCCGCGGCGCTTGGCGGCGGCGATGGCGGCCACTTGAAGGGACTCGCCGACCCACTGCTCATCGTGCCCTCGCGCACCACCGCGCGCATCCAGGAAATGCACATCCTCCTCGGCCAGATGCTGTGCGGCGCGCTTGAGAAAGAATTAGGCCTCGTCTAAGTCACCAGCCGCTCCAGCGTCTCGACGCTGTCGGCCTCGGCGGCGGGCTTGTCCCAGCGGATGCGGTGGACGCGTGGGAAGCGCATGGCGAGCCCGGATTTGTGCCGCGTCGAGCGGTGCACGCTGTCGAAGGCGATCTCGAGCACCAGCTGCGGCGAGACCTCGCGGACCGGGCCGTAGCGCTCCACCGTGTGGTCGCGCACCCAGCGGTCGAGCCGCTTCAGCTCGACGTCGGTGAAGCCGGAATAGGCCTTGCCGACCGGCACCAGCGCGCCGTCGCGCCAGGCGCCGAAGGTGTAGTCGGAATAGAAGGACGAGCGCTTGCCGTGGCCGCGTTGCGCATACATGAGCACGGTGTCGACGGTGAGCGCGCCGCGCTTCCACTTGAACCACGGTCCCTTCGGCCGGCCCGGCAGGTAGGGCGAATCGCCGCGCTTCAGCATCAGCCCCTCGATCCCGCGCGCCCGCGCCCCTTCGCGATGCGCGCGCAGCTCGTCCCAGCTCGCGAAAGGCACGAGCGGCGACAGGTCGAGCCGCGACCGCGGGCCCGCGGTGAACCAGCGCTCGAGCCGGCGCCGCCGCTCGTCGAAGGGCAGCGGCCGCAGATCCTCGCCGCCTTCCTCGAGGATGTCGTAGAGCCGCACCCAGGCGGGATAGTCGCCCAGCATCGCCGGCGACGGCACCTTGCGGTTCAAGCGCTGCTGCAAATCGTTGAACGGCGCCACCTCGCCATCGCGCAGCACCAGCAGCTCGCCGTCGAGCACGACATCGTCGGGCATGGCGGCGAGGATGTCGGGAAAGGCGCCGCCGATATCGTCGCCCGAGCGCGAGTAGAGACGTTGCGCACCGCCGCGCGACACGAGCTGCACGCGGATGCCGTCCCACTTCCATTCGGCGCGATAGGCCGAAGCATCGAGCGCATCGAGGTCGCCGTCCTCCAACGCCTGTGCCAGCATCAGCGGATGGAAGGTCGGCCGGCTGCCGATCTCCGGCCACGGGCCCCTGCCCTCGAGCCAGGCGAACAGCTCGGTATAGGGCGGCAGGAGGCCGTGCCACACCGCCTCGATGTCGTCGAGCGGCACCTTGCTCCAGTCGGCGAGCGCCGTCTTGGCGAGCCGCGCCGAGACGCCGACGCGCAAGCCGCCGGTGACGAGCTTCAACAGCGCCCAGCGCCCGGTGGCGTCGAGCGCGTCGAGCCAGCGCTCGAGCCGCGCGCCGGCGGTGGCGCGCGTCGCGGCGTCGAGCTCGGCGACGATCTCGGCGAGGCGCGGCACGTCGCCCGCGCCGGGGCGCTGCGGCCAGGCGAGCGCGACCGTCTCTGCCAGGTCTCCGACGAAATCATAGGACCAGGCGAGGAGCTCGGCATCGACACGGCTCATGGCGAGCGCGCGGATCTGCGACGGCTTCACTTCGGCGAAGGAGAGCTCTCCCGTGAGCGCGGCGAGCGCCCAGCCGCGCTCGGGATCGGGCGTGGTCGCGAAATACTCGGTCATCAGCCGCAGCTTGCCGAGACGCGACGGCGTGAACAGCAGCGCATCGAGCAGCGCGGCGAAGCGGTTCATTCCGCTTCGTCCTCGAAGCCGCGCAGCGACAGGGCGCGGGCCTTGAGGCCCTGGAGCGTCGCCTGGCGCACCACCGCCTCCTCGTTGCCATGCGTGACCCAGATCTCCGGCGCGGCGACGTCGTCGAAGGTGGCGAGCAGCTCGTCCCAGTCGGCATGGTCGGAGATGACCAGCGGCAGCTCGACGCCGCTCGCCTTGGCGCGCTGCTTGACGCGCATCCAGCCCGACGCGATCGACACGACCGGATCGGGCAGGCGCCGCGACCAGAGATCGGCGACGGCGCCGGGCGGCGCCAGGACGACGCGGCCCCTGAGTTCGTCGCGGGGCGCGCCGGTGGCCGGACGCACTGGCCCGAGCGCCACGCCCTGCTGCTCATAGAGCGCGCAGAGCGGCAGCAGCGCGCCATGGAGATAGACGGGCTCCGCATAACCTTGTCGGCGCAGCAGCGCCAGCACGCGCTGGCACTTGCCGAGCGCATAGACGCCGACGACGTGGCAGCGCTCCGGGAAGAGCCGCACCGAATGGAGCAGCTTGCCGATCTCCTGCTCGTCGGGCGGATGGCGGAACACCGGCAGGCCGAACGTCGCCTCGGTGACGAAGACGTCGCAGCGCTGGGGCTCGAAGGGCGCGCAGGTCGGATCGGGACGCCGCTTGTAGTCGCCGGAGACGACGATTCGCGATCCGCCATGCTCCAGCACCACCTGCGCGCTGCCGAGCACATGGCCGGCGGGCACCAGCCGCAGCGTCACGTCGCCGAGGCGAAGGGTCTCGCCGTAAGCCAAGGGCTGCAGCGTTCCGCCGGCCTCCTCGCCCATGCGGCTTTGCATGATGGCGAGCGTCGCCGGCGTCGCCAGGACGTGGCGATTGCCGGGACGCGCATGGTCGCCATGGCCATGCGTGATCACCGCGCGCTCGACCGGGCGGGCCGGATCGATGAAGAAATCGCCGGGCGCGCAGTAAAGACCCTGTGACGTCGGCTTGAGCCAGGTTTCGGGTTGAGCGGAACTCATGGAGCGGTGGGCGAACGTGTCGAGCGAATATGGGCACGATCGCCGCTTATCGCACCACCTCCGCGCGATGATGGCTCGACAGCGGCCGCGCCACGTCCTCGAGCGGGCGGCGCTCAGCGTCGATGCCGAGCTTCACTTCCACCAGCGCCGCCACGACCATCAGCCCGGCGCCGAGCAGGTAGCCACCGAGGATCTCGGCGCGCGAGCCGCTTTCGATGAGCACGCCGAAGAGCCACGGGCTGAAGGCGCCGCCCAGTAGCGTGCCGAAGGCATAGAAGAGCGCGATGGCTAGCGCGCGCAGCTCGAGCGGGAAACACTCGCCGACGGTGAGATAGGCGGCGCTGGCGGCGGCCGAGGCGAAGAAGAACACCACCGTCCAGCACAGGGTCAGCGTCGCCGCGTCGAGCAGATCGGCGGCGAAGAGAGCGGCCGTGGCGGCGAGCAGCACGCCCGAGAGCGTATACGTCGCGGCGATCATCGGCTTGCGGCCGATCGTGTCGAAGAGCGGACCGAGCAACAGCGGGCCGCAGAAATTTCCGAGCGTGAACGGCAGGATGTACCAGCCGATATCGCTGGCGGGCACGCCGTAGAATCGCGTCAGCACCAGCGCGTAGGTGAAGAAGATGGCGTTGTAGAAGAACGCCTGCGACGCCATCAGCACGAGCCCGAGCACCGTGCGCGCCGGATAGTGGCGCAGCAGCGTGCGCGCCACTATGGCGAGCGAGATGTGCCCGCCATGCAACAGCATGATGCCGCCCCGCGCCGGCGCCAGCGCGGCACCGGTCGCGGCCGTCACGCGTCCTTCGATCTCCGTCACCACCCCCTCGGCCTCAGCGACGCGGCCATGAGTCATGAGCCAGCGCGGGCTCTCCGGCACGAAGCGGCGCAGATAGAGGATGACGAGGCCGAGCACGGCGCCGGTGCCGAAGGCGAGCCGCCAGCCGATCTCCGGCGACAGCACGGCGGGATCTAGCAGCCAGATCGAGCCCGACGCGCCCAGCGCGGCACCCAGCCAGAAGCTGCCGTTGATGGCGAGATCGGTGCGGCCGCGGAGCCGCGCCGGGATCAGCTCCTGGATCGCCGAGTTGATCGCCGTGTACTCGCCGCCGATCCCGGCGCCGGTGAGGAAGCGGAAGACGGCGAAGCTGGCGAAGTCCCAGGACAGCGCGGTGAGCGCCGTCGCCGCAAGATAGAGGCCGAGCGTCACGTTGAAGAGGCGCTTGCGCCCCAGCCGATCGGTGAGGTGGCCGAACAACAGCGACCCCAGAATGGCACCCGTGAGATAGGCCGTGCCGGTGAGGCCGACCTGCTCGGCCGTCAGGTGCAGCTGCGGGCTCTGCTGCAGCGCTGCCGCCACCGAGCCCGCGAGTGTCACTTCGAGCCCGTCGAGCACCCAGGTGATGCCGAGCGCGGCGACGACGAGGCGATGGAAGGGGCTCCAGGGCAGCCGGTCAAGCCGCGCCGGCACATCCGTGCGGATCGCCTGCTGCCCGTCCATGCCCGCCCTCCGCCCGCGTCGCTTCACTAAGGGTGAACGCGTGCGCCGGCCTCGTTCCAACCGCCGTCTGTCAAAAAACCGTCATCGGACGATCACGCGACGGCAACGACCCTCCCCTAGGTTGATCGCGTCCATCGCCGCTCGCGCCTTCGGCCAGCGGCCACAATCATTCAACACGGGGGTAAAGCATGATCTTTCGCAGCAGCACCTTGCGCCATTGGGCGCTGGCGAGTGTCGGGGTGGCCGCGATCCTGTCCGGCAGCGCGGCGGCGCCCGCCGCGGCACGCGACAGCGACGATTTTCCGACGCGCTGGCCGATCAAGCATGTCGTGGTGATCTTCCAGGAGAACATCACCTTCGACCATTATTTCGGCACCTACCCCACTGCGGCGAACCCGCCGGGAGAGCCCAAATTCGCCGCCCGCGACGACACGCCGGGCGTGAACGGGCTCACCGGCGGCTTGCTGACGGCCAATCCGAACCTGTTCAATCCCTTCCGGCTCGATCGCAGCCAGGCCTTCACCTGCGACATGGACCACGGCTACACCGACGAGCAGAAAGCGGTGGATGGCGGCGTGTTCGACAAATTCGTACAGGCGGTCGGCCGCACCGGCCTCGGCTGCAATCCCAACGGCTCGACCGTGATGGGTTATTACGACGGCAACACGGTGACGGCTTTATGGAACTACGCCCAGCGCTTCGCCTTGAACGACAATTCATTCGGCTCGAATTTCGGGCCGTCGACGGTGGGCGCGCTCAACCTCATCGCCGGGCAGACGCACGGCATCGTCCAGGCGACCGTCCCGGTGAACGGCGTGCCGACGCCGACCAGCGCCAGCATTTCCGGCAACACCTTCGTTGCCGGCGGCGATCCGCAAGGCACCGTGATCGGCGATCCGCAGCCGCTGCTCGACGACTGCTCGAGTCCCAAGTCGCGCGTGCAGATCAGGATGGCGGGACCCAATGTCGGCGACCTCCTCAACGCCAAGCGCATCAGTTGGGGTTGGTTCCAGGGCGGCTTCGCGCCGACCGTTCCGGCGACCTTCAACGCGGACGGCTCGACCAAGACCGCGGCGGTGTGCGGCGCCGCGCATGCCGGCCATCCCGGCGTGGCGAACCCGACGGACGGGCAGACCTCGCCGCCGACCGACATTCACGGGCCGGTCACCGACTACGTCCCGCACCATTCGCCCTTCCAGTACTATCAGACCACGGCCAATCCGCATCACCTGCCGCCCAGCTCGCCGGCGATGATCGGCAGGACCGACCAGGCCAATCACGAATACGACCTCGGCGCGTTTTTCACCGCGCTGCGGTCCGGCCATCTGCCGGCGGTGTCCTACCTCAAGGCCGCGGCGTTCCAGGACGGCCATCCCGGCAACTCCGATCCGCTGTCGGAGCAGACTTTCCTCGTCGATGTCATCAACACGCTGCAGCAGTCGCCGGAATGGCGCGAGACCGCCGTTATCATCTCCTATGACGATTCCGACGGCTGGTACGATCATGTGACCGGGCCGATCCTCAGCCCGTCGGCGACCAGTGTCGATGCGCTCGCGGGGCCCGGCAATTGCGGCACGCCCAGGCCCGGCGCCTTCGCCGCGCGGTGCGGCTACGGGCCGCGTCTGCCCTTGCTCGTCGTGTCGCCCTGGGCCAAGGCCGATTTCATCGACCACACGACCACCGATCAGTCGTCGATCCTGCGCTTCATCGAGGACAATTGGGAGCTCGGCTTCATCGACGGACCGAGCGAACCGCCGGCGGGTCAGTCCTCCTATGACCGCATCGCCGGCTCGCTGGTCAATCTGTTCGATTTCGACGATCACCCGCAGCTGCGCCCGCTGCTGCTCGACCGCATCACCGGCGAGGTGCTCGATCGCGATTGAACAACGCGATGCGCGGGCGGCCCGACTGCGAGGCCCCCGCGCGTTTGCGCCAAGGGGTCGTGCTGCTTGAGCTCGCTGCGATTTGTGCCGGCGAGGCGCGAGATCGTCAGTGATGCTGGCCCAACATCACCCAAAAATGTCACTTTCGTGTCACAAAGAGCGCAACATCTTTCATATCAACGCATGCGTGCCCGCTGAAACCGACGCGATCATCATTTCATCTGTGATCGCCGTTGCCATCGCGGCCGCACAGAGTATGCTGGTGGTATGTGCGAGCGCGGCTCGATGACCGAACCCGGCGCTCGGCAAAAAATTGACCCAGATCGAACGGAGAACGGCGATGGCAAAGACGCAAGCCGCAGAGATGCGCGTGAAGCGCGGCGAGACTCAGATCACCGCGGCATTCGATCCTTCGCAAGCGCTCAACGGGATCGAGCCGATCTTCCAGGCCAGCAACAAATGGCTGGAGACCTGGATGGCGGTCAGCTCCGAGATCCTCGAATTCAGCCGCGCGCGTCTCGACCGCAATCTCGAAATGAGCAAGGCGATCGCGCGCTCAGGTAGCATCGACGAGGCAATGGAGCTGCAGGCCGATCATGCGCGCACGACCGTGCGCGAGTATTTCAGCGAGGCGGGCAAGATCGCCGATCTCGGCACGCGCGCCTTGCTCGACAGCTTCTCCGTGTGGCAGCCGGCGGCGCGCGAGGCGACGCGTCGCACCACCACCGCCGCCGCCGCGGAATAGCTGCGGCACATCACCGTCGGGAGACAGCGGCACGGATCAGCGCTTCGTCGCCGCAAAGCGCCCGTTGCGCCATGCGAGCGCGGCGCGCAGGCCGTCGCGGCGCACGAGCTCCATGAACCGCTGCTTGTCCGCGGTGCCCTCGCCCTCGATCTGCAGATCGATGTCGAGCGCCGCGGCCAGCGCCGCGCCCATGCCCATGATCTCGTAGCTGCGGTTGATCGCGCGCTTGGTCTCGCGCAGCGCCATGGGATCGATCATCGCGAGATCGCCGGCGATCGTCAGCGCGCGCGTCAGCTCCTCGCCCGTCGGCACCACTTCGTTGACGAGCCCCATCGCTTCGGCGCGCCGCGCCGAGAGCGTGTCGTCGCCGGTGAGCAGCAGTTGCTTCGCTCGCTTCGGTCCGGTGAGCCAGGGCAGCAGCATGACGACGATGCCGGCGCCGAAGCGCAGCTCCGGCTCGCCGAACACGGCATCTTCGGCGGCAATGGTGATGTCGCAGGCGAGCGCCAGCTCGCAGCCGCCGGCGAGGCTCGGCCCGCGCACTGCCGCCAGCGTCGGCTTGGGCGAATGCCAGAAGCGCATGATGGCGTCGAAATCGCGCTGCAGTAGCGGGCGCCACTGCGCGACGCCGCTCGGTCGCGCCGCCGCCTGCTCCTTGAGGTCGAAGCCCGAGCAGAAGCCGTTGCCCGCGCCGGCGAGCACGATGGCGCGGACAGCCTCGTCCGCCTCCGCCGCGTCCATCGCCGCGTCGAGCTCGCGCAGCATGGCGGCGTTCACCGCGTTGAGGCGCTCCGGCCGGTTGAGGGTGATCAGCGCAGTCGCGCCGCGCCGCTCATAGAGGATGGTCTCGTACGTCATGGCGATGCGCCCGTTCCGGGGAATGCCGGTCCGCCCTATATCACCACGCGCAATCGCCCTAAGAAAGCAGCGATGATGCATCCGGCCTGCGTCGCGGCATGAGCGAGGCCGCGCCCGCCATCATCTGGTTCCGCAACGACCTCCGCCTCGCCGACCATCCCGCGCTCGGCGAGGCAGTGACGAGCGGCCGGCCGATCCTGCCGCTCTACATTTTCGAGGTGGAAGGACGGCCGCTCGGCGGCGCCGCGCGCTGGTGGCTCGCGGGCAGCCTCGGGGCGCTGGCGCAGGCGCTGGCCGCGCACGGTGCGCCGCTGCTGCTCCCCCGCGGCAAGGCGGCGGACGTCCTGCCGGACCTCGCGCGCGAGACCGGCGCCGCCGCGGTCCACTGGAACCGCCCGGCCGAGGCGATGGCCGCCGCACGCGACACCGCCGTCGCGGGTGCCCTGCGCCAGGGCGGCATCGCTGTCCTGCTCGGCCCGCCGGACCTGCTCGCCGCGCCCGAGACGGGCTTGAGCCGCGCAGATCGGCCGCTGCGCGTCTTCGCCCCCTTCTGGGGCGCGCTCCAGCAGGCGGGCGACCCGCCGGCACCGCTGCCGGCGCCCGCGCGCATCCGGCCCTACGCGCCGGCGTTGGCGAGCGATGCGCTTGCGGATTGGCGACTGCGCCCCACCATGCCCGATTGGGCGACGGGTCTCGCCGCCGCGTGGCAGCCCGGCGCGGCCGCGGCGTAGGACCGCCTGCGCCACTTCCTCGACCATGCGCTGGCGCGCTACGCGAGCGAGCACGACCGCGCCGATCGCCAGGGCAGTTCGCTGCTGTCGCCCAATCTGCGCTGGGGCGAGATCGGGCCGCGGCAGGTCTGGCACGCGGTGACGGCGCGGGCGGGGGGCCGCGCGACCGATGCCGACGCCTTCCTGCGCGAGCTCGCCCGGCGCGATTTCTCCTATCACCTGCTGCGCGACCGGCCGGACATCGCCAGCGCGCCGCTGCAGGCGCGCTTCGCCGCCTTTCCCGGGCGCGACGACGCCGCCGCGCTCAGCGCCTGGCAGCGCGGGCGGACCGGCTATCCGCTGGTCGACGCCGCCATGCGCCAGCTCTGGCATACCGGATGGATCGCCAACCGGCTGCGCATGGTCGTCGCGAGTTTCCTGGTGAAGCATCTCCTGCTGCCTTGGCAACACGGCGAGGCGTGGTTCTGGGACACGCTGGTCGATGCCGATCCCGCCAACAATGCCGCGAATTGGCAATGGGTGGCGGGCTGCGGCACCGATGCGGCGCCGTTCTTCCGCATCTTCAACCCGGTGACCCAGGCGCGGAAATTCGATCCAGACGGGAGCTATGTGCGGCGCTGGCTGCCCGAGCTCGCCGCGCTGCCTGCCAGCGACATCCACGAGCCCTGGAAGAACCGCACGCTGGCGTCGCGCGACTACCCGCCGCCCATCGTCGAGCATGGCGCGGCGCGCGCCCGCGCGCTCGACGCCGACGCGGCGCTGCGTGCCGACCGTGCCTAGCCGGCGGGCTGCAGCGGCACGTTGTCGATGAGCCGCGTGCGGCCGAGCCAGGCGGCGGCGAGGATGCGACCCGGGCGATCGGCGCGCGCCAGCGGCGCCAGCGTCTCGGCCTCGACCGCGTCGACATAATCGATCTTGGTGAAGCCGGCGCGGCCGAGCTCGCCGACCGCCGCCTCGAGCGCGGCGGCAACGCTCGCTTCGCCGCGCTCGAGGCGCCGCGCGATGTCGCGCAGCGTGCGCTGCAGCGCCGGCGCGGCCGCGCGCTCCGCCGGCGAGAGATAGGCGTTGCGCGAAGACAGCGCGAGCCCGTCCGCCTCGCGCACGATGGGCACGCCCTCGATGCGCACGGCGATGTCGAGGTCGCGCACGACGCGGCGGATCACCTGCAGCTGCTGCCAGTCCTTCTCGCCGAAGCAGGCGACATCGGCCTGCGCCTGCTGCAGCAGCTTGGTCACCACCGTGGCGACGCCGGCGAAATGCCCGGGGCGGAAGCGGCCGCATTGCCCGTCGGCGAGCGCGCCGACGCTGACGCTGGTGGAGAAGCCCTGCGGATACATCTCCTCGAGGGGCGGCGCGTAGAGCAGATCGCAGCGGGCGGCGGCGAGCTTGGCGGCGTCGCCGCTCTCGTCGCGGGGATAACGGGCGAAATCCTCGTTGGGCGCGAATTGGGTCGGGTTGACGAAGAGGCTCGCCACCACCCGGTCGCACAGCTCGCGCGCGCGCATCACCAGCGCCAGATGCCCGGCATGGAGTGCGCCCATGGTCGGCACCAGCGCCACCGTCTCGCCGGCGCGGCGCCAGGCGCGCACGCGGCGGCGCAGCTCCGCGACATTGCGCGCCACCGCCAGCTTGCCGATCCGCTCCGTGCCCGGCCGTTTCATGCTGCGCTGCGATGTAGACCGGCGCAAATCCCGCGGCAAGCGTAAACTTCGACAACGCTGCGCTGCACCCGCGGCCGATCCGCTGCGGCGGGATCTTTCGCCCATGCTATGGTGCCCGCCCGCCATGGACCCCTACTCGTTTGCCGCGCAAAACCATTCGGGCTATGGTCTGAGTGTGCAGGCGATGGGTGCGCGCCATGAGCACGCGAAGCCAAATCGTCGACGAGGAAGAAAGCCGTCTCGCGATGAAGCAGGTCGCCGGAGACACCCTGGCGAAGCTGCTCCAGGAGATCAGGGCTGGCATCGTCGAGGTCGAGTCGCTGACGACCGGACCCGGCGAGCTCAAGCTGACCTATCGCAAGCTTTAGTCACGCCTTGGCCTTGGCCGCCTGCCAGGCATCCCATTGAATCTGAGGTCCCATGCTGCTCCATCTCCAGACCTGGGAAGAGGTCGAGGCCTATCTCCGCAACGCCAAAGGTATCGTCGTGCCGATCGGCTCGACCGAGCAGCACGGCCCCAACGGCCTCATCGGCACCGACGCGATCTGCGCCGAAGCGATCGCAACGGGCGTCGGCGAGGCCGCGGGCGCGCTGGTGGGACCGACGATCAATGTCGGCAACGCGCAGCATCACCTCGCCTTTGCCGGCACCATCACCTTGCGGCCGTCGACGCTCATCGCCGTCATCGGTGACTACGTCGCCTCGCTGGCGCGCCACGGCTTCGCACGCTTCTATTTCATCAACGGCCATGGCGGCAACATCGCCACCATCGGCGCCGCCTTCGCCGAAATCTACGCCGACGCCTCGCTGCGGCTGGGCGGCAACGCGCCGCCGGTGCGCTGCATGCTCAAGAACTGGTGGGAGACCCCGGGCGTAAGCAAGTTGTCGAAGGAGCTCTACGGCGATCGCGAGGGCAGCCACGCGACGCCCAGCGAAGTGTCGGTGACGCAGCACGTCTATCCCGCGGCGATCAAGCGGCGCGAGATGGGGCCGCCCGCGCCGCGCGTGCGCGGCTTCACCGACGCCGAGGATTACCGCCGCCTCTTCCCCGACGGCCGCATCGGCTCCGACCCGACCCTCGCCTCGCCCGAGCACGGCGCCAGGTTCGTCGCGGCCGCGGTGCGCGACATCGCCGAGGAATACCGGCGATTTGTGGCGCAGGAGTGAGGGCGGGCCGCTAGACCCGCACCAGCCCGTCGATCGGATGCAACCCCGCCGTATCCGGGAACACCTTGCGGTCGAGAGTGGCGGCATCGAGGCCGAGGTGATCGCGCAGGATGCTCTTCATCGCGCGGCGCGAATCGGTGGCGACGCGCAGGTCGCGGTTCTCCTCGAGGCGGTCGAGGCCGGGCCAGTCGCCGGCGATGCGGCCGCCCTTGACGGCGCCGCCCATGACGGTCAGCACGGAGGCGGTGCCGTGGTCGGTGCCGTTGTTGCCGTTGACCGCGACGGTGCGGCCGAACTCGGTGACCGCGACCACCACCGTCTTCCCCCAGGCCGGGCCCAGCGCCTGGGCGAGCGCGTCGAGGCCGGCGGCGAAGCCCTCGAAATTCTGCGCCAGGCGGCCGTTCTCCGCGCCCTGGTTCACATGCGTATCCCAGCCGCCCATCTCGAGCACGGCGATGCGCGGCCCGTCGGGCGCGGCAACGAGCTTGCCGGCCGCCGCGGCCAGCGGCTCGAAGCTCTTCGGCCCGAAGCCGCCCTTGCCCTTGGGCATGTCGTCGCCGAGGACGGTGGCTGAGAAGTTCGCCGCCTTGAGGCCGTCGGCGAGCGCGGGGCCGAGCAGCGGGTCGGGCTTGTAGAGCCGCGCCAGCGCGGTGATGAAGTCGGGCGAGGCGTCGCGCAGTCCCGCCGGCTCCCAGGACGCCACCGGCACGGCGCCGCGCAGGACCAGCGGCACCGCGCCGCCGACGGCAAGGCCGAGCCGCCGGTCGCCCTTCGGCATCAGCGACAGCGCGCGGTTGAGCCAGCCGTCGTTGATCCCGGCCTTGGCGGAGAGGCCGCTCTCCATCAGATCCTGCGCGTCGAAATGCGAGCGCGTGTGGTAGCCGTTGCCGGCGGCGTGGACGAACAGCAGTTCGCCCTTGCCCCAATAGGGATGGATCGCCGCGAGCGCAGGATGGAGCGCGAAATGCGCATCGAGCGCCAGCGCCCCGCCCTGCTGCCCCGGCGGCTTCAGCGCGATGGCGCCGCGCTTCTCGGCGTAGGCGCGCTCGCCCAGCGGCGGCACCGCGGCGAGCCCGTCGAGCGCGCCGCGCAGTACCACCACCACGAGCCGGCGCTCGCCGGGCGCGGCGGCGAAAACCGCGCCGGGCAGGCCGAGCACGGCAAAGGCGCCGGCGGCGCCGCCACCGGCCAACATTCGCAGCGCATCGCGTCGTTGAAGCATTGGCATCACCTCCGCTGGAATTGCGGGCTGGCGAAGAGCAGTGCGAGCCCGGCGCGGCGCGACGGCGCGAGCCGGATCGCCTGCATCGTCTCCTCCGGCAGCGCCTCGCCGAACGCTGCCGCGGCCAGCGCCGCCGGGTCCGGCGGATCGGGCATGCGCTCGGCATAGGCCTGGCACCATTGCGCCCGGCGCAGCACCGCCTCGGGCGAAACCCAGGACGCGGCATTGTCGGGCCATCCCGCCGGCGAGGGCGCGAAGAACGGCATCTGGTCGAGCACGCGCAGGCTGTTGACCAGCATCTCCGGCGGCGGCGTGAAGCCGCCGACGCGACACGCGGCGATCAGCATCTCGTGCGGCGTGCGCACCTTGGCGAAGGGGCTGCTCCAGGCGGCATCCTCCTTCACCACCGCCGCCATCGCCTGGCGCAGATCGCCGCCGCTGTCGCGGAACACGCGAGCGATGCGCTCGACGCTGTCGCGGCGCGGTTCGTCGCTGATGAAATGACGCGCGAGCTTGAGCGCGATATGGCGCGACGTGGCCGGATGATGCGCGAGGTCGAGCAGCGCCGCCTGGCCTTCGGCCTCGCCCGCCTCGGCATAGGTCTTGCCGAGCAGGACCTTGGCCCCGGGCTCGTGCACGAAGGGGCGGAAGCGGAAGCGGCCGGGATCGGGCTCGTTGAGCCGCGCCACCGACCACCCCGTGAGGATGCGCGCCAAGGCCTCGACATCAGCCTGGGTGTAGCCGGCGTCGACACCGAGCGTGTGCAGCTCCAGGAGCTCGCGCCCGAGATTCTCGTTGAGCCCCTTGCCGCCGCGGCGTCCCGCCATCGAATCCGGGCCGATGGAGACAGCATTATCGAGATAGAGCAGCATCGCCGGGTGGCGCGCCACCGCCAGCAGCATGTCGGAGAAGCGGCCGGTGACGTAAGGGCGGATCGCCTCGCGCTCGAACGCGGCGGCGAAGCCGCGGATCGCCGGGCGCAGGATCGAGACGGTAAAATGGTTGCTCCAGAAATACGTCATCCGCTCGAGCAGCGGCGTCTCGCTGGTGACGGCCGCGTTGATGCGCGCGCCGATCTCGGCGAGGTAGACCGCCTTGACGCGCGCGTCGAAGTCGCGCTTGGCGCCGTCGTCCTTGTTGTCGCGCTTGTCGCGGCGCATCTCGAACTCGGCCATGACCATGCTCGCCGAGCTCGGCAGATTGCCCGGCAGCGGCGCCGTCGGCTTTGCCAGCTGCCCCAGCACCCAGCCGCGCGGATCGCGCCCGATCGCCGCGAGATCGCCGCGCGGGGCAAAGCCGAACCGCGTCGCCGCGGTCAATGCATCGCTTGCGGAAACAGGCGGCATTTTAGCCATCGCTAGGCAAGATTCGCATCCGCCAATGATACGCGGGCGAGGGTTCAGATATCCCTACCGTGCCGACCGCGCCGCGCCGATGCCCTTATCGATGCTTCGAGACGGCCGCTTCGCGGCCTCCTCAGCAGGAGGAGAAAAAGGGGCACCTCGTCCTGAGGAGCGCTCGTAGAGCGCGTCTCGAAGGACAGTCACCCCCGAGACCCACGCCTAGATCGGGCTCCCCTCGAGCTCCTTCTTGAGCTCGTCGGCCTTCTCGCGCACGCCATCGAGATGGGGATCGACCGCGAGCGCGGCGCGCATCGCCTTGAGCGCCAGCGCCTTCTTGTTCATGGCGAGATAGATCTGCCCGAGGCCCGAGAGCGCGCCGAAGTGCCGCGGCTCGAGCGCCAGCGTGCGCTCGATGTCGGCGACGCTTGCGTCGAAATCGCCCATGATGAATTCGGCGGTGGCGCGCTTGTTCCAGCCCTCGGCGAAGTTCTTGTCGGCGCGCACCACTTGCCCGAAGGTGTCGAGCGCCTCCTGCGAATCATCCTCACTGAGCGCGGCCATGCCGTGCTGCATGAGGCGCGCGACCTCCGGGTTCTTGTGCTCGACCCAGATCTGCCAGATCTGCCGCTCGGTCAGCCGCGCCTCCTCGTCGGTGCCGGACTTGAGCTTGTCGAAGAGCGGATTGAGTCGCGGATCGTCCTGCCCGGCGCGCACAGCGGCCCCGGCGAGCGCGAGGAATGCGGCGGCAAACGCCGCAAGCAGGAAGCGCGGCATACCATGCATGATAGACCGCGGCCTGGACGACGCCAATGGTTCGTACGACAGACGAGGGCCGGGATGCGGCCGGCCTCGCCCCGCGCCGATCTGCCTTTTGTCGCTCCTCGGAAACTGTGCTACACGCCAGCCCGCATGGAGCTTTCCGTCGTCATCCCGGTGCGCAACGAGGCGCCGAACATCGCGCCGCTGGTGGCGGAGATTCGCGCCGCGCTCGACGGCGCGCTCGATTACGAGATCGTCTACGTCGATGACGGCTCGAGCGACGACACCGCCGCCGCCATCGGCAATCTCGCCCGCGCCTTCCCGCGCCTGCGCGTCGTGCGGCACGCGCGGAGCTTCGGCCAGAGCGCGGCGGTGCGCAGCGGCGTCAAGGCGGCGCGCGCGGCCTGGATCGCCACGCTCGACGGCGACGGGCAGAACGACCCGGCCGACATCCCGCGGCTGTGGGAGATCGCGCTCGCGGCGCCGCCCGCGCCGCCGCTCCTCGTCGCCGGCCACCGCCAGCGCCGCCAGGATAGCGCGGTGAAGCGCGTCTCCTCTCGGATCGCCAACCGGGTGCGCGGGCGGCTGCTGCGCGACGGCACGCCCGACACCGGCTGCGGCCTCAAGCTGTTCCGTCGCGATGTCTTTCTCGATCTGCCCTTCTTCGACCACATCCACCGCTTCCTGCCGGCGCTGGTGCAGCGCGAGGGCGGGCGCGTCGTCTCCGTCGTGGTGAACCACCGGCCGCGCGAGCGCGGGGCCTCCAACTACGGCACCTTCGATCGCTTGTGGGTCGGCATCACCGACATGCTCGGCGTGATGTGGCTGCAGCGTCGCGCCAAGAACCCGGAGATCCTCGCCGAAAGCGCCGAGGAGGCGCGGCGCGCCGGATGAGCCCGGAAGCGGACGGCAAGTCCCCGCCCCTCGCCGCGTTCCGCCTCGCCGGAAGGCTCGCCATCGTCCTTCTCGTGCTCGCCGGCGCGGTGTTCCTGTGGGCGAGCCAAGGTACGCTCGATGCCGCAGCGATCGCGCAGGCGATCGCGCGCTACCCGGCGGCACCGCTGGTCTTTCTCGGCATCCACGTGGTGGCCAGCCTGATCTTCTTCCCGCGCACCGTGCTGGCGGTGGCCGCGGGCGCCCTGTTCGGCGCATGGGCAGGCACGTTGTGGGCGGCGCTCGGCAGCACCATCGGCGCGGTCGCGGGTTTTCTCCTCGCACGCTATGTCAATGGCGGGCTCGTCGATCTCGAGAGCATGCGGCGCTTGGGCCCGCTGCTGTTGCGCGCCGAGCGCGGCGGCTGGCGCGCCGTCGCCGTGCTGCGCCTCATCCCGGTGATCCCGCACGCGCTGACCAATTACGCGCTCGGCCTGACGCGCCTGCCGCTCGGCGCCTACGCCTTCGGCTCGCTCGTCGGGCAATTGCCCATGGCCATCGCCTGCGCCGATTTCGGTGCCGCCGGCGAGCGCCTCGCCGCCGGCAAAGCCGGCTGGCTAGCGCCCACGCTCATTGGCCTTGCTGTGCTCGCGCTCTCGATCCTCGTGCCGAAGCTGGCCGCGCGGAAAGGCTAACTCGCGGGCGGCGTGACCCCTCCCCCTTTGAGGGGGAGGGTAGGGAGGGGGGTGGCGCCGCCACTTACCAAGTGCCACCGTGCTCGAATGGCACCGCCCCGCGCCCAGCAATTGCGCAGCATACCGACCGACGCCGAGATCCGATTGTGGTCTCGCCTGCGCCGTAAGCAGCTCCACGGATTCCGTTTCCGGCGGCAGCAGCCGATCGGACCTTATTTCGTCGACTTCTTCTGTCCGAAGGCGAAGCTCGTCATCGAAGTGGACGGCGGCGGCGAACACGCCATGCGCGAAACGAAAGACGCGTTACGCACGCGTTGGCTCGAAGAGCGCGGCTATCGCGTTGTGCGGTTCTGGAACAATGACGTGCTGGCGAATACGGATGGCGTGATCTCGACCATTCTCGACGCGCTGCGCGTCTAACCCCCCTCCCTACCCTCCCCCTCAACGGGGGAGGGGCCGATTTGTTTTCTTATTGTCTTAGGTGCCGCGCCAGCGCCGCTGGCACTTGTCCGCCGGTCGCCCAATCGAGCAACTCGACCGTATGCACCACGGGCACGTCGGTGCCCTCGGCGATCTGGGTGATGCAGCCGACATTGCCGGCGGCGACGATCTCAGGATCCGTGCTCTCGATATTCGCCACCTTGCGGTCGCGCAGCTGCCCGGCGATTTCCGGCTGCAGCATGTTGTAGGTGCCGGCGGAGCCGCAGCAGAGATGCGCTTCCGGCGGCTCGACCACGGTGAAGCCGGCCTTGGCGAGCAGCGCTTGCGGCGCGCCGCGGATCTGCTGGCCGTGCTGCAGCGAGCAGGCGGAGTGGTAGGCGACGCGCTGCCCGGTCGCGACCGTGGGCGCATCGAGGCCCAACTCCGTCATCAGCTCGGACACATCCTTGGCCAGAGCCGAGACCTGCGCCGCCTTCTTGGCATAGGCGCCGTCGCTGCGCAGCATGTAGCCATAGTCCTTGATGGTGACGCCGCAGCCGGACGTGTTGATGGCGATGGCGTCGAGCCCGCCGGCCGCGACCTCGCGCGTCCAGGCGTCGATATTGGCCTTGGCGAAGCTCAGCGAATCGCGGCCCATGTGATGGGTGAGGCCGCCGCAGCAGCCGGCGCCGCGCGCCACCACGACCTCACAGCCGTGCCGCGTCAGGAGCCGCACCGTCGCCTCGTTGATCTGCGGCGCCACCACCTGCTGCGCGCAGCCGGTCAGCAGCGCGACGCGCTTGCGGCGCGCGCCTTCCGCCGGAAACACCTGCGGGCGGTCGACGGTGCTGGGGCTCGGCAGCCGCTTGGGCGCCAGCGCGGCAAGCGTGCCGAGCCGCCCGGGCAGGACCTTTGCCAGCGGTCGCGTCAGCCACGCCGCCACCAGCGCCGGGCGGAACAGCCAGGGCCGCGGCAGCACCAGCGCGAGGAAGCCGCGCAGCCAGCGCTCGGCCAGCGGGCGCTTGAAGGTGGTCTCGATGCGATGGCGCGCCTGGTCGACGAGGTGCATGTAGTGCACGCCCGAGGGGCACGTCGTCATGCAGGAGAGACAGGAGAGGCAGCGGTCGATGTGCTTCGCCACTTGCGCCGAGGCCGGGCGGCTGTTCTCCAGCATGTCCTTCATCAGGTAGATGCGGCCGCGCGGGCCGTCGAGCTCGTCGCCGAGCAGCACGTAGGTCGGGCAGGTCGCGGTGCAGAAGCCGCAATGCACGCAGGCGCGCAGGATCTTGTCCGCCTCGCGCGTATCGGGATCGGCCAACTGGGCCAGTGAGAAATGGGTCTGCATCAGGTCAAAGCTCGGGATACATCCTGCCGCGGTTGAGCACGCGCTTGGGATCGAAGCTCTCCTTGACGCGGCGGGTGAGCGCCGCCAGTGCTGGCGGCTGCGGCTGGAACACCGGCACGGCCGCGCGCAGCGCGAGCGCGCCGCGGATCAGCGTCGCGTGGCCGCCGCTCGCATCAAGCGCGTCGCGGATCGCGGCAGCGCCGCCATCCTCGGCGCCGGCGACCGCGAGCCAGACGAGCCCGCCGCCCCAGTCGAGGAAATGGCGCGCGTCGAGGCGATGCGCGACCGCGGCAGCCAGCGCCGGGCCGGCGACGGGCGGCACCGAGACGCGCCACACCGCGCGCTCGCCGAGGGCCGCGAAAGGTGCCGCGTCGCGCAGCTCGTGCCACAGCCGCAGCGAGTCGGCGCCGCGCGCCTCCTCGATCGTGCCGAAGGCGGCGAGCTCCGCGGTGAGCGCCGCGGCGCGCGCCGCGACCGACGGTTCCGGCCCCTCGAGGCGCAGCACGGTCAGCGGTTTGTCCTTGCCGCTCTCGCCGCGCGGCAGATGCGCCGCACCGCTCACTTCGTGCGGGCTGTTGAGCGCCGCGCTCATGGCGCGCTGCGCCGTCGCGTCGTCGAGGCCGCGGATGAGGATGCTGCACGTGTCCTCGGGGCGCGGCAGCACCTTCAGAGTCACTTCCGTGAGCACGGCAAGCGTACCGTAGGAGCCAGCAATGAGCTTGCAGAGGTCGTAGCCGGTGACGTTCTTGACGACGCGGCCGCCCGCCTTGAACGCCTCGCCACGTCCGGAGACGCCGCGAAACCCCAGGAAATGGTCGCGCGCCGCGCCCTGCTTGATGCGCCGCGGGCCGGCAAGGTTGCAGGCGAGCGCGCCGCCCAGTGTCGGAGAATCATCGGCGCTGCCGAGCAGCGCCCGCCAATCCGGCGGCTCGAAGGCGAGCATTTGCCCGGCATTGTCGAGCGCCGCTTCGATCTCCGCCATGGGCGTCGCCGCCGCCGCGGTCAGCACCAGCTCTTCGGGCTCGTAGGAGCGGATTCCAGAGAACGCGGAGACATCGAGCGTGTGCGGCGTCTGCAGCGGCCGCCCCAAGCCGCGCTTGCTGCCGCCGGCGGCGATCTCGAGCGGCTCTTCGCGCGCCACCGCCGCCGCGACGATGTCGACGAGCTCGCGCTCCTCGGTCGGGCGGAAGCGGGTCACGCGCGCACTCAGTACCGCGGCAGATCGGGGAACGCGACCTGGCCGCGATGGATGTGCACGCGCCCGAGCTCGGCGCAGCGGTGCAGCTGCGGGAAGACCTTGCCGGGATTGAGCAGGCCCTCCGGATCGAACGCGCATTTGAGGCGTTGCTGCTGGTTGAGGTCGATCTCATTGAACATGGTGGGCATGAGGTCGCGCTTCTCGACGCCGACGCCATGCTCGCCGGTGAGCACACCGCCGACCTCGACGCAGAAGCGCAGAATGTCAGCGCCGAACTCCTCGGCGCGCTCGAGTTCACCCGCGTTGTTGGCGTCGTAGAGGATCAGCGGGTGCAGATTGCCGTCGCCGGCGTGGAAGACATTGGCGACGCGAAGCCCGTGCTTCTCCGACAGCGCGCGCATATGCGTCAGCACGTCGGGCAGCCGCTTGCGCGGGATGGTGCCGTCGACGCAGTAGTAATCGGGCGAGATGCGGCCGACGGCGGGGAAGGCAGCCTTGCGCCCGGCCCAGAAGGCGAGCCGCTCCTCCTCGCTGCTGGAGACGCGCAGCGACACCGACTGGTTCGCCCGCGCGATCTGCTCGACGCGCTGGATCAGGTGATCGACTTCGGCCGCCGGGCCGTCGAGCTCGACGATGAGCAGCGCCTCGACATCGAGCGGGTAGCCGACGCGGACGAAATCCTCCGCCGCGTGGATCGCCGGCTTGTCCATCATCTCCATGCCGCCGGGGATGATGCCGGCGCCGATGATCTGGGCGACGCAATTGCCGGCGCTCTCGTTGCTCGGGAAGCCGACGAGCAGCGCCCGCGCGGTTGCCGGCTTCTTGAGAATCCGCACGGTCACCTCGGTGACGACGCCGAGCAGCCCCTCCGATCCCGTCATGACGCCGAGCAGATCGTATCCTTCCGCGTCGAGATGCTTGCCGCCCAGACGCACCACCTCGCCGTTGATCAGCACCATCTCGATGCCGAGCACATTGTTGGTGGTGAGGCCGTATTTGAGGCAATGCACGCCGCCCGAATTCTCGGCGACGTTGCCGCCGATGGTGCAGGCGATCTGGCTCGAGGGATCGGGCGCATAGAAGAACCCGGCATGCTGCACGGCGTGGGTGATGCCGAGATTGGTCACGCCCGGCTGCACCACGGCGCAGCGATTGGCGAAATCGACGTCGAGGATGCGGTTGAACTTGGCAAGGCCGAGGATGATGCCGTCGGCCAAGGGCAGCGCGCCGCCCGAGAGCGAGGTGCCGGCGCCGCGCGGCACCACCTTGACGCCGTGCTCATGGCAGTACCGCAGCACCTGCGCGACCTGCTCGGTGGTCGACGGGAGCACGGCGAGCAGCGGCGGCTGGCGATAGGCGGTGAGGCCGTCGCTCTCATAGACGCGGCGCTCGTCCTCGCTGACGATCACTCCCTCGCCCGGCACGATGCGGCGCAGCGCCGCCGCGATCTCGGCACGGCGCGCGATCACCGCGGCGTCGGGTGTGGGCATGCGCATGGCGGAATCCTCCCGGAGGTCCGCGGACGGCCTGTTAGGGCGCCCTCTGTTCTCGCTTCCATCCTATGTAGGCCTGGGTGTAGCGCCGGCCAATAAAAAACCGCGCCCGTGGAGCGCGGTTTGGTCCGCAAGTGTAGCAGAGATGGTTCAGCCTTGGCGCGCTTTGAAGCGGGGATTGACCTTGTTGATGACGTAGACGCGGCCCCTGCGCCGGACAATGCGGCAGTTCTTGTCGCGCTTCTTGAGCGACTTCAGCGAATTGGCGATCTTCATGGCACGTCCTTGCGCTATCCGGAAGCCGATCGGAAGGCGCAGAACATAAGGGGGGCGCCCGCGCGTGTCAATCGCGCGGCGTGCCGCGGCTGCGCTAGCGCCTGAGCGCCGATCCACCGCCCCTGGCCGCGCCAAGCCCGGTGGGGACCGGGCCGGCCAGCACGTGGAACCGGTACATCCGCAGCGCGCCGGAATCCAGCGCCGCGACGGTCGGCATCCAGCGCTCGGCCTCGGCCACCACGGCGAGGCGGTGGCCGCGCGGCAGGCTCCTGAGGTCGACGGTACGCAGCAGGCGCATCCAGCCCTCGACGATCTGGCTCTTGTAGGCCGCGCTGATGTCCTCGGGGACGCGCAGCTCGACGCCGAGGCTGAGCAAGCAGTCGCTGTATTGCCGCAAGCTCCAGAGCGAGGGATCGCGCGGCTGGAGGGATGCCCAGGCGGCGAGTTCGCGCCGCCCGGCCAAAGCCGGCTCGGCGACGAACTCCGTCAGCAGCAGCTGGCCGCGCGGCCGCAGGCCCAGGATGAGGACGCGCATGAAGCGCTCCTTGTCGCGGACCAGATGGCTCGCCTCGCGCCCGAGGATCCCGTCGAAAGCGCCAGCGCGCAGCTCAAGCGTCTCCGGATCCATGTGGCCGACGGGCACCTGCTTGTACCGCCCGGCGGTGATCGATAGGGCGCGGCCGCGCCGGGCGAGATCCGGATCGCGTTCGAGCGCGCTGACATAGGCGCCGGATTGTGCGGCGATGGCGCGCGCCGCCCCGCCGAGCCCGGCGGCGACGTCGAGTAGGCGCGTCGCCGCCGTGGCCGCGAACGGTCTCGCCAGCGCCAGCACGTCTTCCGCCGTGCCGGGAATGTGCAACCCCGGACCCCAGAGCCATTGCCGGATGGTCAGTGGATCGGGCGGCGCTGTCGGCTCCCCCGGCGCGAGGCGGGCAGCCATGGCCGCCGCCGAGGCACGCTCGGCGTCGGACGGAACAGGCCCCCGCGGCGGGGACGTTCCGGCCACGGAAGACGGTCGCTCGGCAGCAAGGCTGTCGGCAGGCTCCGCCATTCACCCTCTTCCGCGTCGTCACAACAAAAGCGCGAACAGAACCGTCTCTCAGGTGCGCTGAGCGGTCAAGCTCTATTTGTAGCGCAAATGTCGCGCCGTCACGCTGCTGGTGGTGCCGCCGCCACCCGCTCGCGTAGTCTGCCGCCGACCGAGCGCCCGTTCAGGAACTGCTTGACGTTGCGCGTCGCCTGGCGCAGCCGCTGGCGGTTCTCGACCAGGGCGATGCGCACATAGCCCTCGCCGTTCTCACCGAAACCCACGCCCGGCGACACCGCCACATTCGCCTCCTCGAGCAGGAGCTTGGAGAAAGCGAGGCTGCCCATCTCCTTGAAGCGCGGCGGCAGCGGCGCCCAAGCGAACATGCTGGCGGGCGGGCTCGGTATCTCCCAGCCCGCTTGACGCAAGCCCTCGACCAGGACGTCGCGCCGCGCCTTGTAGCGCTCGCGGATCTCGGCAATGCAATCCTGCGGGCCGTTGAGCGCCGCGGTCGCCGCCACCTGGATCGGCGTGAAGGCGCCATAATCGAGATAGGATTTGACCCGCGCCAACGCGGCGATGAGCCGCTGGTTGCCAACGGCGAAGCCGATGCGCCAGCCGGCCATGGAGTAGGTCTTGCTCAGCGAGGAGAACTCGACGGCGATGTCGCGCGCGCCCGGCACCTGCAGCACGGAAGGCGGCGGGTTGCCGTCGAAATAGATCTCGGCATAAGCCACGTCGGACAACACGATGATGTTGTGGTGGCGGCAGAAATCGACGACTTCCGCGTAGAAGTCGAGGCTCACCACCTGGGCGGTCGGGTTGGCCGGGAAATTGAGCACGATGGCGAGCGGCGGCGGCACGCTGTCGCTCACCGCTTTCTTGAGCTCCTGCATGAAATCGACGCCGGGGTTGATCGGCACGTGCCGCACCGACGCGCCGGCCATGATGAAGCCGAAGGCGTGGATGGGATAACAGGGGTTTGGCACCAGCACGATGTCGCCGGGCGCGGTGATCGCCTGCGCCAGGTTCGCAAGCCCCTCCTTGGAGCCCAGCGTGGTGATGATCTCGCGCTCAGGATCGAGCTCGACGCCGAAGCGGCGCGCGTAGTAGCCGGCATAGGCGCGGCGCAGCCCGGCGATGCCGCGGGACACCGAATAGCCGTGGCTGCGCGGGTTTTGCACGGCGTCCACCAGCTTTTTGACGATGTGCTCAGGTGTCGGCCCGTCCGGGTTGCCCATGCCGAGATCGATGACGTCACGCCCAGCCGCTCGCGCCCGCGCCTTGAGCGCGTTCACTTCGGCGAACACATAGGGGGGCAGCCTCTTGATGCGATAGAACTCTTCCTGCATGGTGACCGTCATGGAGATAGGGAGCCGGGTATTCTAAGCCTTCGTGCGACGCGAGGCGAGGGCCAAACCATTCAGCCCGATCGCTGAATTTGTGCATACGGAAGGAAAAAAGATATGAAGGCCGAGACGTTGCGCGAGATGCAGGCGCCCTTCAAGGCGCTCTACCGCGAGGTCCCTGAGAAGGCCGTCATCACCCTCAAGGCCAAGGGCCAGCTCGGCAGCGACGGCGTCACTTGCAAGGTCGAGACCGGCCGGGCGCTGATCGAGGCCGGGCTGCATCCGGCGACCGGCGGCGACGGCCTCAGCCTGTGCTCCGGCGACATGCTCCTGGAAGCGCTCGTCGCCTGCGCCGGCGTCACCATGAGGGCGGTGGCGACCGCGCTCGAGCTGCCGCTCAAGGGCGGCACGGTCAGCGCCGAGGGCGACCTCGATTTCCGCGGCACGCTGGGCGTGGCCAAGGACGCCCCCGTGGGTTTCCGCGCGATTCGCCTCAATTTTGACATCGACTGCGACGCGAGCCCGGAGCAGATCGACACGCTGATGAAGCTCACCGAGCGCTATTGCGTGGTGTTCCAGACCATCAACAAACGGCCGGAACTCAAGGTCAGCCGCCGCCCCGCCGGCCGTTGAAGCGCAGGCCGCGTACTCGCGCCGGGCGTTGCCGAAAACCGCAGCCCTGCCCTGCAGCCTCCGCGGGGATGGAACGCCGCGGTGCAGCATAGCATTCACATAGTGGTCCGCGGGGGCGTTCGGGGCTCGCGGACAGTGTCCACCGCTCAGGCGGGGGTGCCCTATGCAAGCCAAGCTCTCGACAGCCCGCGATATGTTCGTCGTCGCCTTGCTGCTGTTCATCCTGGCGCTGCCTTTCCTGCCGATCCCCGGCGACGGCGTGGCTCGGATGCGGGTGCATTTCCGCACCGGCCAGATGGCCGACCCGCGCGCCTTCACCACCGAGACCTCGCGCAGCGTCTGCACGGTGATGGCGGCGGCGCTGACCTACGAAGACCCCCAAACCGGCGAATACACGCACGTCGCCTGCGGCGAGTGAGGGTCCCGGTCCTGGGGCCGGCGTCGTCCGCGGCCCGTGCCGACCTTGAGGTGGGACGGACAAGCCTCTAAAAAGACGCCGATCACCAGCGGATCGGCGGAGCGTCAGCACAGGCCATGACCGAGAAGGCCATCGTCCTCTTTTCCGGGGGGCAGGACTCGACAACCTGCCTGGCATGGGCGCTCGACCGTTTCGACGAGGTCGAGACGGTGGCGTTCGATTACGGCCAGCGCCATAAGGTCGAGCTCGCCTGCCGCGATCCCATCGCCGCAGCGCTGCGCCGGCTCTCACCCCAATGGGCCAAGCGCCTTGGCGAGGACCACCTCGTCGATCTCGGCGTGCTCGGCCGCATCAGCGACACCGCGCTGACGCGCGAGGCCGAGATCACGCTCGGCGAATACGGCCTGCCGACCACTTTCGTGCCCGGGCGCAACCTGCTGTTCCTGACCTTCGCCGCGGCGATCGCCTACCGGCGCGGCGCCCGGCATCTCGTTGCGGGCGTCTGCGAGACCGACTTCTCCGGCTATCCCGATTGCCGCGACGACGCGATGAAGGCGATGCAGCTGGCGCTCAATATCGGCATGGCTCAGCACTTCGTCGTCCACACGCCGCTGATGTGGATCGACAAGGCGACCACCTGGGCGCTGGCGGAAAGCCTGGGCGGTGCGGCGCTGGTCGACGTCATCCGCGAGCACACGCACAGCTGTTATCAGGGCGATCGCACGCGGCGACACGATTGGGGCTATGGCTGCGGCGGGTGCCCGGCCTGTGCGCTGCGCGCCGCCGGCTACCAGAGCTTCCGCGAGAGCGGCGGGCGATGAGCTACGCGGTCAAGGAAATATTCTACACGCTCCAGGGCGAGGGCGCGAATACCGGCCGCCCCGCCGTGTTCTGCCGTTTCGCCGGCTGCAATCTCTGGAGCGGCCGCGAGGCGGATCGCGCCGCCGCCGTGTGCCGCTTCTGCGACACCGATTTCGTCGGCACCGACGGAACGGGCGGTGGGCGCTTCGCCACAGCGGTCGACCTCGCTGCCGCGGCGCGCCGCGCCTGGCCCGTCGAGGCGGGGTCGCGACCTTTCGTCGTCTGCACCGGCGGCGAGCCGCTGCTTCAGCTCGATGCGGCCCTGATCGACGCGCTCCACGCCGCAGGCTTCACCATCGCCATCGAGACCAACGGCACCTGTGCGCCGCCCGGCGGGCTCGACTGGATCTGCGTCAGCCCCAAGGCCGGCGCGCCGCTTACGCTTAGGGCCGGTGACGAGCTAAAGCTGGTGTTTCCCCAAGACGGCATCGATCCCGAGGATCTCGAGGCGCTGCCGTTCCGCCATTTCTTCCTGCAGCCGATGGACGGGCCGGAGCGCGCGCGCAACACCGCCCTCGCCGTGAGCTTCTGCCTCGCGCATCCGCGCTGGCGCTTGAGCCTGCAGACCCACAAGCTGCTGGGCATCCCGTGAGCGTCGAGATCGTCAAGGACTTCGCCTTCGATGCCGCGCATTTCCTGCCGACGGCCGCGGAAGGGCATCCCTATCGCCGCATGCACGGCCATTCCTTCTCCGCCGAGGTGGCACTCGCCGGCACGCCTGATCCGGCGTCGGGGTGGCTGGTCGATTTCGCGGTGATCGAGGAGGCGCTCGCAGCACTGCGCGACCGGCTCGATCACCGCGTGCTCAACGACATCGCCGGCCTCGGCGTGCCGACGCTGGAGAATTTGGCGGCGTGGATCTATGGCGAGCTCGAGACGAGGCTGCCTGGGCTCGCACGCGTCACCGTGCGCCGCCGATCCTGCGGCGAGAGCTGCACATATCGGCCGGATCGATGAGCTATTGCTTGCCGGGGTCCTTGACGTTCTCGACCTTGTCGAACTCGACATTGACGAGCTTACCCTCGACCTTCTCGACGCGACGGATATAGACGGTCTGCACGACGTCGCGTGTCGCGGCGTCGATCTCGATCGGCCCGCGCGGGCTTTCGATCCTCATGCCCTTCAGCGCCTCCATCGCCTTGGCGCCGTCGATCTTGCCCTTGAGTTGCTCGATCACGCGGTAGATCAGGGCCATCCCGTCATAGCCGCCGACCGACATGAAATTCGGGCGGATGCCGTCGCCGAAGGCCGCCGCGTAGGCCCGGACATAGGCCTTGTTGGCGGGCGAGCTGTGCGCATAGGAATAATGGTGCGAGGTGACCACGTTGAGTGCGGCATCGCCCATGCCTTGCAGCACGGCGTCGTCGGTCACGTCGCCGGTCGCCAGGATCTTGAGGCCCGAGCCGATCAGGCCCTGCTCGGCGAAGGTCTTCATCAGCGCGGTCGGCTGCTGCCCGGCCGGCACGAACAGGAACACCGCCTGCGGGTGAAGGTCGTTGAGTCGCTGCACATAGGCGGCGAAATCGGGGCTTTGCAGCGGCATCGCCACCGCGCCGACGACGCTGCCGCCGGCGGCCGTGAAGGATTTCTCGAACGCCGCCGCCGCGTCGCGCCCGGGTCCGTAGTCCGACGTCATCAGATAGACCTGCTTGATGCCGTTCCGGGCCGCCCATTGCGCCAGCGGCACCGTCACCTGCGGCAGGGTGAAGGAGACGCGCGCTACATACGGCGATTTGGCGGTGATGATCGAGGTCGCGGCGTTCATGATGACCATCGGCACCTTCGCCTCGCTCGCGACATCGGCGACGGCGAGCGCGTTGGGCGTGAGCACGAAGCCCGCAAGGAAATCGACCTTGTCACGTGTCACCAGCTCCTGGGCGAGGCGCTTGGCGATGTCGGGCGCGGCGCCGGTCGTGTCGCGCTTGATGATCTCGATCTTCTTGCCGGCGACAGTGTCACCATGTTGCTTCAGATATAGCTGCACGCCATTGTCGATCTGCCGCGCATTGTCGGCGAACGGGCCGGAATAGGTCAGCATGAGCCCGATCTTGATCGTCTCCTGCGCCCGCGCCGCGCCGTCGACCATGATCCCGACGATCAGGGCAACGGACAGGCCGACGAGACCGTGACAGCAGCTTCTCCTCATCCCCTACCCCATCGCCTCGGTCATGCCTTCTGCGCTTGCCAATCCTCGAGAATGCGGCGCGCGCCGTTGACCGCCGGATCCATGTGGCGCGCGTGCTCGGGCTGCTTCGCCGCGAGTTCGATCACGTAGCCGTTGGGGTCGCGGAAATAGATGGAGTGGATGAAGCCGTGATCGGAGACGCCGCGCACCTCACGGCCCTCGGCTTTGGCCTTGGCGAGCATCCGCGCGAGCGCGGCGGCATCGACCTCGAGGGCAATGTGCAGATCGTAATCGTGCTGGTGCTTGAACGCGAAGGGCCGGTCGGGCGCCTCGAAGAAAGCGAGATAGGAGCCGTCGTCCATCTCATAGAAGGTATGCAGCACGTCGGTCTTGCGCCCCGTCATCGATTCCTCGATGCGCAGCGCGCCGGCGAGCGGCAGCCCGAGGAAGCCCTCGTAGAAGCGCCGCGTCTCCTCTGAATCGCGGCAGCGATAGGCGTTGTGATGCAGGCCCTTGATCATGGTCGACCTCCTCGCAAGGGCGGCGGCCCGCCCGCGCCGCCGCCCGCTCCTGCCGGTCAGACGGCGACGAAGGGCTGGTTCTTTACCGACGCGGCAAAGCCGTGCACGGCCTCGTAGACTGTGGGATAGCTCGGCCGGCTCTTCATCACATCGAGCCAGCGCGCGATGTTGGGATAGGGCCGGAAGTTGCAGCGGATCACCTCGCCGACCTGGATGATCGCGGCGCCGAAATAATCGGCGACCGTGACCTCGTCGCCGCACAGATACTTCCGCTTCGGGCCGAGGATGTGGTCGTTGAGTACTTGCAGCCAGCGCTTGGTGTACTCCTTGCCCCAGGCGACGGTCGCTTTCTGCACCTCCTCGGACGGGCGCTTCAGGTTGGGAAAGAGCTGCGGATAGATCAGCCCGTAGCCGTAGTCGCGATAGAATTGCGAATTGAACCAGTCCATCACCTCGTTGACGCGGGCGCGTTGCTTGAGATCCTTCGGATAGGCCGGCGAGCTGGTCTTCTCGGCGAGATATTTGAGGATGGCCGAGCATTCGGTCAGACGGAAATCGCCGTCCTCGAGCACCGGGATCAGCTTGCTCGGGTTTATCGCGGCGAACGGCTCGCCCATGTGCTCGCCAGTGAAGATGTCGACCACCTGCATGTCGACCGGGATCTTGTTGTCGGCGATGAACTGCATGATGGGCCGGCACATGGTCGAAGCCGGATGCATGTAGAGCTTCATGAGTGCTGCCTCCCTTGATTTGTTGGCATTCCGCCCGCGCGCTGCTGCAGCGCGCCGGTTCCTCCATCATTGACATATCCAGGGGCCGGCCGCCATTGCCGGCGTCATCTTCAGCGTCTCGTGCATCTTAACGAAATTGTACCAGAGAGTGTAGAGAGCGACCATGTTGCAGTGGTTTTCGCATTTCTCGCTGAAGCCGAGCGCCAGCCGAGTGAAGCGGCGCATGGAAGTCCGCATGGAAAGGTTGCCGCGCTCGGCAATGCTGGTCGAGATGTGACGGGGTCGGGTCGCCTTTTCCACCACGCGCGTCAATGGCTGTTTACAATTCAGACTGGGGGACATTATCCGCGTGTCCGGCACGCCGGGCCGGGGACGAACGCGTGAGCACCCAGGACAAGAAAGGGGCCGCGCCTGAGCGCGGCCCAAGTTTAGGGAGGAAGCGCCCCGCAAGGGGCGCATCCAGAGAACGCCGCCGGTTCCCGTTTATTCCTCGACGAAAGCGGCAGCCCGCTGGCACCCGGAGCCGCCACGCGCTCAGGCCCTGCGCCGGCCGGAAAATGGTGGGCACGACAGGGATTGAACCTGTGACCCCCGCCATGTCAAGGCGGTGCTCTCCCGCTGAGCTACGTGCCCGTTCCCGCAACGCCGTCTGGCGCCGCCGGTCGAGACCGGCGGTGTAAACCAATTCACCGCGGCGTGCAAGCCGGCGGGCGGCTCACGCCGCGAGAAAGCGGTCGATCTCGGCCACCAGCTGGCGCAGGTGAAAGGGCTTGGCGAGAACCGCTGCCTCGCGCCGCGTAACGCTGCGCTGGCGCAGCGCGACCGCGGCAAAGCCGGTGATGAACATCACGCGCAGATCGGGCCAGAGGTCGTTGGCGCGCCGAGCGAGTTCGATGCCGTCGATTCCCGGCATGACGACATCGGCCAGCAGCAGATCAACCGGCCGGTCGCTCACCCAGGCGAGCGCGGCGTCGCCGTCGGCCACGGCATGGACCTCGTGCCCGGCACGGCGCAAGGCGCGGGACAGGAACGTCCGCATATTGTCGTCGTCCTCGGCGAGAAGAATGCGCGCCATGAGTGCTCCGGGCCTCATCCTGCCGCAGTGTAGCGGCCCGGCGTCGATCACGCGACAGCCGCGACGGCCCGGGCGCGACGACGAAGAGGAAGTTAAGCATGCGGCGCCTTGGGGGGGTGACAGAGCGGGCGCATTCACCCTAATCTCGCGGGGCATGGAAGGCGGATTTGAATCACGGGCGGACGTCGCGCCGCCGATCGAGATACTGGCGCCGGCGGAGCAGCGGCTGCCGCTGGTGCTCGCCTCGCCGCACAGCGGCATCGACTATCCCGCCGCGTTTCTCGCCGTGTCGCGGCTCGACCCGGTGACGCTCCGACGTTCGGAAGACAGCTATGTCGACGAGATCTTCGGTGCCGCGGCGCGGCTCGGGGCTCCCCTGCTGCGCGCCCGCTTTCCGCGCGCCTATCTCGACCCGAACCGCGAGCCTTTCGAGCTCGATCCGGCCATGTTCGAGGACGAGCTGCCGGCCTTCGTCAACACGCGCTCGCCGCGGGTGCGCGTCGGCCTCGGCACCATCGCCCGCGTCGTCGCCACGGGCGAGGACATCTATGCGCGCAAGCTCAAGGTCGCCGAGGCGATGGCGCGCATCGACCGCCTCTACCGCCCCTACCACCGCGCGCTGCGCGAGCTGGTGACGGCGACGCACGAGCGCTTCGGCGGCTACCTGCTGATCGACTGCCACTCCATGCCGTCGGGGACCGTGCCTGCCGAACGTCTGTCCCGGCGCGGCCGCACCGACATCGTCTTGGGCGACTGCCACGGCACGTCGTGCCACCCCATGATCATGGAGACGGCGCACCGGACCTTGACCGCCAAAGGCTATTCCGTCGCCCGCAACGCCCCCTACGCCGGCGGCTTCACCACGGCCCATTACGGCAAGCCCGACGCCGGCGGCCATTGTCTGCAGATCGAGATTAGCCGGGCGCTCTACATGGACGAGCGCAGCTTCGCGCGCAAACCCTATCTGGCGCAGCTGATCGAGGACATGCGCGACCTCGCCGCGGCGCTCGCCAATATCGACCACACGCTGCTCGCCGCCGCGGCATGAGTGCTCGCGATGCGACGTTTACCATCCGCGACGCGACGGATGACGACCTCACGGCCATCGCGGGCATCTACGAGCACCACGTGCGCACGGGCCTGGGCTCGTTCGAGGAAGAGCCGCCGCCACTGTCGGAGATCGCCCGTCGGCGTGCCGACGTCCTTGCCAGAAGGCTGCCCTATCTCGTTGCCGCCGGGACTGCCGGCGCCATCCTCGGCTATGCCTACGCCGCGCCTTACCGCGCCCGTTCGGCCTACCGCTTCAGCGTCGAGGATTCGATCTACGTCGCCGCCGGCGATGCCGGACGGGGCGTCGGCCGCGCCCTGCTCGCGGCGCTGGTGACCCGATGCACCGAGGCGGGATGCCGCCAGATGGTGGCGGTGATCGGCGACAGCGGCAATGCCGGGTCGGTCGCGTTGCATGAGCGGCTGGGCTTTCGCCGGGTGGGGCTGCTTCCCGCAATCGGTTTCAAGCACGGCCGCTGGGTCGACAGCGTCCTGATGCAGCGCGAGCTCGGCGAAGGCGCCGCCACCCTACCCTGAGACGCTTTGTCGCATAGCGGCTGCCGCTCGCAGCGCGCGGGGTCCAAAGTGGCGCGTTGCCGCGCCGCTCGGGGTTCTTGCTGCAGCGCCGTGGCCGTAGCGCCGCCGCCGCGCGTCAAAGGCAAAAAAATGGGCCGTGCTACATGCACGGCCCAAGTTTAGGGAGGAAACGCCTAGAAGACGTACGGCAATGTCGTCGGGCGACGAGCAATGCCGCACCGCACAATATGATCCGCGTCGCACCATAAATCAACCCCAAAATCGCATGTGCGAAAAAAACCGATAAGCCCGGCAAATCCGCCACCGGAGCGACTATTTTCCGGCGCAGAATGTTGCGATGCACAATCGGGAGTGCGGACGGTCGGCCCGAAGCGGTGTTGACAGGTTGATGGTCAACCTTCCGCCGCTGCCCCGGCCGGGCGACCGCTGGGCTCTTTTCCTCGATGTGGACGGCACGCTGGTGGCGATCGCGCCGACGCCGGAGGCGGTGCGCGTGGAGCCGAGGCTTCTGCCGCTGCTGGAGCGGCTGAGCAAGGCCAGCGACGGCGCGCTGGCGCTGGTGAGCGGGCGCAGCCTCTCCGGCATCGACACCTTGTTCAGGCCCCTCCTCCTGCCGGCGGCCGGGCTGCACGGCTGGGAGCGGCGGCGCGCCGATGGCACGCTGGCGCCAAGCGGCGAACCCACGGCAATCTTGGAGCCGCTGCGGCCGCTGCTCACCGCCTTCGCCGCGACCCGCCCCGGGCTACTCCTCGAGGACAAGGGCGGCAGCTTGGCGCTCCACTACCGCCTCGCGCCGCATTACGGCGCCGCCGTCTGCCAGCGCGCCCGGGAGATCACCGCCGCGGAGTCGCGGTTGCGCCTGATCGAGGGCCGCAAGGTGGTCGAATTCGTGCCGCGCGGCAGCGACAAGGGCGCGGCGATCGCCGAATTTCTCGCCGAGCCGCCCTTTGCCGGCCGTATCCCGGTCTATGCCGGAGACGACACCACCGACGAGGACGGTTTTGCCGCCGTCAACCGCCAGGGCGGCCTCTCCATAAAGGTCGCCAACCCGGAGGGGCGCGGACGGCGCGGCAGCGACGCGCGCTATCGTTTGCCCTCCGTCGCCGCCCTGCATGGCTGGCTCGCCGCCGTCGCAGAGCGTTTGGAGCCCGACCACACTTTCGCCAACGCCGACAAGGCGGAACGGCAATCATCCGTTGCGCGTTGAGACTCCGGCCGTATTTTGCAGCTTTTTCAGCGGAACGTCGCTCCCGATGACCCGCTTGTTCACCCGTGCTTCCCTCGAAACCGTCGTCCGCACGCCGCGGCGTGCCAGGCCGCCCATTGTCGTCGCGCCCGGGCCGTCGCGGCGCCTCGTCGTCGTGTCGAACCGCATCGCCGTCGAGGCGACCGGCAGCAAAGGAGCGTCGGGCGGGCTGGCCGTGGCCGTGCTCGCCGCCTTGCGCAGCAGTGGCGGCATCTGGTTCGGCTGGAGCGGCGAGATCAGCGACGCACCCGCCGTAGCGCCGGCGCTGATACAAGGCGACGGCCTCGTCTACGCGACAATGGACCTGGCGCGCCAGGATTACGAGCAGTACTACAACGGCTTTGCCAACCGCGTGCTGTGGCCGTTGCTGCACTATCGGCCTAGCCTCATCGAGTTCCAGCGCAGCGATTTCAGCGCCTATATGCGCGTGAACCGGCAGTTCGCGGCTCAACTCGCACCGCTGCTGAGCCCGTCGGACTTCGTCTGGGTGCACGACTACCACCTGATGCCCTTGGGCGAGGAGCTGCGCCAACTCGGCGTCGGGCAGCCCATTGGCTTCTTCCTGCATACCCCCTTTCCCGCCGCCGAGGTCTTCCGCGTCCTGCCGACCCACAGCAAGATCATGCGCGGCATGTGCGCCTACGATGTCGTGGGGTTCCAGACGCAGGACGATCTGCACAATTTCTGCGACTACCTCCAGCGCTGGAGTGGCGCCGAGATCGGGCGCGATGGCGAAATCGGCGTGTTCGGCCGCCGCCTGCGCGCCGCCATCTTCCCGATCGGCATCGATGTCGACGCGATCGCCGGTCAAGCGGAGCAGTCGGTCGGCAGCCGGCACATGCGGCGGCTGCATGACAGCCTGCACGAGCGCAGCCTCGTCATCGGCGTCGATCGGCTCGACTACTCGAAAGGCCTCGAGCCGCGCTTCCGCGCGTTCGAGCGCCTGCTCGAGATGTACCCGGAATCGCGCGGCCGCGTCACGCTCATGCAGATCGCGCCGCCGACCCGCAGCGAAGTGCCGGAATACCTGGAGATTCGCCGCAGCCTCGAGGCGGCGGCCGGCCATATCAACGGCCGCTTCGCCGAGTTCGACTGGATGCCGCTGCGCTATCTCAACAAGACCTTCAACCAGCGCACCTTGTGCGGCTTCATGCGCGCCGCGCGCGTCGGCCTGGTCACGCCGATGCGCGACGGCATGAACCTCGTCGCCAAGGAATACGTCGCGGCGCAGGACCCGGAGGATCCCGGCGTGCTGGTGCTGTCCTCCTTCGCCGGCGCGGCGCGCGAGCTCAGCGACGCGTTGCTGGTCAATCCGATCGACATCGACGGCATGGCCGAGGCCATGCACGACGCTCTCGCCATGCCGCTCGGCGAGCGCATCGAGCGCTGGCAGTCCATGATGGCCATCCTGCGCCGCAACAGCATCGGCGCTTGGCGCGAGAATTTCGTACAGGCGCTTGCCGAGGCCGCCGCGGCGCATTGAGCATGGCAGCCGTGAATCGACAACCGCGCCGGCTCATTGGCGACATCGGTGCCACCAACGCACGCTTCGCTCTGGTCGACAGTGACGGGCGCATCGGCCGTCCGCGCGTGCTCGCCTGCGACGACTACGCCACCCTCGAGGACGCGCTCGCCGCTTATCTCGGTGAGGACCGGCTCGAGCCGGTGCCGCGCGAGGCGGCGCTCGCCGTCGCCTCGCCGGTGACCGCCGATGCCATCACCCTCACCAACCATCCTTGGTCATTCACGGTGAGCGGCCTGCGTCGGCATTTTGCGCTCGACCGCTTGCTTGTCGTCAACGACTTCACCGCCAATGCGCTGGCGATGCCGCATATCGCGGCCGGCGAGCGCTTTGCCGTGGGCGGGCGTGCGCCGGTCCTGGACGCGCCCATCGGCGTGCTCGGGCCCGGCAGCGGCCTCGGCGTCAGCGGGCTCGTGCCGACCCCGGCCGGCTGGGTCGCGCTCCAGAGCGAGGGCGGGCACGCCACCATGGCGCCGGCGGACGAGCGCGAGAGCGCGGTGCTCGACCGTATGCGCCACCGCTTCGACCACGTCTCGGCCGAGCGCGTGCTGTCCGGCCCCGGCCTGGTCAATCTCTACAACATCCTCGCGGAGATCGAGGGCGTGCCGGCGGCGCCCTTCACCCCGGCGCAGATCGCCGACCGCAATATCGGTGAGAGCGACCCGCTGGTGCGCGAGGCGCTCGCCATGTTCTGCGCCATGCTCGGTACGGCGGCCGGCAATCTCGCGCTGATCCTGGGTGCGCGCGGCGGCGTCTACATCGCCGGCGGCATCGTGCCGCGCCTGGGCGCGAGCTTCGCCGAGACCGGTTTTCGTCAGCGCTTCGAGGCCAAGGGCCGCTTCCAGCCTTACCTCGCGGCCATTCCCGCCTACGTCGTCACCCACCCGATACCGGCCTTCCTCGGCCTCGTCGCGTTGCTCGACCAGCGCCGCTAGAAGCAGGGCCGGATGTGGCTTAAGGCCGCCGCGCTGCGGCGCCTTCCCGGAGACGCCGAGCCGTGCCGGCGCCTCGGGCATGCCCGAGAGATGGGCGAGCCCACTCTCATGCGCACACGGCTTTCCGCGTCCAGGCGATCGCCTCCTCGAGCCGGTCATTGCCCCAGAAGAGCTCGCCGGCGGCGATGAAGCTCGGCGCGCCGAAAATGCCGAGCGCCACCGCCTCCTCGTTCTGCGCCTTGAGCCGCTGTTTGATCTCGGGCGAGCCCGCGCGCGTCAGGATCCGGGGCGCCGGCCGGCCGAGCGCGGCGAGTATGCCGGCGATCACCTCGGGCTCGGCGATGTCGCGATCCTCGGCGAAATTGGCGCGATAGACGGCGCGCGTGAAGTCGCCGCACCAGCCTTCGTCGGCGGCAATGAGCGCGACGCGCGCGGCGAGCAGGCTGTTGCGCGGAAAGCCGCTCGGCCGGGCGAAGCCAAGCCCCTCGCGCGCGCAGATGCGCTCGAGGTCCCGCCACATGTAGCGGCCCTTGGCCGGATAGATGTTGAAGGGGGAATCGGCCCAGCCCTGGCGGGCGAAAATCGGGCCGAGGAGGAACGGCCGCCATTCCAGGGCGACGCCGGCTGCCGCGGCGCGCGCCTCGATCCGCGCCGCCGCAGGGTAGGAATAGGTGCTGGCGAACTCGTACCAGAAGGCAAGCGTCGCGGCCATGGCCGCCTCTCCCCGTGCCGCATCGACGCTGCCACCATAATGAACCACGCCGCCCGCCGGTAGCGTCGCGGCTGAACGCAGCAGGGCGCCCGCGCTCCCCCGACTGGGCTGAGGGCCGGGCCTAGCGCTTCCCGTGGTGGCGTGCGGCCAATCCGGCGGCAGGGTCAGGCGCCCAGGGACCGTCGCGCCAGCGGCGGAAGCTCACCACGCGCTTGCTGGCCTCGATGCGCCGGTTTAGCACGACCAGACCAAGCAGCTCGCGCTCCTCGACCAGATCGTGCAGGGTCGAGGACCATGCCGTCCATTCGCCGTTCGGCTTCAACTCGATCCGGGCGATCAACCGGTTGAGGCGGCAAATTTCGACTTTGAGATCCTGGGTCGTACGGGTCATGAGCCGCTCCAGCGCGAGCGGTCGATTAACGCCGGAAACGGCATTTTGCTCCCAACATGCGCGCCCAGCGTTCATCCGGGCGGGCCGATCAGTGCTCGCCGAAGAGGAAGGCCAGGAGGACGAACCGGGTGCCGCTGGTCACATGCATCGCCTCGTGCAACAGCGAGCAGGAGAAGACGATGGCCGCGCCGCTCTCCGGCCGATAGCGTTGGTCGCCGAACTCGGGATAGCGCAGCTCCCCGCCCTCATATTCCTCGGTATTGAGGTTGATCGAGGTGGCGAAGCGGCGATGCGCGGCGATCGGTTCGGAATCGTCGCGATGGCCGTGCTGCTCGCCGCCGCGCGATCCGGTGTAGCAGCCGATGCGCATCATCTCGCGCCGGGTGATGGGATACTGGAAGGCGCGGCGGATCTCCGGGAAGAGGCGCGCCTGCAGCCGGCCGTCGATGAAATTGTTGGTGTCGGCCTCGACCAGCCAGTGGTCGATCCGGTCGGCGCGGCCATATTCGGGGATGCGCATCTTGTAGTCGGTGGTCAGCTTGTCATCGCCGTGCTTCGGGTCGACGAAGGTCTTGCCGCGCGTCTCGTAGACCTTGATGAGGCGCCGGCAATCCTCGCGGCTCAGCACATCCGGCACGATCAGCACGGGCGGATGCGGCGCCATCAGCACCGGCTGCCGCTCCGCCGCCAGTCGCTCGATCACGCCAAGTGCCTCGCGCGGCTGCGTGCCGGGCAGGCCCTTCAAGATGGCGGCGATGTGGTGGTTGGCGCGCAGCACCACCGTCGTCGGCGCGTCGCGCGCATCGGCGCTGAAGGCGCGGAACACGTCGCCGTTGCGGTCGAGCAGCACCGGGAAGGGCAGCGCCTGCTCGGCCGCGATCTTCGCCGGCTCAAGGGTGATGGCGACGAGCCTCGCGCCGGCAGCGGCAAAACCCGCCTCGCCGGCGCGGAATCCCCCGATCGCCTCGGCGACTGCGTCGGTGAATTTCGGGCAGAACAGGATGGCGATGGGGTTGCCCGCCATCGTATCGCCGCGCAGATCGAGCGTCGCGCCGTCGAGCGCGCGCAACGCCACGTCCGGGGCGATGTCGCCGACCGCGCGCGGCGCCTTGAACGGCGGACGGGTGAATGAGGAAGGGAGAGCCACGGCTTCGCCCCGTCTCGAAGTGAAGGCTGCGTAGCTACCAGATCGCGCCGAACGCAGCAACGGCCTCGGACAGTGGCCCCTGCCCGCAGAGAACGGCCGGGAGACCCGTCGGGGCCTCCCGGCGCGTATCATTCCCTAGCAATGCGGCGTCGTCTACTGCGGGCGATCCTGACGCAGATCGGCGCGATCGCGGGCGACATCCTGGCGGTCCTTGGCGATGTCGCGGCGATCGTTGCGGATGTCGCGCTTGTCGGCGGCAATGTCGCGCTTGTCCTGCGCGATCGCACGGTTGTCCTTGACGATGTCGCGCTTTTCAGCGGCAGCGGCATTGCGGTCGCCGTTGCGCAGATCGCGCTTCAGCGCGGCCTCGTCACGCGCGCGATCCTTGCGCTCGTGCGCGATGTCCTGGCGATCTTTCATGATGTCGCGCTTGTCGGCGTTGATCGCGTGTTTGTCGTGCCTGATGTCCTTCTTGTCCTTGTGAATGTCCTGCTTGTCGTGCTTGACGTCGCCCTGGGCGAAGGCCGTGCCGGCGCCGAGGGGCGCGGCGAGGGCGAGACCGAGGGCGAGAATGAGCGCTCTGTTCATGAATGTTCTCCGCGGGTGACTGGCGTATGGCCGCAGCGGCCATCCTGCGAACAACGGCGGTCGGGGCTTTCCTATTCATTGCTAAAATGCCGGGGAACCGCGTCTTTTTTGGGCCGCGGCGGCTTGGCACGCGCCCTGCCCGCGTCGACAAAGACACGGAGACACCGGGCGCAAAACTTGGAATACTCCGCGGACGCAGCGGCACCGGGGAGCGGCAAGCATGATGCGCGTGGCGATCCTCGACGACTATCAGGGCGTGGCGCTCGGCTTGGCCGATTGGCCGAGCCTCCATCCGCAAGCGCAGATCCAGGCCTTCGCCGATCATGTCGACGATCTCGACACGCTGGCCAAGCGGCTTCACGTCTTCGATGCCATCGTGCTGATGCGCGAGCGTACCCCCTTCCCGCGCACGCTCTTCGAGAAGCTGCCCAATCTGCGGCTCCTGGTCACCGCCGGCATGCGCAACGCGTCGATCGACCTGGCCGCCGCGACCGAGCGGCGCGTCCAGGTCTGCGGCACCGACATGCTGCCGCATCCCACGGCAGAGCTGACCTGGGGGCTGATCCTGGCGCTGCTGCGCCACATCCCGCGCGAGGACCGCGCCACACGCGAGGGGCGCTGGCAGACGACGCTGGGGCTGGGGCTGAAGGGCAAGACGCTGGGCCTGCTCGGCCTCGGTCGGCTCGGCGGGCAGGTGGCGAAGATCGGCACGGCCTTCGGGATGGAACCGATCGCCTGGAGCCAGAACCTCACCGCCGCACGCGCTGCCGATGCCGGTGCCGCGCTGGTAGCCAAAGAGGCGCTCTTCACCCGCGCGGACATCCTCAGCATCCACCTCGTGCTCGGCCCGCGCACCCGCGGCCTCGTCGGCGCCGCCGAGCTGGCACGGATGAAGCCCACAGCCTTTCTCGTCAACACGTCGCGCGGGCCGATCGTCGACGAGGCGGCGCTCGTCGCCGCGCTTGCAGATCAGCGCATCGCCGGCGCCGCCATCGACGTGTTCGAGCCGGAGCCGGTGGCCAAGGACCAGCCACTGCTGCGGCTCGACAACACGGTGGTTACGCCGCATCTCGGCTATGTCACGGAAGAGAATTACCGGCTGCTTTATGGCCAGGCGGTCGAGGACATCCGTGCCTTCCTCGACGGCAAGGTGCTGCGCGGGTTGAACCAGCTCGGCTAGGCTCAGCCGCCCGGCAGGATCAATGCAGACAGTCCGGCAATCTGCGACCAGCTCCCGGAGATGAGGCTATGGCTGGAATAGATTGCCACTAGGCTGAGGATGCCCAGGATGATTCCGAGCTCACGCGAGCGCCGGGGGTCGCCGCCGCCGCGCATCTCGGCGGCGAGCAGCGCAGAAAAGAACAGGAGGCTCAAAACCGAGCCCAGCAAGACGGCAACCATGGCGTTTCGCATCCCCCCGCGACGGCAATTGCATGCCGGCCGCGCGCCAGTTTAGCAGAGGCCGCCTCGAATGGTAGTGCCCTCGCGCGAGCGGGCCCGCTGATTTCGGACGCGCTTTGGCCCCGGCCGAGACCGTTGCCCGGCGTCCCCCTTGCGCAGCAGTTTAGGCGTTAACGATTGTGCTGGGCGCCCAGAAGTGCGATGGTTAGGGGCCAGTTTCAGCTTCGGCGGCCTTGCCGATCGCCCGCCGGGCGTGGCTCCAAGCTCCCCATGAGGCCGAGAACTGCGCGGTGTCTTGCCCGATCAAGCGAGGCGCCGATCCATCACTTTCTAAAGGAGACCGACTTTGGCTACCGGTACTGTCAAATGGTTCAACGCGCAGAAGGGCTACGGCTTCATCCAGCCCGACGGCGGCGGCAAGGACGTGTTCGTCCATATCTCAGCCGTGGAGCGTGCCGGCCTCAACTCGCTACGCGAGGGCCAGAAGATCAAGTACGACATCGTCACCGATCGCGGCAAGGACGCCGCGAGCAATCTCGCGCCGATGGACTGAGCCGAGAGGCGGCGGGCGACGATGTGTTACGTCGCCCGTGCCCTTCCTACCCCGCCAGCGCGATCGAGATCGCCTCGCGGCCCTTGGGCGTCTCGACGATCCGCATCGACACCTGCTGGCCCTCGGCGAGGCCGGTAATCCCCGACTTGCCGAGCACCGAGATGTGGATGAAGACGTCCTTGCCGCCACCTTCCGGCGCAATGAAGCCGAAGCCCTTGTCGGTGTTGAACCACTTGACCGTGCCGGTCATCTCCACGGCGTTCGCCTGATCGCGGGCGAAATCGCGCCCGCCGCGCCCGGGCCCGGCATCGCTGCGTGGCCGCCGCGGAGGCTCGGCGCTCGCCGTGCTCTCGTCGACCTCGATGACCCGCGCGACTTGGCGCCCCTTGGGGCCCTGTGCGGTCGCCACCCGCATCTTGGCCCCCGGCAGCACCGACTGCCGTCCCGCCGCCTGCAGCACGGCGACATGCAGGAACGCATCGCCCGTGCCGTCGGCCAGCTCGACGAAGCCGAAGCCCTTTTGGCCGTTGAACCATTTGACGACGGCATCGGTCTCGGGACCCTCCGCCATGGGAGGCGGTGCGCTGAAGGGCCGCCGCGAGCCGAAATCGGGCACGTCCGCCAGGGGGAAGTCGTCGTCGTTGAAACCGCGTCGTCTCGGGCCGCGGAAATCCCTACCTCTGCCCATAAGTCGTGCTCGCCTTCGCTTTTCGGTAAAAAGGATACCCGCGCTCCAGGACGCGGACTTCCCAGCCTAGCACATCGGCGGGAAATTTCCGCGGCGTATTATCGATCCTCCCGCGAGGCGGGATTTCCCTCTCGGGCAGGGCCCAATCAGGCAGCAAGGCGGCTGGACAGCGTGGAATCACCGGGTCTAGCCTTGCAGCCGGAGGGAGCGATGACGGCGATGCGAACGCTGATCGACATGCTGAAATGCCGCGCCGGCGACATGGCTCGGTCGTTCATCGATGCCGCGCAGCAGCCCGACGCCACCGAAAGCGAGCGCGCGTTCGGCGAGGCCGCGCAACTGATCCTGCGCGCCGCCGAAGCGCGCGCGCAACGGCTCCCGCGCAAGGAATTCGAGCAGCGCGTCAAGGCCTTCAAGGACTGGCACCGCCGCCACGAGGCGACGATGCGGCGCGAGATCGCCAAGCTCTCCGAGCGCGGCTTCCGCAGCGATCCGGAAGGACGGGTTTCCGCGGTGCGGCGGCGCGCCACCGCCGAACTGGACCATCGCGAAGCGGAGTTCCACGATTGGGTCGAGAGTCACGCCCTCGCCGCGTGGATTCGCGCCACCGAGGATCTGCTCACGCTCGATCGTCCCCCCGCCTTCATCTGCACGCAGGAAAGCCCGGCGCGCCACTGAGCGGTGCTACGCCGCTCGCCTTGTGCCCGGGCGGCGATTGTCTATAGAGTGATGCTCCGCTTCGGACCATCGCCGAAGCACGAGGAAGCAGGCAGCAGCGATGCGTGGCCAGGGCAGCGAGCCGGTCGAACTGCGACCGGGCATCGGCGCGCGGGATGCGGCGCATTCGGCCGAAGTCGAGCAATGGGCTTGGCGGCGGGTGCGTTCCCTGCGCGGCTTCTACAGCCATCTGACGGCTTACGTGATCATCAATTTCGTGCTCTTCCTCATCGATTCCACGACGCCCGGACCGGCCTGGTTCTATGCGCCGCTCATCGGCTGGGGCATGCTCGTCTGCCTGCACGGCCTGCACGCCTACGAGATGCTGCCCTGGACGACGCATGACTGGGAGCAGCGCAAGGTGCGTGAGCTAATCGAGAGCCGCCGCCGCCACTGAGCGCGAGCGGCCGCCGATCGGGAGGATTCCATGAGCGAGAAGCGCCTCAAATTCTATGGCTGGGGCAGCGAGGGCGAAGGCTTCACGCCCGAGGAGGACGCCTTCGCGCTGGCGCGCTACCGCGAGCGCTTCGGCATCGACCGCTTCGACGAGATCGCGCCGCCGCGCCTCGCCGACATCGCCTTGCGCGCGTCGCGCCTCGCGCCGCCGACGAGCGTTGCCGCGTTCTGCTCGAGCGACGCCTATGACCGCGCCGCGCATACCTACGGCAAATCCTTTCCCGACTACGTTCGCGCGCTCGCCGGCGATTACGCCAACGCGCCGGATGTCGTCGCCTACCCCGCGGGCGAAGCCGACGTCGCGGCGGTGCTCGACTGGGCGGGCGGCGCGCAAGCGGTCGTGACGCCATTCGGCGGCGGCTCGAGCGTGGTGGGCGGCGTCGAACCGCGCGTCGACGGCCAGCGCTACAAGGCGGCGGTGACGCTCGACCTGCGCCGCATGGGTCGCGTGCGCGAAGTCGATCGCACGTCGCGCGCGGCGCGCATCGAGGCGGGCGCCTTCGGTCCCGCGCTCGAGGCGCAGTTGAAGCCCCATGATCTGACGCTTCGCCACTTCCCGCAGAGCTTCGAATATTCGACGCTCGGCGGCTGGATCGCGACGCGGTCCGGCGGCCATTTCGCGACGCTCTACACCCATATCGACGACCTCGTCGAAAGCATGCGCGTGGTGACGCCGAGCGGCACGCTCGAGACGCGCCGGCTGCCAGGCTCCGGCGCGGGTCCCAGTCCCGACCGCATGTTCATCGGCTCCGAGGGCATTCTCGGCGTCATCACCGAGGCGTGGATGCGGCTCCAGGACAAGCCGCGCTTTCGCGCCGGCGGCGCCGTCCGCTTCAAGGATTTCTTCACCGCGGCCGGCGCCCTCCGAATCATCGCCCAGGCCGGGCTCTACCCCGCCAACTGCCGCATCCTCGATCCGCAGGAGGCCTACAACACCGGCGCCGGCGACGGCAGCGCCGCGATCATGGTGCTCGCATTCGAGTCAGGCGATCACCCCGTCGACGCCTGGATGAAGCGCGCGCTCGAATGCTGCGCCGATCACGGCGGCACGCCCGAGAGCGCCGGCAAGTCGGACGCCCATCGCGAAGGCGCCGCCGGCCTGTGGCGCAACGCCTTCATCCGCATGCCCTATGCGCGCGAGCGCATGGTGCCGCGCGCGGTCATCGCCGACACCTTCGAGACGGCGATCACCTGGGAGCGCTTCGAGGCGTTCCACGATCACGTGAAATCCGCGACCGAGCAGGCGATCCGCGCCGCGACCGGCCGGCCGGGCCAGGTCACCTGCCGCTTCACCCATGTCTATCCCGACGGGCCCGCGCCCTATTTCTCGTTCCACGCGCTGGGCCGCCACGGCCGCCTCATCGAGCAGTGGCAGGCGATCAAGAGCGCCGCCGCCGACGCGCTGATCGCCGCCGGCGGCACCATCACGCACCACCATGCGGTGGGCCGCGATCACCGCCCCTGGTACGACCGCCAGCGCCCCGATCTCTTTGCCGCCGCGCTCAAGGCGGCGAAGCGCGCGCTCGACCCGCGCGGCATCCTCAATCCCGGCGTGCTCATCGATCCGTGAGCGGCACCGGCGGCATGGCGGCCCATTGGCGCCACAGCGCCATGAGCGCCGCCATCACGGCCGGTCCGAGGAAAAGGCCGAGCAGCCCGAAGCTCTCGACGCCGCCGAGCAGCCCGAGCAGCACCCAGAGGAAGGGCAGACGCACCGCGCCGCCGATGAGGGCCGGGCGCACGAAATGATCGGCGACGAAAGTGATGGCGACGCCGTAGCCGGCCAGCGTCGCCGCGGCGGCGACGCTCGATTGCGCGAGCAGGAAGAGCGCGCAGAGCCCGAAGATGAGCGGCGCCCCGAACGGGATCATCGCCAGCACGCCGGTCGCCGCGCCCAGCAGCGTCGCATGCGGCAGGCCGGCAATGGCGTAGCCGATCCCCAGCAGCAGGCCCTCGACCAGCCCGACGAGCACGAGGCCGTCGACCGTGCCGCGGATGGCGGCGACGACATTCTGGCCGACCTCCTCGCCGGCCGGCCCGAAGACGCGGCGCGCGAGCGCGGCCAGCGCGCGGGCAAAGCTCCGGCCGTCGCGATAAAGGAAGAAGAGCGCCACCAGCGTGAAGATCAGGATGGTCGAGCGGCCGAGCAGCTGGAGGCCGATGGAGCGCGTCCACTCGAACACCACGCTGCGGTCGGCCCGGCCGATCATCTCCCGGGCCGCCGCCGGGTCGGCGAGGCTGGTTCGCCACCACTCCGCGAGATAGCCGCCGAACGGCAGGTGCGCGACCCAATCCGGAACCGCGAGACCGGTCTGCTCGATCGTCCGCGCCCAGCGCACCAGGACAAGCGCCTCCCGCCCGACCTCGATGGCGAACAGCGTCAGCGGCAGCACGAAGACGATGCCGACCAGCAGCGTGAACAAGAGGGGCGCCCAGAAGGCTTGCTGCCACGCGCCGGGGAACAGGCCAAGGAACCGCGCGTAGAGCGGCCATGTCGCGATCGCCAGAACCGCCGCCCAGGCGAGCGCCGGCAGGAAATGCCGCAAGATCCAGATCGCCAGCAGCATCAGCGCGGCGGTCAGCACGAGCAAGGCGGCGCGCTGGGTCATCATGCCTCACCTGTTCCGCCGCATCGTGCGCGACCGGGCACAGCCGCGCAAGCGGCCCTGCCGCGCGGAAAAGAGCTACATCTTTGCCGCGGGAGGCGGCGCCGCGCCCGGGTCCGATCGGGCGCGGCCGAGCGGCGGCGCCGGCGCGAAAAGCCGCGCCATTCCGCGGCAAACCGCGGCCACGGCCCGCGCGATTGTGTCACGTGAAACCTACACATGCCTGGTGCAAGTGCTATACATCCGCGCCCGACTGCACCACCACCGCGCCACCGAGCGCACCATCTCGGCGCCATCGGCGGACGCCGTCCGCTCCATGCGCGAGAACGCGGAGCCCGGAGGCGAAAGCGAGCCGTCGACGGGTTTATGGCGCCGGAAGAAATATCCGGCGGAAGTGCCACGGGACCGAGGTCGCCCTGATCAGTCGCTCCGACCCATCGAACAAAGGAGCAAGCCGCTCACCCGAGGGTCCGGGCTCACGGATTGCGCCGCGAGAACGACACGGCGTAGGCACCGTCGCGCGCGTCGATCAGCGGATCGTCCGAGGGCTCGATCCCGTCGGTGAGCTGGCCCGGCAGGAACAGCAGCGCCTTCTCCGCCTCGGCGCTGTTCGCCACCGCCTTGTCGATCGTCAATACGCCGAGCTCCACGACCTTGCGGTCGGCAGGCCAGGGCTGGGTGGGATCCTTCGTCTGGTCGCCGGAACCGGCGAGCTGCGCCTTCAGGTGGAACTTGACCGGGCCGCGCTTCAGGCGCTGCGGCAGCTCGTCCACCAGGAAGTTCGGCGGCCGTTTGGCGGCATCGGCCGGATCGAGATGCACCACGCGAGCGGGCGCCATCTGGTAGCGCACCGCCTGGCGCGCGCCCGCCGCGTTGACGAGCACGAACGCGTCGACGCCGAAATACTCCTCGTCGGCGAAGCTGTCCGGCGTGACCGCGGTGGCGAACGCGGCCGGCACCGCGGGATGGCTGGCTACGAACTGCTCGAATTTCGTCGGCTTGGCGGCATCGGGCGGGCTCGCCGCGATCGCCAACAGCAGGTCGCGGAAATCCTCGCCCGTGGCGACGGGGAAGAATTTGAGCGAGTTGATCACCATGTCGGTCTCGCCGCCGTCCGGCAGATGGAACTTGATGGCCATGCCGTGCGGATTGGCCGGCTCGGCCCCATCCGGCAGGTCCGGTATACCCGTCGAATCGGAAAAGCGCACCGTCACCGGGATCGTGGTGCCGGTGAACAGAGCCGCCTTGCTCAATGCCGCTGCGCCTGGAGACGCCTTGAAGCTGCCCTCGGCCACCACGCCCTTGGCGTGGTTGGCGCGGAACCCGGGATGCGTGCCGAACGCCTTGTTCAACGCGTCGACGATCTGCGCCTCGACGGGCTCGTCATCCGCCCGGACGAATCCGGGTGACGCGAGGGCGAGCGCGGCCAGCACCGCCAGGAACCTGCATATCCTCATGGGCGCTCCATTGCCTCCGGGACGTCGTGACGGTACGCGCCTGATACGGCCGTGTCGAATCGGCCCGAACACTCGGTGTCCTACGCGGCGATTTCCTCGAGCTGGCGCCCGCGCGTCTCGATCATCTGCGATGCGGCGAGCGCGCCGACGGCGCTGATCCCCGCGAACAGCGCGAAGACCGAGCCGATGCCGCCCTCGGCGACCATGAAGCCCACCAGCGCCGGGCCGACCGCCGAGGCCAAGCGCAGCCAGGAGGTCGCCAGGCCGGTGCCGATCGCCCGCATGCGCGTCGGATAGATCTCCGGCGTGTAGAGATAGAGCACCGCGTTGCACGAGCCGATGATGCCGTAGCTCAGCGTCCCCAGGACCATCACAATCGCCACGCTCTGCGCCGCGAGGCTCAACGCCGCCAGCAGCGCGCCGCCGGCGACGAAGGCCGCGACCATCCAGTTGCGCCGCCCGATGCGGTCGATTGAGAAGGCGCAGGCCAGCAGCACGGCGACCTGCGCGACATTGTTCATCGAGGCGGCGCGCAGCGCATCCTGGAGGCCGAGGCCGTAGATCGTGCGATAGAGCGTGGGCATCCAGTTGTTGAGGCTGTTCGCGACGAGAAAAGCGCTCGCCCACAAGACCCAGACGATCACCGAGCGGCGGCGATACTCCGGCGCGATCAGGTCGCGCCAGCGGCCGCGCTGCGGCACGCCCGGCAGCGATGAAAGAGACGGCAAGGGCCGCGCCTCCGCCGGCAGGCGAACCGGCGTGCTCGCCTCGACTTCGCCGATGATGCGCTCGGCCTCGGCCAGCCGGCCGCGCCCGATCAGCCAGCGCGGCGATTCCGGCAGCCGCAGCAGCAGCAGGCAGATGGCCAGCCCGGGGATGCCGCCGATCAGGAACATGATCTTCCAGCCGAAGAGCGGCACCACAAGTGCGCCGATCTGGCCGGTCATCATCAGCCCGACCGGAAAGATCATCTCGTAGAGCAGGAAGAAGCGGCCGCGCCCCTTCGCACGGGAGAGCTCGCTGATATAGGCCGCGGCGACCGGCATCTCGCCGCCGACGCCGATGCCCTGCACCAGGCGGCAGAGGAAGAGCGCGGCAAAATTGCCGGCGACGGCGCAGCCCAGGCTCATCACCGACATGATGGCGACCGCCGCCGCGGCGCTGCGGATGCGGCCGAATTTTTCCGCGAGATGGCTGAACAGCAGGGCGCCGGCGAGCTGGCCGACATAACTTGCCGCGATGAGGAAGCCGATCTCCACGGCGGAGAGATGCCAGAGCCCGCTCAGGATCGGCAGCACGAAGGCGAGCGACAGCGCGTCGAAGGCGTCGAAGAAGGTCGCGCTGCCCATGACGATGCGCGCCCGCATGTGCCAGCGCGAGAACGGCACGCTCTCGAGCCGCGCGATCAGCGCCGCGCCCTCACCCCCCTCCCTGCCCTCCCCCTCAAGGGGGGAGGGGAAGACGGTCGTGTCGCGCGTTTCCCCCTCCCCCCTTGAGGGGGAGGGTTGGGGTGGGGGGCGGATCATGGACGCCGTTATATCGCCGGCGCCGGCGCCGGCGCGGTCAGCGGCACGTTCCATGCGTCGTAGCCATAGAGCCAGCTGGTGTCGTCGTCGCCGCCTTTCATCCAGGTATTGGCGCTGGAGATCGCCTGGATGCGCGAGGTGCGCGGCTTGCGATGCGCCTCGTAGCGCTTGA
>Ga0209701_10000007_pt1 | contig 76232 bp, 78 predicted proteins | sample CZO8metaG_4_FD_188356 | JGI IMG/M metagenome (GOLD analysis project Ga0209701, IMG submission 188356) | Vadose zone soil microbial communities from the Eel River Critical Zone Observatory, Northern California, USA - CZOApr15con2H3.8 metaG... | ecosystem: Environmental > Terrestrial > Soil >... | reverse complement strand
CACCAACCGCCTCGTGCTGGCGTCGCATGGCCGCTCGCTCGTGGTCGGCAGCTTCCTCGGCCCGGCCGAGCGCCGCGGCGTCGCCGCCGGCCTCAAGGACGCGCTCGCCCGCTGGAGGGCGCGGCTCAGTAACTGAGGCACCGCGGACGTATCACTGGCTGCTGATCTCGCGGCTCAGGATTCGTTCGCTTCGTCGTGCCAATTCTTCAATATTGACAGTGTCCCTTCCACAACATCGTCGAACTCGGCCCGCCCGACGCAAAATTCGACGGGCGATGACAAGACGTCGATGCGCTTATAAAGGAATCTGGATTGGTCCTGCCATTCGACGAGAAAGATTTTGAAATCGTCGAATACGTCCACCTCCGGACCGACAACGAACCTCTCCGGTTTATCGATTGGCTTCAATACATATTTGGCTATTTCTATAGGGTTCACGACGGCAGCTGCGAAGCCATAGATAGCCGTATCGATCCGATAGTAGGCGATGTCTTTTGGATTCTCGAAGAGCTCTTTGTCGATCCGCTTCCCTGGGCTTAGGGGGATGTCTTCCATCGAAATGAGTACATCACGAAGCGACGTGCTTTCGTCGTATCTTCCGACCTGCGCTCCTCCGATCCAATAACAGAGCCGGCCAAACAGCCAGGGGCCTCCGTGATCCGCTGATAATTCAAGCGACACGCCGAAGCGTTCCCGTGATCCGATTTCCATTCCAGCCTCCGCGAATCTTGATAGGCGCGTTGTCAGGGCTCGTCCGGTCCGGAAGCGTCACGGATCTAAAGTCCCAGCACGTCCTTCATCCCGTAGAGGCCGGGCGGCTTGCCGGCGACCCAGCGGGCGGCGCGCAGCGCACCGCGGGCGAAGAGGCGGCGGCTCTGGGCGCGGTGCGTGAGCTCGAGCCGCTCGCCCTCGCCGGCGAAGATCACGGTGTGGTCGCCGACGACGTCGCCGCCGCGCAGGCTCGCGAAGCCGATGTCGCCGGCCTTGCGCGGCCCGGTATGGCCGTCGCGCACGCGCTGGCCGCGCTGGGCGAGGTCGACACCACGGCCTTCGGCTGCGGCGCGGCCCAGGGCGAGCGCGGTGCCGGAGGGCGCGTCAACCTTGTGATGATGGTGCATCTCCAGCACCTCGATGTCGTAGTCCTCGCCGAGGCGCCGCGCCGCCTCTTCGACCAGCCCCATCAGCAGGGTCACGGCCGGGCTCATATTGGGCGCCCAAACGATCGGCACGCGCTTGGCCGCCGCCTCGACGGCCTTGGTCTGCGCGTCGTCGAGCCCGGTCGTGCCGAGGACGAAGGCCTTGCCGTGCTTGGCGGCGAGCGCGGCATGCACCGCCGCCGCCACCGGCGTGGTGAAATCGATCACCACATCGGCGGCGGCGAAGAGCGCGCCGGTATCCGCGCTCGCCGCGAGCCCGAGCGGGCCGCTGCCGGCGAGCTCGCCGATGTCGCGGCCGAGCACGGGGCTGCCGGGCGCCTCGCTGCCGCCGGCGAGCTTGAGTCCGGTCGATGCCAGCACCTCCGCCGCCAGCATCCGCCCCATGCGCCCACCGCAGCCGGTGATGCCGACGCGAATATTCACCATGATCGCCTCGTCCGATGCGCCCCCTCACCCTGCCCCTCTCCCGCAAGCGGGAGAGGGAGGGACCCGCGTCAGCGGGAGGGTGAGGGCGGCTCCCGCCGCGGATTACCTCATTCTGGGTTAAACGCGCGGCGCTGCAAATGACAAGGGGGTGCGACCGCACCACCCCTTCCCGCTCGGCGCGAATTCCTCTACATCCTTCGCCCCATGGCTCTGCTCCGCTCGGTCGCCACGGTCGGCGGCTACACCATGGTGAGCCGCATCCTCGGCTTCGTGCGCGAGGTGCTGACGGCAGCCTATCTCGGCGCGGGGCCGGTGGCGGATGCGTTCTTCGTCGCGCTGCGCCTGCCCAACATGTTCCGCAGCCTGTTCGCCGAGGGCGCGTTCAGCGCGTCCTTCGTGCCGCTCTTCGCCGGCAAGGTGGCGGCGGAGGGCCGCCCGGCGGCGCAGCGTTTCGCCGAGGACGCGCTCGCCGTGCTGCTTGTGGCGCTGGTGATCTTCGTCATCGCCGGCGAGATCTTCGCGCCCTCCATTCTCGACGTGATCGCCCCCGGCTTCCGCGCCGATCCCGACAAGTTCGCGCTGGCCGTCGACCTGACGCGCATCATGTTCCCCTATCTGCTCTTCATCTCGCTGACGGCGCTCCAGGGCGGCGTGCTCAACTCGGTCGAGCGCTTCGCCGCGACCGCCTTCACGCCGGTGCTGCTCAACCTCTTCCTCATCGCCGCCTTCGTGCTGGTGCGGCCGGTGACTGGGCAAGTGCTCGCCTGGGCGGTGGCGGCGGCGGGGCTGGCGCAGTTCCTCTGGCTCACCGTGTCCTGCCGGCAGGCCGGGCTGCCGCTGTCGCTGCCGCGGCCGCGGCTCACGCCCGAAGTGCGCAAGCTCTTGCGCATCATGCTGCCGGGCGTGTTCGGCGCCGGCGTCAACCAGATCAACCTGGTGGTGTCGACGGCGATGGCGTCGCTGCTGCCGACCGGCGCCGTCGCCTATCTCAACTATGCTGACCGCCTGAACCAGCTGCCGCTCGCCGTCGTCGGCATCGCCGTCGGCACGGCGATCCTGCCGCCCTTGTCGCGCCAGGTGCGCACCGGCGACAGCGCCGGCGCCGCTGACACGCAGAACCGCGGCCTTGAGCTGGCGCTGCTGCTCACGCTGCCGGCGTCGGTCGCGCTCGCCGTGGCGGCGCATCCGATCCTTGCCGTGCTGTTCCAGCACGGCAAGTTCACCGTGGCCGACACCGCCGCCACCGCGCCGGCGCTCGCCGCCTACGCCTTCGGCCTGCCCGCCTTCGTCATCGTCAAGGTGATGGCGCCGGGCTTCTTCGCGCGCCAGGACACCGGCACGCCGGTGAAGATCGCCGCCCTCACCATGGCGGTGAACGTTGCGCTCACCATCGGCCTCGGCCTCGCGCTGGCGCAGACCGGCATCGCCCTGGCGCTGACCATCGCCGGTTGGGTCAACGCGCTGTCACTCGCCGCGGTGCTGCAGCGGCGCGGCCAGTTCGCGCTCGATGCGCGCTCGCGACGCTCGCTGCCGCGCATCCTGCTCGCCGCGCTCGGCATGGGCGTGGTGCTGGCACTGCTCGAATACGCGCTCCGCGATGCGCTCGCCGCGCCGCTGGCGGTCCAGCTTGTCGCGCTCACCGCCCTCGTGGGCGGCGGGCTCCTGGGCTTCGCCGTGCTGGCGGTCCTGTTCGGCGCCGTCGACTGGCGCGATCTGAAGCGCCGGCTGCGCCTCTGAGCGGCTTGACCGTCGCGGCGGCGGCGGCGATAACCGCGCCATGAACCGCATCTTCTCGGGCGTCCAGCCCACCGGCAATTTGCATCTCGGCAATTACCTTGGCGCCATCCGGAACTGGGTCGCGCTGCAGCGCGATTACGACTGCATCTTCTGCATCGTCGACCTGCATGCGCTGACATTGCCGCAGGACCCGAACGAGCTGCGCGCGCAGACGCGCGAAGTGACCGCGGCCTATATCGCCGCCGGCATCGCCCCCGAGCGCTGCATCATCTTCAACCAGAGCACCGTGCCGGGCCATGCCGAGCTCGCCTGGCTCCTGGGCTGCCTCACGCCCTTGGGCTGGCTCAACCGGATGACCCAGTTCAAGGAGAAGGCGGGGAAGCACCGCGAGGAGGCCGGGCTCGGCCTCTACGGCTATCCCGTGCTGATGGCAGCGGACATCCTGCTCTACAAGGCGACGCATGTGCCGGTGGGCGAGGACCAGAAGCAGCATCTCGAATTGTCGCGCGACATCGCCGGCGCCTTCAACCGGCGCTACGGCGTCGACTTCTTCCCGCTGCCGGAGCCGCAGATCTTCGGCGCCGCGACGCGCGTCATGAGCCTGCGCGACGGCACCAAGAAGATGTCTAAATCCGACACCTCGGACTACTCGCGCATCAACATGACCGACGACGCCGACGCGATCGCCCTCAAGATCCGCAAGGCCAAGACCGATCCGCAGCCGCTGCCGGCGACCCTGGCCGAAGCCGAGGCGCGGCCCGAGGCGGCGAACCTGCTCGGCATCTACGCCGCGCTCAGCAACCTGTCGATGGAGCAGGTGGTGGCGCGCTTCGCCGGCAAGAACTTCTCCGACTTCAAGCAGCAGCTCGCCGACCTCTCGGCCGAAGTGCTCGGCAAGATCGGCGGCGAGATGCGCCGCCTCGTCGCCGATCCCGGCTATATCGATGGCATCCTGCGCCGCGGCGCCGAGCGCGCCAACGCCATCGCCGAGCCCAATCTGCGCCAAGTCTTCGACATCATGGGGCTGCTGCGGCCCTAAGCCGCGTCCTCGCGGGCGAGCCAGAGGACCAAGTTGCGCGCGTAGCGCTCGATGTCGCGCCGGGCCGCGGGCTCGCGCCGCATGCCGTCACCCGGCGGCTCGTCGACGAAGCTGGGGCAGCCCGCGCCGATGTCCCAGTTGTAATCGCAGAAGTGGTGGAAGGTCGATTGCGCAACCGCGCGGCCCGGACGGCTCCCGGCCGCAGCGCCGCGCGGGTCGAAGGCAACGACGAGATTGAAGGAGCGGCCCGTCACCTTGCTGCGCCCCATGGCCACGACGCGGGCATCGGTCGCGCCGGCGGGAACGCCGATGCCGCCTTCATGGGGATGCGCCGGGAAATAGCGGATGATGCCGCCCGGCGCCGATTCGCTGCGCAGCAGCGGGTGCGTGGGATCGACGGGCTCGATGCGCTGGTAGTCTCCATTGGCGCCGGAATGGTAGTTGGGCCACAGGATCCGCGCCGTGAAGGAATCGTCGATACAACACCGGTCGGGATCAGGATCGGCATTGCGGCTGTGGAAATAATGCGCGGCGCCAATCTCCGCGAGCGTCGCCACGGATAGGCCCAGATCCATGTGGTCGCGCGTTACCATGAGCCCGCCGCCGCGCCGTCGGAACGCATCGATGGCGCGGCATTCCGCTCGTGTCAGCCCGTCCCCCGCGTCGACGGCGAAGAGCCAGAGTTGGTCGATGTCCGAGCGGTCGATCCCGGCCAGCACCGGGTCGTCATTCCCGGGCGGTGCGGCGCGATCGCGTGCGATGACCTCGCAAAGCGGCCGCCCCTCTGTGTCCGTGAGTCCAGCGAGATAGTCGCACAGCAGGCGAAAGCGGCCGATATGCCAATCGTCGGTGATCGGCGGGATGGTGGTCTGCAGCAGCACGCGCAACGGTCGCGACGGCATCACCGTTCTCCCTCTCTCCACTTCGTCGTCAGCGCGACTGAATGAACCTGCTCTGGCATCCTACTCTATTCGTTGGGCGTGGAGCGCTCACCTAGCCTTGTGGCGGGTGCAAACGTGCGGTGGCGTGCGAGGGTTCGAGAACAGTGGCTGCGCTTTTCATTTGTCCCTTGAGCAACCCCTCACCCCGACCCTCTCCCGCAAGGGGAGAGGGGGCGCATCGAGCGCGCGGCAATTTCCCCTCTCCCCTTGCGGGAGAGGGTTGGGGTGAGGGGGCGCGCGACGCAAACACGTTCACGACCGCGCCGGCGCCGCGCCCGTCTCCATCGCCATCGCGGTCGAGCTGCCGCCGCCGCCCCACAGCGACCAGCCGCCATCGACCGGGATGAGCGCGCCGGTGATGTAGCTGGCGCGCGGCGAGGCGAGGAAGAGCGCGAGCTGCGCCACGTCGTCGAGCCTGCCGAAGCGCCGCAGCGGCAGGCGCTTCACCATCGCCTGGCGCGCCTCGGGCGTGCTCAACCGCTGGAAGCCCTCGGTGCCCTCGATCGGGCCGGGCGCGATCGAGTTGACGCGGATGCCGTCTGAGCCCCACTCCATCGCCAGCACGCGCGTCACCTGGTCGACGCCGGCCTTGGCGGCGCAGGCATGCACCTGGAGCGGCATCGGATTGTAGGATTGCGGCGCCGAGATGTTGATGATCGACGCGCCGGGCTTGCGCAGATGCTGATGCGCCGCGCGCAGCACGTTGAAGGTGCCGAGCAGGTCGATGTCGACCACCGCCTTGAAGGCGTTGGCGGACATGGCCAGCGCCAGCGCCGGGAAATTGCCGGCGGCGCCGGAGACGAGCACGTCGATCTCGCCGTGCGCGTCGAAGGCGGCGGCCAGCGCGGCCGAGATCGCCGCGTAGTCGCGCACATCGGCGCTCTTGCCGAGCACCTTCCCGCCATGGCGCTTCAGCTCGGCGCAGGCGCGCTCGACGCGCTCCGCCGAGCGGCTGGCGATGGCGAGGTTGGCGCCCGCGGCGGCGAAGGCATCGGCAATGCCGAGATTGATGCCGCTGGAGCCGCCGGCGACGAACACCGCCTTGCCGGTGAAATCGAACGCGCTGGTCATGGCCTTTTTCTCCCTGCTTCAGCCTACTCTAGAGGGCGGCGGCGCGGCAGCGAAAGCGCTTTGCCGGGCCGGGGCGCGGGTTGTAAGGTGAGGCCACCGCCAGCGGCCGTCTGGCCGCCAAGAAGAAGCCCGTCCCGCTAATGGACCTCTATCTTCCCATCGCCGCGATGTCGCTGGACGTGTTCCTCCTGCTGGCTCTTGGTGCTGCGGTGGGATTCCTCTCGGGCGTGTTCGGCGTCGGCGGCGGCTTCCTGTTGACGCCGTTCCTCATCTTCATCGGTGTGCCGCATGCGGTCGCCGTCGCCTCCTCGGCCAACCAGCTCGTCGGCGCGTCGGTGTCCGGCGCGCTCGCGCATTGGCGGCGCGGCAATATCGATTTCCAGATGGCGTTCGTGCTGCTCGCCGGCGGCCTAGTCGGCTCGGCCGCGGGCGTATGGCTCTTCGCCGTGCTGCGACGCATCGGCCAGATCGACTTGGCGATCAGCCTGTCCTACGCGCTGCTCCTGGGCACCCTCGGCGCGCTGATGCTGGCTGAGAGCACGCGCGCCATCCTGCGCTTGCGCAAGCCGGGCGGGCCGCGGCGCAAGCTGCATCAGCACATCTGGCTGCACGGCCTGCCGCTCAAGATGCGCTTTCGCCGCTCGAAACTCTACATCAGCGCGCTGCTGCCGCTGTCGCTGGGCTTCGCCGTCGGCGTGCTCTCGGCGATCATGGGCGTCGGCGGCGGCTTTGTCATGATCCCCGCCATGATCTACATTCTGGGCATGCCGACATCGGTGGTGCCGGGCACCTCGCTGTTCCAGATCATCTTCGTCGCGGCGACCGTCACCGTGCTGCAGGCGGTCAGCAACGGCACCGTCGATGTCGTGCTGGCGCTGGTGCTGTTGGTCGGCGGCGTCATTGGCGCGCAGCTCGGCACGCGCTTCGGCCAGCGCCTGCGCGGCGAGCAGCTCCGGGCGATGCTGGCATTCATCGTGCTCGCCGTTGCGGCGAAGCTGCTGTTCGACCTCACCGTGACGCCGCCCGACCTCTATTCGCTGGAGACGCTCGGCCCATGAGGCCCGGTCGCTGGTTTCTCGTGGCCGCGCTCATGGCCTCAGTCACCGTTCCGGCGGTGGCGGCGGAGCCGCTCATCGCCGACCTCACCAGCCATTTCATCGCCATCACCACCGGCTTCACCGGCACCGATGTCGTGCTGTTCGGCGCCACCGACGGCACCGGGGACGTCATCGCCATCGTGCGCGGGCCGGAGCACGACGCGGTGGTGCGGCGCAAGAGCCGCGTCGCCGGCATCTGGGTCAACACGCAACAGATGACCTTCACCGGCGTGCCCACCTACTACGCCGTCTACAGCAGCCGTCCGCTCGACGAGATCGCGCCGCCGCAGATGCAGGCGCTGCACCAGATCGGCCTGGCCAATCTGCGCCTGGGCGCGGCGGAGAAGAATCGCTCGCCGGAAGAGATCAACGATTTCCGCGCCGCGCTCATCCGCGAACGGCAGCGCCAGGGCGTGTTCGGCGATGGCGTCGGCCGCATCACTTTCCTGGGCGACCGCTTGTTCCGCGCCACCATCCCGTTTCCCGCCAATTTGCCGACCGGCGAATACCGCGTCGAGATCTTCCTGGTGCGCGACAAGGCGGTGATCAGCGGCCAGACGACGCCGCTCTACGCCTCCCAGGCGGGCATCGACGCCGATGTCTACGAATTCGCCAACCGCGAGGCGCTGCTCTACGGCATCATTGCCGTGGCCGGCGCGGCAATGGCAGGATGGCTCGCCAGCTTGCCGTTCCGCAACGCCTGAGGCGCGCGATGAGCGACGATCCCGCCACACCGCGCATCTTCCTTGTGGTCGTCGACGACACCGAGGAGATGCGTGTTGCCTTGCGCTACGCGGCGCTGCGCGCCCGCCACACCGGCGGCCGCGTCGCCTTGCTCTACGTCATCGAGCCGACCGACCTGCAGCAATGGATGGCGGTCGAGAGCCTCATGCGCGAGGAGCGGCGCGAGGAGGCCGAGGCGCTGCTGCAGAAGCTCTCAGCCGAGGTGAGCGGGTGGTGCGGCACGCTGCCCATCGTGCATATCCGCGAAGGGCATCGCCGCGACGAGTTGCTGGCGCTGCTCGACGAGGAGCCGGGCATCTCGATCCTGGTGCTCGCCGCCGGCACCGGATCGGAAGGGCCGGGGCCGCTGGTGACCCAGCTCGTCGGCAAGATGTCCGGCCGCTTGCGCGTGCCCATCACCGTGGTGCCCGGCAGCCTCACCGACGAGCAGATCGCGGCGCTCTCTTAACCTGGCGTAAACCGAACCGACGAATACCGCCGTAGGACTCGCGCGCTTAATCAAGCCGCAACGACTCCCTGCTCGACTCAGCGCCATCGAAAGACGACCGCGCAATCCCAGGGAGCTGGCATGGAATCGCTATGTATTCTCTCGGCACATCTGCTTCGAACCGCGTGTCTCGCGGCTCTGCTGTTCGTCGGCGCCTGCGCCGCCCGCGGCGAGCCCGACAAGCTGGCGCTGGTCGCACTGCTCAAGAACGGTCAGTTCACCACGCTGGAGAGCGAGCTCGTCCCGCACCAGCAGCGCTCCGAGGCGCAGCCGGAGGCGGAATGGCCCGTCAATGCTGCGTTCTTCGCGTTTGCCAACTCCGATCCGACGCTCGAACCGCGCTTGAACGAGTGGATCGCGGCGATGCCGCAGTCCTACGCGGCGCCGCTGGCGCGCGGCATGTTCTACGAGCACTTGGGCTGGATGAGCCGCGGCACCGCCTTCACCGGGCAGACGCCCAAGCAGCGCTTCGCCGACATGCACAGATATTTCGAGCTGGCGAATATCGATTTACAGCACGCGATCGCGATCAACAACCGCCTCGTCCCCGCCTATGTCAGCATGGTGCGCATGGCGCGGGGCGAGGGCACACATGAGGAAATGCAGCAGATTCTGAAGGCGGGACTGACGGTCGCGCCGGAATCGCTGCAGCTGCACCTGGCCTTCCTGGACGGCCTCAACCCGATATGGGGCGGCTCGATGGCCGAGACCCGTGCGTATCTCAAGGCGCTCGAGCGGGAGCACCCCAAGCTTGCTTCCCTCAAATGGTTCGCCGGCTATGCGGATTATGCCGAAGGCAGAGCTCTCTTCCGCGGCGAACAGCGCTTCGAGGACGCCTTGGCGCATCTCGACCGCGCACTCAGCTTCGACGATCACAACGCCGAGTATCGATCGGAGCGTGCCGAGGTCCTGTTCATGCTCGACCGCGAGCCGGAGGCGGAAGCCACGCTCGAACCCTCACTCGCCGACCAGCCGCAAAACACCACGTTTCTCATGCAGATGGCGAAGATCCAGTGGTATCGGCACCGCCCCGACGAGGCGCTCGCGACCAGGCGTTGGCCCTCGACCCCTACGACCCGGACTACCTCCGCCTCCGCGCCCAGATCCTGGCCGGCGCCTCGCGGTTTGCCGAGGCCGTTCGCACTCTCGACGACGCCTTGGTCTATGGCGGCGACGATCCGCGCATGCTGACCGAGCGCAGCAAGGACCTGATGTATGTTGGACGTCTGCCCGAGGCGATCGAAACGGCACGGCGCGCGACGGAGCTGGCGCCCGACTATTCCCGCGCCTGGCTGCAATACGCCGACATGCTGTTCATCGGGCGCGATTGCAAGGCGAAGCAGGCTTTGCGGATATTCCGCACCGTCTGCAAGTCTGATGGCATGTGCGGCGAAGAGGCGAAGAGCGGTCAGGCGCCAGGCATTGTCATGATGCCGTGCGGGAAGGCGTGACGCATTCGCCCTCTCCGGCTTAACCCTATTCGCGAAAGGGTTGACTTGGGCCGCCGCTGTACCAAGGTACAGCGTTAACCTGCCGAACCCGCGAGTATCAGAGGACGCCATGTTCATCCAGACCGAGCCGACGCCCAACCCGGCGACCCTCAAATTCCTGCCCGGCCGCGCGGTGATGGAGCAGGGCACCGCCAATTTCCCTGACGCCGCGGCGGCGGAGCGCTCGCCTCTGGCCGGGCGGTTGTTCACCGTGCCCGGCGTCACCGGCGTGTTCCTCGGCACCGATTTCGTCACCGTGAGCAAGGACGAATCGGCCGAGTGGTACCAGCTCAAGCCGGCGGTGCTCGGCGTCATCATGGAGCATTTCACCGCGGGCCGTCCGGTGCTGCTCGACAGCGCCCCGGCGGCCGAGCCTGCAAATGAGGCTGAGACCGAGGTCGTCTCGCAGATCAAGGAGCTGCTCGAGACGCGCGTGCGGCCGGCCGTGGCGCAGGACGGCGGGGACATCATCTTCGACCGCTACGAGGAGGGCGTCGTCTACCTGCACATGCAGGGCTCGTGCTCGGGCTGCCCCAGCTCGACCGCGACGCTCAAGGCCGGCATCGAGAACATGCTGCGCCATTACGTGCCCGAGGTGCAGGAGGTTCGCGCCGTCTGAGCAGGTGCCATGACGCGCATCCTCGACGACCGCAGCCTCGACAGCCTGTTCCGCGCCGCGCGCCCCTGCCGTTCCTGGCTCGACAAGCCCGTGAGCGACGCCATCATCGAGGCGGTGTGGGAGCTGGCCAAGCTGCCGCCCACCAGCACCGGCGCCTATCCCGCGCGCATCGTCTTCATCCGCTCGCTCGAGGCGAAGCAGGAGCTGCTGCCGGCGCTGTCGGCCGAAGATCGCGCGGCGGCGGCGGCGGCGCCGGTCAACGCCATCCTCGGCTACGAGGGCGGCGCCGGGCCCGCCGCGCTGCGCGATGGCAGCGTGCAGGCGGGATATCTCATTCTTGCCGCGCGCGCGCTCGGCCTCGACTGTGCGCCGCTGACGCTCGCCGATCCCGCGCGCGTCGATCGCAAGTTCTTTGCCGGCGGCGGCGTCAAGAGCAGCTTCGTCTGCAATCTCGGCTACGGCGACCCGCAGGCGCCCGAGGACGGCATGGCCCGGCCCGGCTTCGAGCTGGCATGCCGCATCGTCTGAGCGTCACATCATCGGCGCCGGCAGGTCGGCGTCGCCGAGCAGGGGGTACTGCCGGGCGTTGAACAGCTGATAGTGCCACCACTCATTGCCGTAGAAATCCCAGCCCGCGGCGCTCATCAGGCCCAGCAACACAAAGCGGTTGCGCTGTGCCTCCGCCGAGATGTCGGTGTTGCCGTGATGCGACAGCGGCGTGAAGGCGTCGAAGGGCGTGCCCATGTCGAGCTCGCGCCCGGCCGCGTCGAGCAAGCTGAGATCGACCGCGGCGCCGCGCGAATGCGGCGAGCCGCGCCGCGGATCGGCGAGGAAATTCGGGTCGGGGCAGGCGTTCCACAGCAGCCACTGCGCCTCCGACGGGCGGAAGGCGTCGAAGATCTTGATGCCGAGGCCGAGCGCGCCGGCCAGGGCGACGGCCCTTGAGAGCCTCGCCGCCGCCTCGGTATGAAGGTAGCAGGCGGCCCGTCGGTAGACCGGTCGGCCGGTGAGGTTCCGAGCGGTCGCATAGGCCAGCTCGATGACGACTTGGTGGCTTTCCGGGGTGATCTCGACGAGGGACATGGGACTTGGGGCGATGAGGAGCGGGAGGCCTTCTCCTAGCACGGCTCGGGCGCGGCGCCAGCGCAAAAGGCGCCCGCCGTGGTGAGCGTGCTGGCCTTCGACACCGCCGGAAACGGCTGCTCGGCGGCGGTGCTGCGCGAGGGGCGGGTCGCGGCGCGCCGCTTCGCGGCGATGGCGCGCGGCCAGGCCGAACAGCTCCTGCCGATGATCGAGGCCGTGCTGAGCGAGGCCGCCGTGCCGATCGCAGCGCTCGACCTCATCGCTGTCGCCGTCGGGCCGGGCGCCTTCACGGGCTTGCGCATCGGCATCGCCGCCGCGCGCGGCCTAGCGCTGGCCAGCGGCGTGCCCGCGCTCGGCATCACCAGCTTCGCCGCCGTGGCCGCGCAAGTGTCGCCCGAGGCGCGCGCCGGGCGGACGCTGGTGGTGGCGCTCGACAGCCGCCGCGTCGAGCTCTATTTGCAGGCGTTCGGCGCCGACGGCGGTCCACTCGGCGGGGGCGCGCTGGTCGCGCCCGCGGACCTTGCGCGATGGGTTCCCGACGGCCCGCTGCTGCTGGCGGGCGATGCGGCGCCGGCCCTGGCGGCGGCGCTGGCACCGCGGCAGCCGGATCTCGCGCCCGGGCCCGGCATCGCCGATGCCGCCGATGTCGCCCGGCTCGCCGCGGCTGCGTGGCGGCCCGGTCTGCGCCCGCCGCCACCGCGACCGCTTTATCTGCGCGCGCCCGACACCACGGCGCCGCGCCACGCCGCGGCCGGCCGATGACGCGGCGCCTGCGGCCCGTCGACGCCGTCGACATCGGCGGCCTCGCCCGGCTGCATGCGCAATGCTTCCCCGACGACCGCTGGGACGCGGCGGCCCTGGCCGAGCTGTTGGCCGTGCGCGGCGCGAGCGGCCATCTCCTCGAGGAAATCGGCGAGAGCCAGCCGCTGGGCCTCATCCTCGACCTCATCGCCGCCGAGCATGCGGAAATCCTCACCCTCGGCGTGGCGCCGGGCGCGCGGCGGCAAGGCATCGCCCGGATGCTGCTCGACGACCTGTTCCGCCGCGCCCGCCTGGCCGGCGCGCATAGCGTCGGGCTCGAGGCGGCGGCCGACAACCTCCCGGCGCGACGGCTCTACGAGGCCTGCGGCTTCGCTCAAATGGGGCAACGGCCGGGTTATTATCGCCGTGCCGGTGCCATAGTTGATGCCCTGGTCTTTCGCCGTACGCTGCTTGGTTGAGGACATCCGGCAACTTGCCGGTTCTCTCGATTGACTGCCGGTCGATTGTTGCGCGCTGCATGCGGCAAGTCGCTCCGAATCGAGCGGAGGCATATTTCATGCATCGCAGGCACTTATCGCGGTCGGACAAAAAATCAGTCTTTTTGCGGTGATCAGCGTTGCTTCGCCGCAGGAAAACACATATGTCTATACAAGTGACTGGCTAAAGGAACTGTCGACGATGACTGACAATTCGACCTCGAACGACCTGCTGGCACTGACGACCGAAATCGTGGCGGCGCATGTGTCAAACAATACCGTCGCTGTCGGCGACCTCCCGCAGCTAATCAACCAAGTTTACCAGTCGCTTTCCTCTATTGGCAAAGCCCCTGCGCCGGCGGCCGAGCGGCCGCAGCCGGCGGTGAGCGTCAAGCGCTCGGTGCATCCCGACTACATCATCTGTCTCGAGGATGGCAAGAAGCTGAAGATGCTGAAGCGCCACCTCAAGACCGCCTATGACATGACGCCGGACGATTATCGCGAGCGCTGGGGCCTGCCGCCCGATTACCCCATGGTGGCGCCCAACTACGCCCGCCAGCGCAGCAAGCTCGCCAAGGAGATCGGCCTCGGCACGCGCGGCCGACGAACCAACGCCGCCTAGCGCGCCGCCTGGCCCGGCCGGCAAGTCGCCGATAGGCTCCTCTGCGCCTTTGGGCTATAATGCCGGGGCTGGCGCCAATTGTGACGGGTGGGATGCCCTCGCGGCTCGAACAGCTTTGTCTCGATAAGGGCCTGAAGATGACCGAGCAGCGCCGTGTCATCGTGCGCGTGCTCTCGGACTCGGCCGATCACCCCGATGTCGAGGCCGTCCACCGCCGCGCCAACGAGATCGATCCCAAGATCAGCATCGCCACCGTGTACCGCACCGTGCGTCTCTTCGAGGAGGCGAACATCCTGGCGCGCCATGATTTCGGCGACGGCCGCGCGCGCTACGAGGAGATGCCGACCGACCATCACGACCATCTCATCGACCTGCAAACCGGCCGCGTCATCGAGTTCCGCAACGAGGAGATCGAGAAGTTGCAGCGCGACGTCGCCGAGCGATTGGGCTACCGGCTCATCGAGCATCGCCTCGAGCTCTTTGCCGTGCCGATCGATTCCACCCTCAAGGCGGAGCGCAAATGACCGCCAGCCGCCGCGGGGCGCCGTGATCGGGCCGCAGCGCCAGGCGCCCCGGCCGGTCGGCGGGAGATCCGTCGTCGACGTGCGTTCCGGCGCGCTCCAGGTGCGGCTCGCGGAGAGCATGGCCGACATCGACGCCGCGCAGGCGCTGCGCTATCGCGTCTTCTACGAGGAGATGGGCGCGTGGCCCAGCGCCGAGATGGCGCGGCAGCGGCGCGATTTTGACGGCTTCGACAGCATCTGCGACCACCTCCTCGTCTGCGACCACGCGCGCGGCAGCGGCGCCGAAGCGGTGGTGGGAACCTACCGCCTCATCCGCCGCGAGGCGGCGGCGCGGCACGGCAGCTTCTACTCGGCCGGCGAGTACGACATCGCCGCGATCGTCGCCGCGCCCGGCGAGATCCTCGAGCTCGGACGCTCCTGCGTCGATGCGGGCGCGCGCAACCGCCCGACCATGCAGCTGCTGTGGCGCGGCATCGCCGCTTACGTGTTCCATCACCGGATCGCACTGATGTTCGGCTGCGCCAGCCTGCCGGGCGTCGATCCCGACGCCCTCGCCGTGCCGCTCTCCTATCTCTACCACCGTCATCTGGCCCCGCCCGAGCTGCGGCCGCGGGCGCTGCCGCAGCGTTATCTCGACATGCGACGCCTCGATCCCGCCGCATTCGATCCGCCGCGCGCGCTCGCCGACCTGCCGCCGCTCGTCAAGGGCTATCTGCGGCTCGGCGGTTTCGTCGGCGACGGCGCGGTGATCGACCGGCAGTTCAACACCACCGATGTCTGCGTCGTGGTCAAGACCGACCTGGTCACCGATAAGTATTATCGGCACTACGAGCGCCAGGCGCGCGATTCCACGGCAGCGTGAGCCCATGGGCGCGGTGCTGCTCCGGCTGGTCCGGCTCTCCTGCTATATGTCGCTCACCCTGCCGCTCATGCCGGTGCAAGCGCTGCTTGTCGCCAGCGGCAGTGCATGGGCGCGCCGCCTGCCGCGCCTCTACCACCGCTGGTGTTGCCGGATCATGGGCTTCCGCGTCGCCGTGCACGGCGAATCTTCGGCGCTGCGGCCGACGCTGTTCGTCGCCAACCATGTCTCCTATGTCGACATCGAGATCCTCGGCGGCGTCATCGAGGGCAGCTTCATCGCCAAGGCCGAGGTGGCGCGCTGGCCGCTGTTCGGCTGGCTGGCCAGGCTGCAGCGCACCGTCTTCGTCGACCGCCGCGTGCGCAGCACCGCCGCGCAGCGCGACGCCATTCGCCAGCGGCTCGACGCCGGCGACGACCTCATCCTCTTCCCCGAGGGCACCGCGGGCGACGGCAACCGCGTCCTGCCGTTCAAGAGCGCGCTGTTCAGCGTCGCCGATTATGCCGGGCAACGCGCCTTGACCGTGCAACCTGTCTCGGTCGCCTATCTGCGGCTCGACGGCATTCCGATGGGACGCGCCTATCGCCCGTTCTTTGCCTGGTATGGCGATATGACGCTGGCACCCCATCTATGGACCATGCTTGGCCTCGGCACGGCTGAAGTGGCCGTGACGTTTCATCCGCCAGTGACGCTGGCCGAATTCGGTTCGCGCAAGGCGCTGGCCGAGCATTGCCATCGCGTCGTCGCCGCCGGCATGGCGAGCGCGCTTGCCGGACGGGCACAGGCGCCGGAGCCGGACGGCGAGCCCTTGCCGGCGACGAAACCGGCGCGCGAAGCCGCCGAATGACAGAGGAAAATCAAGGCCACCGCCTGACGAAGAAGCTCTACATCAAGACCTATGGCTGCCAGATGAACGTCTATGACTCCGCGCGCATGGCGGATGTACTGGCTCCGCTCGGCTACGCGACGGCCGCTGCGCCCGAGGATGCGGACATGGTCATCCTCAACACCTGCCACATCCGCGAGAAGGCGGCGGAGAAGGTGTTCTCGGAGCTGGGCCGGTTGCGTCCGCTGCAGGCGCGCAAGAACGGGCGGGGCGGCCGCATGATCCTCGCCGTCGCCGGCTGCGTCGCGCAAGCCGAGGGCGCCGAGATCGTCGCGCGCGCGCCCTACGTCGACATCGTCCTGGGGCCGCAGACCTATCATCGCCTGCCGGAGATGGTGGCGCAGGCGGCGCGCGCCGGCGGCCATGTGCTCGACACCGACTTCCCCGCCGAGGCCAAGTTCGATTTCCTGCCGGAGGCCGCGGCGCCGCAGGGCGTTAGCGCATTCCTCTCGGTGCAGGAGGGTTGCGACAAGTTCTGCACCTTTTGCGTCGTGCCCTATACGCGCGGCGCCGAATTCTCGCGGCCGGCCGCGGCAATCATCGCCGAGGCGCGCCGCCTCGTCGCGCAGGGCGCGCGCGAGATCACGCTGCTCGGCCAGAACGTCAACGCCTATCGCGGCGCGGCGCCCGACGGCGCGGGCGGCTGGGGCTTGGGCCGACTGATCCGCGCGCTGGCGGAGATCGAGGGGTTGCTGCGCCTGCGCTACACCACCTCGCACCCGCGCGACGTCGACGACGCGCTCGTCGCCGCGCATCGCGACGTGCCGACGCTCATGCCGTTCCTGCACCTGCCGGTGCAGTCGGGCTCCGACCGCGTACTCGCGGCGATGAACCGCCGCCACAAGGCCGACGACTACCGCCGCGTCATCGACCGCCTGCGCGGCGCGCGCGTCGACATCGCCTTCTCCTCGGATTTCATCGTCGGCTTCCCCGGCGAGAGCGATGCGGATTTCGCAGCGACGCTCGACCTCGCGCGCGAAATCGGGTATGCGCAAGCCTTCTCCTTCAAATACAGCCCGCGCCCGGGAACGCCCGCCGCGCTGATGCCGCAGCAGGTGCCGGAGGCCGTCAAGGCCGAGCGCCTCGCCGCGCTCCAGGCGCTGCTGGCCGAGCAGCAGCGCCAATTCAACGCCGCTGCGGTCGGCCGCGAGATGCCCGTGCTGTTCGAGAAGCGCGGCCGGCATCAGCACCAGCTGGTCGGGCGCAGCCCTTATCTCCAGGCAGTGCACGCTGCCGCACCCGAGCGGCTCATCGGCGCGCTGGTGCCGGTGCGGCTCGTCCGCGCCGAGGCCAACAGCCTGGCGGGCGAAATGCTGCTCAGCGAGGAGGTGCCGGCGTGAGCACGGTCGATCGCGGCGCCAATGACGGCCGCGTGCAGATGCAATTCGACGACAATTCGCTGCTGCCGCAACTCTTCGGCGAGCGCGACGTCAATCTCGACCGCATCGAACGCCAGCTCGGCGTCTCGCTCGTCTCGCGCGGCAACCGCATCGCCATCTCCGGCCCGAGCGCGCGCACCGACGTGGCGCGCACGGCGCTCGCTGCGCTCTACGACCGCCTGAAGCGCGGCCTCGAGGTTGATCCTGGTGCCGTCGATGCGGCGCTGCGGCTCGCCACCGATCGCACCGGGCATCGCGGCGGGGCGCTGTGGGGCGAAGGCGACGAGATCCGCACGCGCAAGCGGCGCATCTCCGCGCGCAACGCCAACCAGGCGGCCTATATCCGCGCTCTGCGCGAGCACGAGCTGGTGTTCGGGCTGGGACCCGCCGGCACGGGCAAGACCTATCTCGCCGTGGCGACCGCCGTCGACATGATGATGAGCGGCGCGGTCGAGCGTATCGTCCTGTCGCGCCCGGCAGTCGAGGCAGGCGAGCGCCTTGGCTTTCTGCCGGGCGATCTGCGCGACAAGGTCGACCCTTACCTGCGGCCGCTTTATGATGCGCTCCACGACATGCTGCCGGGCGATCAGGTGATGAAGCGCCTGAACAGCGGCGAGATCGAGATCGCGCCGCTCGCTTTTATGCGCGGCCGCACGCTGGCAAATGCCTTCGTCATCCTCGATGAGGCGCAGAACACGACGCCGGTGCAGATGAAGATGTTCCTGACGCGGCTCGGCGAGAACGCGCGCATGGCCGTCACCGGCGATCTGTCGCAGATCGATCTGCCGCCCGGTGCGCAATGCGGTTTGCGCGACGCTGTTGAGACGCTGGCGGGCGTCGAGGGCGTCACCATGATCGAATTCACCGACGCCGATGTGGTGCGCCACCCGTTGGTGTCGCGCATCGTCCGCGCCTACGACGCGCGCCAGCGGGCGCAAGCTGCGCCGCGAGCGAAGAAAAGCGATGATCGACGACCCTGAACCCGGCGGCACGCTGACGATCGACATCGCTGAGCCTTGCGCGCTGTGGCGTGAGCGGTTTTCTGACGTCGAGCGCCTGTGCGGCGAGGCCGCACGCGCGGCGCTGTCCGGTGCCGGCTGCGCGCTCGGTCCGGCCGAGCTCAGCATCGTGTTGGGCGACGACGCGCTGGTCCGTTCGTTGAATCGGCAATGGCGCGGACAGGACAATCCCACCAACGTGCTCTCCTTCGCGGCTCTGCCGGCGGCGCTGCCGCCTGGCGCCCCCCACCTGCTCGGCGACGTCGTGCTCGCCTTCGAGACGCTGGCCGCCGAGGCGGAGGCGCAGGGCAAGCCGCTCGCGCATCATCTACGCCATCTCCTCGTGCACGGCGTGCTGCACCTGCTCGGCTTCGATCACGAGGCGGCCAGCGAGGCCGAGCGCATGGAGGTGCTCGAGGTCGCGGTCCTGGCGGGACTCGGCGTGCCCGACCCCTATCGCGTGACGGGAGCGTCGCATGGCTGATGCTTCGCTGGGCCGACGCCCGCCCGACGACCACGAGGGACTATTCCACGGCCTGCGCAACTGGCTGCGCCAGCTGACGCGGTCTCGCAACGGCGAGACGAGCTCCTTGCGCGAGGAGCTTGAGGAGCTGATCGAGGAGCACAAGGAAGAGCAGCCGATCGATCCACATGAGCGGACGCTGCTCACCAACATCCTCAAGCTGCACGAGCTCAACGCCGCCGACATCATGGTGCCGCGCGTCGACATCATCGCCATCGAGGTCGACACGCCCTTCGACGAAGCGGTGAAGCAGATCGTCGAACAGGGTCACTCGCGCGTACCGCTCTATCGCGAGACGCTCGACGACGTGCTCGGCATGATCCACATCAAGGATCTGCTGCCCTACGCCGCCGACGGCAAGCCCGTGCCGCTCGCCAAGATCGCGCGCAAGGTGCTGTTCGCCGCGCCATCGATGCCGGTGCTCGACCTGCTGCTGCAGATGCGGCTCGCGCGCGTGCACATGGCGCTCGTCGTCGACGAGTTCGGCGGCATCGACGGTCTCGTCACCATCGAGGACGTGATCGAGGAGATCGTCGGCGAGATCGAGGACGAGCACGACGACGCCGACCAGCCGAAGCTGATCGAACGGCCGGACGGCTCGCTCATCGCCGATGCGCGGACGCGCATCGCCGCGCTGCAGGAACGCGTCCCGGCGCCGCTGCTGTCGCCCGAGCAGGAGGAAGGCATTGCGACGCTGGGCGGCCTGGTCGGCGCGCTCGCCGGCCGGGTGCCGGCCCGCGGCGAGGTGTTCAAGCATTCCTCCGGCCTCGAATTCGAAGTGCTCGACGCCGATCCGCGGCGCATCAAGCGCGTGCGCGTGCGCGGCCTGCCGCCGGCGACCGCCGACGCCAATGTCTGACGTGCCCGCGGGCGTCACCTTCCGCGCGGCCGGGCCGCTCGCGCCGCTGCAGCGCGCGGCGATGTGGACCGCCGGGCTCGTCGGCTGGCGGCGTCACGGCTTCGCCGCTGTCCTCGGCATGCTCGCCGCGGCCGCGCTCTCGCCTGTCGATATGACGCCGCTGCTCGTCATCGCGTTCGGCGGCCTCGTCTGGCTGATGGACGGCTCCATCGGCCGCCGCGACGCAGCGCTGCTCGGCTGGAGCTTCGGCTTCGGCTTCTTCCTCGCGGGCCTCTATTGGATTTCCGCGGCGCTGCTCGTCGACAGTGCCCAGTTCTGGTGGCTCGTGCCGTTCGCGCTGCTCGGCGTGCCCGCCGGCTTCGCCATCTTCACCGCGCTCGCGATCCTCGCCGCGCATGAGGCGTCGCGCCGCTTCGGCCTGCTCGGCGGCGCCCGCATTCTCGTCCTGGCGGTGGCGTGGGTCGCGGCGGAATGGCTGCGCGGCCACATCCTGACCGGATTTCCGTGGAACCTGATCGGCTATGCCTGGGCCGGCGCTTTCCCGGGCGCGCTCGCCGTGCTGCAGCTGACCGCGGTCACCGGCATCTACGGCCTAAGCCTTGTCACCGTACTGGCGGCGGCGCTGCCGGCGCGGCTCGGCGACCTCGGGCATGGCCGGCACTGGGCGCTGGTCGCCGCGGTGCTGCTGATCGCGGTGCCCGCGGCCGGTGGCGCGTGGCGCCTCGCCGCCGCGCCGCGCGAGACCGTGCCCGGCGTGATGCTGCGCCTGGTGCAGCCCTCGATCGCGCAGACGCTCAAGAACGACCCGGACGCCGTGGCGCAGAATTTCCGACTCCTCCTGGCGCTGAGCGCGTCACGCGGCGCCGACAAGGTGACCCATCTGGTGTGGCCCGAAGCCGCTGCGCCGCCCCTGCTCGAGCGCTTCGCCGAGGAGCGCCGGGCGATCGCCGCGGTGATCCCGCCGGGCGGGCTGCTGCTCACCGGCGCGGAGCGGGCCGAGCCGGCGACGGGTTGGCCGCCGCAGCACATCTGGAACAGCGTCGTCACGCTCGACGAGCGCGGTAACATCGTCGCCACCTATGACAAGGCGCATCTCGTACCCTTCGGCGAGTATGTGCCGCTGCGCGGCATCTTGCCGATCGAGCGCATCGCGCCGGGGCTGGGCGATTTCTCCGCCGGCCCGGGGTCCCGCACGCTGACCCTGGCGGGGTTGCCGCCGGTCGGTCCGCTCGTGTGCTACGAGGCGATCTTCCCGGGGCGGGTGATCGACCCGGCGAAGCGTCCGCAATGGCTCCTCAACGTCACCAACGACGCCTGGTACGGCCTCAGCTCCGGACCGTTCCAGCACCTTGCCATTGCCCGCGTGCGTGCGATCGAGGAAGGGCTGCCGCTGGTGCGCTCGGCGAATAACGGCGTCTCCGCGGTGATCGATCCTTACGGCCGGATCGGCCGGCGGATCGATGGGGACGCGGCGCGGCTCGATCTCGACTCGATCGGCGTGCTCGACGCGCCGCTGCCGCGCGCGCTGGCGCCGACACCATATGAGCGTTTCAGAGATGAGATTTTCTTCGCCGCCGCGCTCTTAATCCTGGCGATAGCTGCAATTCTCTCCCGTATCGATGGGCGCTCTTCGGAAAAGCTGTGAATTATTTATGATTTATCGGCCTATCAGCAATTACTACATTGACCGCACGCGATTCCGCATACGATAGTCTGAGTCATTCGGGCTCTGTAGCAGGCGTGCATAGGCGATAATGAACAACAAGCCCATCGGCGGACGCAGGCGGCGGCGAAAATCCGACAAGCCCAATCCGATCGACGTTCATGTCGGCACACGCGTGCGCCTGCGGCGCACGCTGCTGGGCATGAGTCAGGAAAAGCTCGGCGACGCCCTCGGCCTCACCTTCCAGCAGGTGCAGAAATACGAGCGCGGCGCCAATCGCATCGGCGCCAGCCGGCTTTATGACCTGAGCCACGTGCTCGACGTGCCCGTTTCCTTTTTCTTCGACGACATCAAGGCGGAGACCGTCGAGGCGGCACAGGGCGACCCCAGTAGACGCGAGCCAGGCAACGGCGGCTACGAGCCGGACCCGATGATGCGGCGCGAGACGCTCGAGCTCGTGCGCGCCTATTACCGCATCCCCGACATGCAGATCCGGCGGCGGCTGTTCGATCTCACCAAGGCGATCGCCAACGCCTGCAGCAACAACGCCTGACGCCGGCGGTCGCAGGTCTCTGAAAATGCTTGACGGCGCGGTGGCGGCTTGCCACACGTCGCCCCGAGCATTGACGCGCGAGAAGGCGGGAGCGGTCTTGCCGGAAATGCGTTCATCAATCCCGGCATGGCGGCTCCCGAACCCGGGCGGCCGAGGCAAGGGGAGCAGGACCGTGGCCAAGCGCGACTATGTTTTTGCCAGCGAATCGGTGTCGGAGGGGCATCCCGATAAGGTGTGCGACCGCATTTCCGACGTCGTGGTCGACGCCTTCCTGGCCGCCGACCCCCAGGCGCGCGTCGCCTGCGAGACCCTGGCCACGACCAACCGCGTGGTGCTGGCCGGCGAGGTGCGCGGCCCGGATGCGGTCACCAAGGAACTGCTGATCGAGGCGGCGCGGCACGCCATCAAGGACATCGGCTACGAGCAGGAAGGCTTTCATTGGCGCCATGCCGAGATTTCGTGCTACCTGCACAAGCAATCCGGCGACATCGCCCAGGGCGTCGACGCCGGCGGCAACAAGGATGAGGGCGCAGGCGACCAGGGCATCATGTTCGGCTACGCCTGCCGCGAGACGCCCGAACTGATGCCGGCGCCTATCTATTACGCCCACGCCATCCTGAAATCCCTCGCGGAAGCCCGCCATTCCGGCGCGGCGCCGCTGCTCGGGCCCGACGCCAAGAGCCAGGTGAGCCTGCAATACGTCAACGGCAACCCGGTGCGCGCCACCTCGGTGGTGGTGTCCACCCAGCACGCGCAGAGCATCGACCAGGACGAGGTGCGCGAGATCGTGCGGCCGCACGTGCTGAACGTGCTGCCGCAAGGCTGGATGTGCGACGAGGAGCATTTCTACGTCAACCCGACGGGACGCTTCGTCATCGGCGGGCCGGACGGTGATACCGGGCTCACGGGACGCAAGATCATCGTCGACACCTATGGCGGCGCCGCACCGCATGGCGGCGGCGCCTTCTCCGGCAAGGACCCGACCAAGGTCGACCGCTCCGCCGCCTATGCAGCGCGCTACCTCGCCAAGAACGTCGTCGCCGCCGGTCTGGCCGAGCGCTGCACGATCCAGCTCTCCTACGCGATCGGCGTGGCCAAGCCGCTCTCGGTCTACATCGATACCGGCGGCACCGAGCGGGTCGACGAGGACAAGCTGTCGCGCGTGTTGCAGGACCTCATGGATCTCTCGCCGCGTGGCATCCGCACCCATCTCGGCCTCAACAAGCCGATCTATGCTCGCACGTCCGCCTACGGGCATTTCGGCCGCGCGCCCGAGGCCGATGGCGGCTTCTCGTGGGAGCGCCTCGACCTCGTGCCGCAGCTGCGGGCGGCGTTCTGAGCGACGCCGGGGTCGGCGCGCGCCGGCCGCTGCTGCACGGCCGCCGCCGCGGCCGCAAGCTTCGTCCCGGACAGCGCCGCCTTCTCGACACGCTGTTGCCGCGGCTGCGCTTCGCGCTGCCCTGCGAGCGGCCGCTCGACCCGCACCGCTTGTTCGACCGCCCGGTCGAGGCGGTGTGGCTCGAAATCGGCTTCGGGGCCGGCGAGCATCTGGCGGCGCAGGCGGCGCAACACCCGGGTCACGGGCTCATCGGCTGCGAGGTGTTCGAGAACGGCGTGGTCAAGCTGCTGGCCGAAATCGAGCGCCTGGGCCTCGCCAATCTGCGCCTGCTGATCGACGATGCGCGCCCGCTGCTCGGGGCGCTCGCCGAAGCCTCGCTCGAGCGCGTGTTCATCCTCTTTCCCGACCCCTGGCCCAAGCTGCGTCACCACAAGCGTCGCCTCGTCGCCACGGCGACGCTCGACGCCTTGGCACATGCCATGCGCGACGGCGCCGAGCTGCGGCTCGCCACCGACGACATGGATTATCTGCGCTGGATATTGGAGCGGGCGACGGCGCATGCCGCCTTCGAATGGCAGGCGCGACGGCCGCAGGATTGGCGCGAGCGACCGCCCGACTGGCCGGCAACGCGCTATGAGCAAAAGGCCCTCGCCGCCGGACGGCGGCCGGCCTTCCTGCGCTTCCGGCGGCGGCCGCGCGCGGCACGCTCCGGGCCGACGGTTTGAGCCTTGCGGCGGCCGGGGAAATGATTATATTCCGCAAAAAAGTCCCATAGGCTCCGATAATTCGGACCTTCAAAGGGTGGGCCAGCGGCCCACTTTTTTGTTTTCAGACGACGGGTAACGGGAGCGTTCTTGGATACCAGCAAGATTGAGGCGATCATCGCGCCTTCGCTGGAGGCGATGGGTTACCGCGTCGTGCGGATTGCCATCACCGGCGGCCGCCGCGCGACGCTGCAGATCATGGCCGAGCGCGCCAACAACGCTGCGATGACCGTGGAGGATTGCGCCGACATCAGCCGCACCGTCTCGGCGCTGCTCGATGTCGCCGATCCGATCGACGGTGCCTATCTCCTCGAGGTGAGCTCGCCTGGGATCGATCGGCCGCTGGTGAAGCGCGAGGATTTCGCGCGCTTCGCCGGCCACGAGGCGCGGGTCGAACTCAACGCGCCGGTCGACGGCCGCAAGCGTTTCCGCGGGCGGCTCCAGGGCATCGATGGCGATCAGGTGCGACTCGTCGTCGACGACGAGCCGGTCGCTTTGCCGTTTCCGGCAATCACCCGGGCCAAGCTCGTGCTCACCGACGAATTGCTCGCCGCCGCCCCGGCGCCACCCCTTGGCAGGACTGCCTGAAGAGATGGTCAACACCATGCAAACCAGCGTCACCTACGCCCGGCCCGAGCTGCTGCAAGTCGCCGATACGGTCGCCCGCGACAAGGGGATCGACCGCGACGAAGTGCTGCAGGCGATGGAGCAGGCGATCCAGAAGGCCGGCCGTTCCAAATACGGCCAGGAATACGACATCCGCGCCGAGATCGACCGCAAGAACGGCGAGATCCGCCTGATGCGCTTCCGCGAGGTCGCCGATCCCGTCGAGAACGAGGCGACGCAGATTCCGCTGGGCGAGGCCAAGCGCCTCAACCCCGAGGCGGAAGTCGGCGATTTTATCACCGACCCGCTGCCGCCCATCGATTTCGGCCGCATCGCCGCGCAGACCGCGAAGCAGGTGATCGTGCAGAAAGTGCGCGATGCCGAGCGCCAGCGGCAATTCAGCGAGTACAAGGACCGCGTCGGCGAGATCGTCAACGGCCTGGTCAAGCGCGTCGAGTTCGGCAATGTGATCGTCGATCTCGGCCGCGCCGAGGCGATCCTGCGCCGCGACGAGCTGCTGCCGCGCGAGAGCTTCCGCCAGGGCGAGCGCGTGCGCGCCTACATCTACGACGTGCGCCAGGAAGTGCGCGGGCCGCAGATCTTCTTGTCGCGCACGCATCCGCAATTCATGGCCAAGCTCTTCGCGCAGGAAGTGCCGGAGATCTATGACGGCATCATCGAGATTCGTGCCGTCGCGCGTGATCCGGGCTCGCGCGCCAAGATCGCCGTCATCTCCAACGACAGCGGCATCGATCCGGTTGGCGCCTGCGTCGGGATGCGCGGCTCGCGCGTGCAGGCCGTCGTCGCCGAGCTGCAGGGCGAGAAGATCGACATCATTCCGTGGTCGCAGGATCCCGCGACCTTCGTCGTCAACGCGCTGGCACCCGCCGAAGTCGCCAAGGTGGTGATGGACGAGGAGCAGCGCCGCATCGAGGTGGTGGTGCCGGACGAGCAGCTTTCGCTCGCCATTGGCCGGCGCGGGCAGAACGTGCGTCTCGCTTCGCAGCTCACCGGCTGGGACATCGACATCCTCACCGAGGCCGAGGAGAGCGAGCGCCGCACCGAGGAGTTCCGCACGCGCAGCAAGATGTTCATCGACGCGCTTGACGTCGACGACGTCATCGCTCACCTGCTGGTCACCGAGGGATTCACCTCGGTCGAGGAAGTCGCCTTCACGCCGCTCAACGAGCTGTCGGGTATCGAGGGTTTCGACGAGGGCGTCGCGAACGAGCTGCAGCAGCGCGCGCGCACCTTCCTCGACGAGCAGAACGTCAAGCTCGAGGCGCGCCGCAAGGAGCTGGGCGTGAGCGACGACATCGCCGCCATCGCCGGCGTGACGCCGGCGCTGCTGGCGGCGGTCGGCGAGAAAGGCGTCAAGACGCTCGACGACCTGGCCGATCTCGCCGGCGATGAGCTCGTCGAGATGGCGCAGCCGACGGTGAAGCTCGACCAGGAACAGGCGAACGCCATCATCATGGCAGCGCGCGCCCACTGGTTTGCCGACGAAAGCGCCGGCACCGCAGGCGGCGCGGCGACAGTGGAGTAGGGTCAAAGGGTGGCCGCGACGAGGCAGCACGACGAGGACACCGAGAGCGGGCCGCTGCGCCGCTGCCTCGTCAGCGGCGAAAGTCGCGCCAAAGCTGAGCTTCTCCGCTTCGTCATCGCGCCGGACGGCAAGTTGGTGCCGGATGTGGCGGGTCGGCTGCCCGGCCGAGGTTTGTGGTTAACGGCGCGGCGCGATATAATGGTCGCAGCAGTGACCAAGCGGCTCTTCGCCCGGGCGGCGCGACAGGCAGTCATCGTCGAGGATGGCTTGGCCGATCGCGTCGAAGCCTTGTTGGCGCAGCGTTGCCGTGACCACATCGGCTTGGCGCGACGGGCCGGTCAGGCGGTCATGGGTTTCGTCAAGGTGCAGGCTGCGCTGGCGGCCGGCAAGGCGGCGGTGCTGGTCGCCGCAGCCGACGGCGCCGCTGACGGGCGCGGCAAGCTCAAGGTTGCCGCACCAGGCCTGCCGCTGGTCGAGTGCTTGACGAGCGCCGAGCTAGGCGCGGCCTTCGGGCGCGAGCATGTGGTGCATGCGGCGCTGGCGGCAGGGCGGCTCGGCGAGATGTTCGTCGGTGATGCGATGCGGCTCGCCGGGTTTCGCCAGCGCCCTGCGGAACAATTTTCGGATGCGGCACGACCGCAGCCCCAGGAACGAGTGACGGTACCGAGTAACGATGACCGATAACAGCGATCACGACACCAAACGCCCGCTGAGCCTGGGTCGCCCGAGCGGCAGCCGGCTCGAGCTGCGCAAGCCGATCGAGACCGGCCAAGTGCGGCAGAGCTTCCCGCATGGCCGCTCCAAGACGGTCCAGGTGGAGGTGCGCCGCAAGCGCGCTGTGCCGCTAGGCCCGGCCGAGCGGCCCGACGCGCCGCCACCAAGCGAAGCGACGAAGCCGGGGGCGACCTCGGCGACGCCGGCGACGCAGCCGACGCGGCGCCCGATGGTGCTGCCGCGCGGCCTCACCGCGGAGGAGCGCGCCGGCCGCGTGCGCGCGCTGAAGGGTGCCATCCGCGCCGACGAGGATGCGCGCAAGCAGGCCGTCATCGACGCCACCCGCGAGCGCGAGGAAGAGGCGCGCCGTGCCGAGGAGGCGCGCCACCGCGCCGAAGAAGAAGGCCGTCGCCGGGTCGAGGATGAAGCCAAGCGCAAGGTCGACGACGCCGCCAAGCGCAAGACGGACGAGGACACCAAGCGCAAAGCGGAGGAGGAATCCCGCCGCCAGATGGCGGAGCGCGCCGGCAAGGCGGCCGCCGACAAGGTCGCGGCGCTGACCGCGGCCGGCAAGGTGAAGGCCGAGGACGAAGTCGAGGAGGAGTCGACGCCGCGGCGCGGCGTGCGCGCCGACCTCAAGAAGGCGCCGACGCCCGCCCGCCGCGACGAGCCGCGCCGCCGCACCGGCAAACTCACGGTCACCAAGGTGCTCAACGAGGAGGATGGCGAGCGCATGCGCAGCCTCGCCTCGGTGCGCCGTGCCCGCGAGCGCGAGAAGCAGCGCCTGCTTCAGGCGCAGCAGGAGCCGATCAAGATCGTCCGCGACGTCGTCGTGCCCGAGACGATCACGGTGCAGGAGCTTGCCAACCGCATGGCCGAGCGCGGCGCCGACGTGATCAAGGCGCTCATGCGCATGGGCGTGATGGCCACCATCAACCAGGCGATCGACGCCGACACGGCCGAGCTGCTGGTGACCGAGTTCGGCCACAAGATCAAACGCGTTTCCGAATCGGATGTCGAGATCGGCCTCAAGGGCGACGACGATGTCGACGAGAACCTCGCCTCGCGGCCGCCGATCGTCACAATCATGGGCCATGTCGACCATGGCAAGACGTCGCTGCTCGACGCGCTGCGCCATACCGACGTGGCCAGCGGCGAGGCCGGCGGCATCACTCAGCATATCGGCGCCTATCAGGTGCAACTGAAAGGCGGCCAGCGCATCACCTTCATCGACACGCCGGGCCACCAGGCCTTCACCGCGATGCGCGCGCGGGGCGCGCACGTCACCGACATCGTCGTGCTGGTGGTCGCGGCCGATGACGGCATCAAGGAGCAGACGGTCGAGGCGATCCGCCACGCCAAGGCGGCGAAGGTGCCGATCATCGTTGCCATCAACAAGATGGACAAGCCCGACGCCAACCCGGACCGCGTACGCCAAGAGCTGCTGCAGCACGAGATGGTGGTCGAGAAGCTCGGCGGCGACGTGCTCGACGTCGAGGTCTCCGCCACCAAGAAGACCGGCCTCGACAAGCTCGAGGAGGCCATCCTGTTGCAGGCCGAGATCCTCGATCTCAAGGCCAATCCGGACCGCCCGGCCGAGGGCACGATCATCGAAGCCAAGCTCGAGCGCGGCCGCGGCCCGGTCGCGACCGTGCTGATCAAGCGCGGCACCCTGCATGTCGGCGATATCTTCGTCGCCGGCAGCGAATGGGGCCGCGTGCGCGCGCTCATCGACGAGCGCAACAACAATCTGAAAGAGGCGGGTCCGGCGACACCGGTCGAAGTGCTCGGTCTCAACGGTATGCCGCTGGCCGGCGACGATTTCATCGTCGCCGAGAACGAGACGCGCGCGCGCGACATCGCCGATTATCGCCAGCGCCGCCGGCGCGAGCAGCAGGCCGCGGCCGGCGCCCGCGGCACGCTCGAGCAGATGTTCTCGCAAATCGCCGCCGGCGTCGCCAAGGAGCTCGCCGTCGTCGTCAAGTCCGACGTGCAAGGCTCGCTCGAGGCGATCACCGCCTCGCTCGACAAGATCGGCACCACCGAAGTGGCGGTCCGCGTGCTGCATGCTGCGGTGGGCGGGATCAACGAGAGCGACGTCATCCTGGCGAAGGCGTCGAACGCGGTGATCATCGGCTTCAACGTGCGCGCCAACCCGCAGGCGCGCGACATGGCCCGGCGCGATAATGTCGAGATCCGCTATTACTCGATCATCTACAACGTGATCGACGACATGAAGGCGGCGCTGTCGGGTCTGCTTGCGCCGAGCCTGCGCGAGCGCTTCCTCGGCAATGCCACGATCCGCGAGGTCTTCACCGTCAGCAAGGCCGGCAAGGTGGCGGGCTGCATGGTGACCGAGGGCGTGGTGCGCCGCGGCGCGCGCGTTCGCCTGCTGCGCGACAATGTCGTCATCCACGAGGGCAGCCTCAAGACGCTGAAGCGCTTCAAGGACGAGGTGCGCGAGGTGCGCGAGAGCTTCGAATGTGGCATGGCCTTCGAGAACTACCAGGACATCCAGGTCGGCGATACCATCGAGTGCTTCGAAGTGGAGGAGGTCGCCCGCGCGCTGTAGCGCGGCGCGGAATGCATCGAGTCGGATCGCAGAGCGATCGGACGGATTGCCGGCGTGAGACCGAGCCGCAGCGCGCCCGCGATGGCAGATACCAAGCGCTCCATATCCTCATCGTGGGGGAGCCCGCGAAGCATCGTCTCGCAGGGACCCGAGGCAGTGATGCAGTCGACGAGCGGAATCTCGGCAACCAATCATGAAACGCGAGCACCAGAGAAACCACGCGCCGGGCCAGCGACAGTTGCGGGTAGGCGAGGAGCTGCGCCATGCGTTGGCGCACATTCTTCAGCGCGGCGACTTGCGCGATCCGGCGCTGCAGGACGTTACGGTGACGGTGACGGAGGTGCAGGTCAGCCCGGACCTCAAGAACGCCGTCGCCTACGTCATGCCGCTGGGCGGGCGCCATGCCGCCGAAGTCATCGCGGCGCTGACGCGCAGCGCTGGCTATCTGCGCGCGCAGCTCGCGCGCGAAGTGCCGCTGCGCTTCACGCCCGGGCTCGCCTTCGCTCTAGACACCTCCTTCGACCATGCCAGCCGTATAAACGAGCTGCTGCACCGGGCCGAAGTCGAGCGCGATCTGGCGCCACCGGAGGCGGATACGCCGGAGGAGCCCGACGGCGATGGCGCATAGGCGGCGCGGCGTGCCGCTCCATGGATGGCTCGTTCTCGACAAGCCGCCCGGCATGACCTCGAGCCGCGCCGTGGCCGCGGTGCGGCGCGCGCTCGATGCCGAGAAGGCCGGGCATGGCGGCACGCTCGACCCGCTTGCCAGCGGCGTGCTACCGATCGCGCTGGGCGAGGCCACCAAGACCGTGGCGTGGGCCATGGCGGGGCGGAAGATCTATCGCTTCGCGCTGCGCTGGGGCGAGGCGCGCGATACCGACGACACCGAAGGCAAGGTCACCGCGACGAGCCCGGTGCGGCCCGACGCCGCGGCGATCGCGCGCGCACTGCCGCGCTTCATCGGCGACGTCATCCAGCGCCCGCCCGCCTTTTCCGCGCTGAAGCTTGGTGGCGAGCGCGCCTATGACTTGGCGCGCGACGGCATCGCCGTCGCGCTGGCGCCGCGGCCGGTGCGCATCGACGCGCTTCGATGTCTCGGCCAGTCCGACGCCGATCATGCCGAGTTCGAGGCGGTGGTTGGCAAGGGCACCTATGTCCGTGCCCTCGGCCGCGACCTCGGCGCGGCACTCGGCACCTGCGCCCACGTCACCGCGCTGCGCCGTCTGTCCGTCGGCCCCTTTGCCATCGCGGACGCGATTTCCCTGGATAAACTTGCGGCGCTGGGGCATAGTGCCCGCGCTTCCGGGCACCTTCTTCCGATCGAGACCGCGCTGGACGACATCCCGGCGCTGGCCTTGACGGAAGCCGAGGCCCACCGCTTGCGTTGCGGCCAGACCGTGACGCCGTTGCAGCCCTCCGATCGGGCGCGCATCGATCAACTCGGCGACGGCGCAACGCTCTGCGCCACCATCGGCGGCAAGCTGGTGGCTCTGGTCGAGGTGGCAGCGGGTGGGTTGCGGCCGGTGCGTGTTCTAAACCTTTGACCCAGCAGGAGATACCCGATGTCGATCGCGCTCGCGCGCAAGCAGGAGCTCGTCAAGGAGTACGCCCGCAAGGACGGCGACACAGGCTCGCCCGAAGTGCAGGTCGCGATCCTCAGCGAGCGCATCAAGAACCTCACCGATCACCTGGCGACGCATCCCAAGGATTTCCATTCGCGGCGCGGCCTCTTGGTCATGGTCGGCCAGCGCCGTCGCCAACTCGATTATCTGAAGCGCTCCGACCCCGGTCGCTACGAACAGGTGATCGAGCGCCTGGGGTTGCGTCGCTGAGCCCGGCCGCCGGCCGGCGGCGGATCGGGACCACCGGCCATCTGCATTCTGTGCCAGGGTTTTCACGCCGCGGCGGCGGCGCCAAATCATGGCTAGTCCATTCCGGGCGCGCCGCAGCGATGGCCATGACGGCCGGTCGTGCCGCGCCCCATAGGCATTTCTGAAGAAGGAAGAGAGAGATGTTCGAAGTACACCGCAAAGAGCTGATGTGGGGCGGCCGCCGCCTCGTGCTCGAGACGGGCAAGGTTGCGCGCCAAGCCGACGGCGCCGTGATGGCGACTTACGGCGAGACGACGGTGCTGTGCACCGCCGTCGCCAACAAGCAGGCGAAACCGGGGCAGGATTTCTTCCCGCTCACCGTCAACTACCAGGAGAAGACCTTCGCCGCTGGCAAGATCCCCGGCGGCTTCTTCAAGCGCGAGGGCCGTCCTTCGGAGAAGGAGACGCTGACCTCGCGCCTTATCGACCGGCCGATCCGCCCGCTCTTCGCTCCGGGCTTCCGCAACGAGACGCAGGTCGTCTGCACCGTGCTGTCGCACGATCTCGAGAACGACCCCGATATCGTCGCCTTGGTCGGCGCCTCGGCGGCGCTGACCCTGTCGGGCATCCCATTCGTCGGGCCGATCGGCGGCGCGCGCGTCGGCTACATCGACGGCCGCTACGTGCTCAACCCGAAGCTCGAGGAGATGCCGAACTCGCAGCTCGACCTCATTGTCGCCGGGACCCAAGAAGGCGTGCTGATGGTGGAGTCGGAGGCGAAGGAGCTCTCAGAGGACGTCATGCTCGGCGCCGTCATGTTCGGCCACCAGCAGTTCCAGCCGGTGCTGCAGGCGATCATCGAGTTCGCGGAGGCCGCGGCCAAGGATCCATGGGACCTGCCGCCGCCCGCGCCGGAGGCGGAGGAGATCGAGCGCAAGGTGCGCCAAGCCGTGAGCGCCGACCTAGCCGCGGCCTACCGCGAACGCCAGAAGCAGCTGCGCACCGAGCGGATCGACACGGCCAAGGCCAGGCTCGAGGCGCTCTTCCCCGAGGACGCGCAGCGCCAGATCGCGGCGAAGGCGTTCAAGGAGATCGAGAAGGACATCGTGCGCGGCGCGATCCTCAAGGGCGAGCCGCGGATCGACGGGCGCGACACCAAGACCATCCGCCCCATCGTCTGCGAGGTTGGCGTGCTGCCGCGCGCCCACGGCTCCGCGATCTTCACTCGCGGCGAGACGCAGGCGATCGTGGTGACGACGCTCGGCACCGGGCAGGACGAGCAGATCATCGACGCGCTCGAGGGCGAGTACCGCTCGCATTTCATGCTGCATTACAATTTCCCGCCCTATTCGACGGGCGAGGCGGGCCGCATGGGCTCGCCGGGGCGTCGCGAGATCGGCCACGGCAAGCTCGCTTGGCGTGCCGTCCATCCGCTGCTGCCGGAGAAGGAGGGCTTCCCCTACACCGTGCGCGTCGTCTCGGAGATCACCGAGTCGAACGGCTCGTCCTCGATGGCCACGGTGTGCGGCGCCTCGCTGTCGCTGATGGATGCGGGCGTGCCGCTCAAGAATCCAGTGGCCGGCATCGCTATGGGCCTCATCAAGGAGGGCCGCGACTTCGCCGTGTTGTCCGACATTCTCGGCGACGAGGACCATCTGGGCGACATGGACTTCAAGGTCGCCGGCACCGAGCAGGGCGTCACCGCGCTGCAGATGGACATCAAGATCACCTCGATCACCGAGGAGATCATGAGGATCGCGCTCGGCCAGGCCAAGGGCGCGCGGCTCCATATCCTCGGCGAGATGGGGAAGGCGCTGACGGGAGCGCGCGAGGCGGTCAGCAGCAATGCGCCGCGCATCACCACCATCACCATCCCCAAGGACAAGATCCGCGAAGTGATCGGCTCGGGCGGCAAGGTGATCCGCGAGATCACCGAGGTCACCGGCGCCAAGATCGACATCGAGGACGACGGCACGATCAAGGTGGCCGCGGTCGACGCCGACGCCTCGCGCGCGGCGATCGACTGGATTCGCGGCATCGTCGCCGAACCCGAGGTCGGCGTGATCTATTCTGGCAAGGTGGTGAAGACCGTCGATTTCGGCGCCTTCGTCAATTTCCTCGGCGCCCGCGACGGGTTGGTCCATATCAGCGAGCTTGCGCCGCAACGCGTCGGCAAGACCACCGACGTGGTCAAGGTTGGCGACCAGGTGAAGGTCAAGGTGCTGGGCTTCGACGATCGCGGCAAGGTCAAACTCAGCATGAAGCAGGTCGATCAGGCGACCGGCGAGGACATCGGCACCAAGCGGCAGGAAGCCAAAGCGGCGACCTGAGCCAGATCGGCATCGATGACCGCGCCCGGGCGGCGGTGGCCACGCATCATCGGCCACCGCGGCGCAGCCTTGGCGGCGCCCGAGAATACGCTGGCCGGGTTCTGCATGGCGGCGGCGCTCAATGTCGAATGGGTCGAGTTCGACGTGCGCCTGACCAGCGACGACCGCTGCATCCTGCTGCATGACGATACGCTCGACCGGACGACCAACGGCCACGGGCCCGCGTCGCGCCTGACCTTCGACGAGGTCCGCCGCCTCGATGCCGGCACGTGGTTCGGGCCGGATTTCGCCGGCCAGCCCGTGCCGAGCCTCGAGGAGACCATCGGCCTTCTCGCCCAGCTCAATCTCGGCGCCGTGGTGGAGATGAAGTCGGCGCCGGGCGCGGAGGCCGCGACCGGGCGCACCGCTGCGGCCGTCCTCGCCGAGCGCTGGCCGGCCGCGCTGCCGCCGCCTGTGCTATCGAGTTTCAAGCCGGCCGCGCTTGCAGCGGCGCGCGAGGTGGCGCCGCATCTCGCTCGCGCCCTCCTGGTCGGCACCCTGCCGCGCGACTGGCGCCGCCAGGTCGAAGCGCTCGACTGCGCCATGCTGCATGCCGACCAGCGCCGGCTCGACCAGCCGACGGTCGAGGTCGTGCGCGACGCCGGGCTGCCGCTCTTCGCCTACACCGTCAATTTGCCGCAGCGGGCGCGGGAGCTGTTCTCCTGGGGGGTCGATTCCGTCTTCAGCGACTGCCCCGACCGCGTCGCCGGAGGGCTCGCCGGCGAAGCCATTTGATTTCGTTAATCCGATTGATACATATAGCGTGGTCCGATGGCGCCCGGCGCGCAGGTGGGGAAGGCTGGGAAATGTGATCGAACTTAAACCACTGGTGATTTCCGGCCGCGAGGTGCTGCCGCTGGTCGAGGGCGGCAAAGGCATCTCCGTGTCCAACGGCGAGAGTTCCGGCGCATGGGCCGCGTGCGGCGGCGTCGGCACCTTCTCCGGCGTCAACGCCGACAGCTGCGATGCGCACGGCCAACCGGTCAATCAGCTCTATCACGGGCGCACGCGGCGCGAGCGGCACGAGGAGCTGATCGCCTATTCGATCGCGGGCGGCATTCATCAGGCGCGCGTCGCGCATGAGCGCTCCAACGGCGACGGCCGCATCCACATGAACGTGCTGTGGGAGATGGCGGCGGCCGAGCGCATCCTGCACGGTGTCCTCGAAGGCGCTCGCGGGCTCATCCACGGCGTCACCTGCGGCGCCGGCATGCCCTACAAGATCGCCGAGATCTGCGCCAGCTACGGCGTCCACTATTATCCGATCGTCTCCTCGGCGCGCGCCTTCCGCGCGCTGTGGAAGCGCGCCTACCACAAGTTCCGCGATTGGCTCGGCGGCGTGGTCTATGAGGATCCGTGGCTGGCGGGCGGGCATAACGGATTGTCGAACAGCGAGGACCCGGAGAGGCCCGAACCGCCGCTGCCGCGCGTCGCCGAGCTCCGCCGCCTGATGCTCGAGTTCGGCCTCGCCGCCACGCCGATCTTCATGGCGGGCGGCGTCTGGTGCCTCAACGAATGGCGCGACTGGCTCGACAATCCCGAGGTCGGGCCGATTGCCTTCCAGTTCGGCACGCGGCCGCTCCTGACCAAGGAGAGCCCGATCTCCGACGCGTGGAAGCGCAAGCTGCTGACCCTCAAGGAGGACGACGTATACCTTAACCGCTTCAGCCCGACCGGCTTCTATTCCTCGGCGGTGCGCAACAATTTCCTCAACGATCTGCAGGCGCGCTCGGAGCGCCAGGTGGCCTATTCGGTCGAGCCGGTGGGCGACCACCTGGCACCGCTCGAAGTCGGCGCCCGCCGGCGCGTCGTCTATCTGACGCCGCATGACCGCGAGCGTGCCCTCACCTGGATCAGCCAGAGCTTCACCGAGGCGCTGCGCACGCCGGATTCGACCCTCGTTTTCGTGTCGCCGGAAAAGGCGCTCGAGATCCGCGAAGACCAGATCAACTGCATGGGCTGCCTCAGCGCCTGCCAGTTCTCCAACTGGGCGCAGAACGAGGAGGGCACGACCGGCAAGAAGGCCGACCCGCGCAGCTTCTGCATCCAGAAAACCCTGCAGCAGATCAGCCACTCCGAGGACGTCGAATTCCAGCTCATGTTCGCCGGGCATAACGCCTACCGCTTCGCCGGCGACCCGTATTACGCGAACGGCTTCATCCCCACGGTGCGCGAGCTGGTGGAGCGGCTGCAAACCGGCAACTGACGGGGCGGCCAGTTCTTCCTTTGATGCGGGGGCGCTCTGAGCTAAAATTGCGCTGTTCGCCCGACTTTTAAGAACGCCTGACCTGGTAACCGCCATGAGCGCACGTCCCTTCGCCAATGCTCTCGAGCTGCTGCGCGCGGCAGCGCTCCGCCCGACCCGGCAGCGCTTGGCGCTCGCACGCCTGCTCTTCGACCAGGGCGACCGGCATGTCAGCGCCGAGCAGCTGCATGGCGAGGCGGTCGCCGCGTCGGTGCCGGTCTCGCTCGCCACCGTCTACAACACGCTCCACCAGTTCGTCACCGCCGGCTTGCTGCGCGAAGTCGTGGTTAATCCGGGCCGTTCCTATTTCGACACCAATGTGGGCGATCACCACCATTTCTTCTTCGAGGACAGCGGTGAGCTGCTCGACATCCCCAGCGACCGCATCGGCGTGACCAGCCTGCCCACACCGCCCGCCGGCACCGCTATTCGCCGCGTCGACGTCATCATCCGCGTCGCGAGCGCCGCCGAGTGAGCGCCGCAACAGCGCTCGCGGGCATCTGAAATCACTGCTCTAGAACGTTTCTAATCTATTGACACGTGCTGTCGCCGGGTCCATAAGGGACGGGCGCCGTGCCCTCGCGCATGGCACCCAATTGGTGGCGGAAGAGGAGGGAACTCATGGCCAAACTCAAGGGTTCGAAGACCGAAGACAACCTGAAGGCCGCCTTCGCCGGCGAGAGCCAAGCCAACCGGCGATATCTCTATTTCGCGCAGAAGGCCGATGTCGAGGGCTACAACGACGTGGCCGCGGTGTTCCGCTCGACCGCCGAGGGCGAGACGGGCCATGCACATGGCCATCTCGAATTCCTCGAGGAGGTGGGCGATCCGGCGACGGGCAAGCCGATCGGCCCGACCGGCGACAACCTCAAGGCGGCGATCGCCGGCGAGACCCACGAATACACCGACATGTATCCGGGGATGGCGCGCACGGCGCGCAACGAGGGCTTCGAGGAGATCGCCGACTGGTTCGAGACACTGGCCAAGGCCGAGAAATCGCATGCCGGCCGCTTCCAGAAGGCGCTCGACCAGCTCGTCTGAGCTGCCCCTTTGATGCCTGAGAGATGCAAGGGGCGCACACGGCGCCCCTTCGCGCTCCAGGCGCGTACCGAGGAAGCTTGAGGACATGCGCGAAGGCAGTCTCGACGCACCGACGCGTCATCCCCTCGATTGGCAGGACCCGGATTTCTATGACCGGGCCAAGATCGACGCGGAGATGCATCGCGTCTTCGACATCTGTCACGGCTGCCGCCGCTGCTTCAACCTGTGCGACAGCTTCCCGCGGCTGTTCGACATGGTCGACAATTCCGCGACCGGCGAAGTGGACGCGGTCGACGTCAAGGATTACGCCAAGGTCGTCGAGGCCTGCACGCTCTGCGACATGTGCTTCATGACCAAGTGCCCCTATGTGCCGCCGCACGAGTTCAACCTCGACTTCCCCCATCTGATGCTGCGCTACCGCGCCGCCGACTTCCGCGAGGGCAAGATCTCCTGGACGCAGCGCCAGCTGGTCGAGACCGATCGCAACGGCAAGCTCGCCGGAGCAGCAGCGCCGGTGGTGAACTGGGCAACCAACGTCGAGAACAGCGCGACACGGCCGGCGCTGGAGAAGATCGCGAATATCGACCGCCGCGCGGCGCTGCCCAGGTTCCACGGCCGCACCTTCGTCACCCGCGCGAAGACGGACGCGCCCGAGGTGGATGCGAGCGCGCCGGCGCAGGGGCGCAAGGCCCTGCTCTACGCCACCTGCTTCGTCAATTACAACAACCCGCGCATCGGCGAGGCGACGCGCGCGGTGCTGGCCAAGAACGGCATCGCCACCGAAGTCGCCTATCCCGGTTGCTGCGGCATGCCGCATCTCGAGCAGGGCGACGTCGCCCGCGTCGCCGCGAGCGCGCGCAACGTGGCCGCGGCGCTCGCACCTTACCTCGAGCAGGGTTATGACATCGTCGCGCTGGTGCCGTCCTGCGCCCTGATGCTAAAATTCGAATGGCCGCTCATCCTTCCGGATGACAAGGCGGTGGAGCGGCTGGCGCACGCTACCTTCGACATCAGCGAATACGTCGTCGACATCGCGCGCAAGGAAGGTCTCGCACCCGGACTGCAGACACTGCCTGGCGGGGTCACGCTGCATCTCGCCTGCCACGCGCGCGCGCAGAACATGGGCGCCAAGGCGGCGGAGATGCTGCGCCTGGTGCCGCAGCCGGATGTCGCGGTGATCGAGCGCTGCTCGGGCCATGGCGGCAGCTGGGGCGTGCTCAAGGAGAATTTCGCCGTCGCTCTCAAGGTGGGAAAACCGGTGGCGCGCCAGGCGGCGACGAACGCCAAGGCCTTCGTCGCCTCGGAATGCCCGCTCGCGGCGACACACATCTTGCAGGGTATGGCGATGGCGGACGGCGAGAGCCAGCCCCCCGCCGAGGCGTTCCATCCGATCGAGCTCTTCGCCCGCGCCTATGGGCTCATGCGCTGAGGAGCGATCCGTGGCCGCGAAACATGATCTCACCCGCGCCGACATCCTGCCGATCGAGCAATATGCGCGCGACCGGCGCGAGCACCGCCGCCGCATCGGCGAGATCAAGCGCGACCGCCGCATCGAAGTCGGGCCGTTCTGCGCCTTCTATTTCGAGAATTACGACACGATGTGGCACCAGGTGCACGAGATGCTCTACATCGAGCGCGGCGGCGAGGCGCAGATCGCCGACGAGCTCGCCGCCTACAACCCGCTTGTGCCGCAAGGCGACGAGCTCGTCGCCACCGTGATGATCGAGATCGGGGACCCGGTGCAGCGCGAGAAGGCGCTTGCGCGCCTCGGCGGGATCGAGCACCGCATGTTCCTCACCATCGGCGGCGAGCGCGTCGCCGGCATCGCCGATCCGTCGCGCGAGAACACCAGCCCGCAAGGCAAGGCGTCCGCGGTGCAGTTTTTGCGCTTTCCCTTCAGCGCCCAGCAGAAGGCCGCCTTCCGCGCACCGAATGCGCAAGTGGTGGTGGGCCTCGATCATGCCAATTACGGCCACATGGCGGTGATGTCGGAAGCGATGCACGCCGCGCTGACGGAGGATCTCGGCTGATTTGCCGCATCGGCCGTTGACGGACTTCGGATGAGGCGTGCCTAGTCCGACTTCACGCCGATGAGGCATATCTGACGCTTTTGACCAACAAGCTCTTGAGACGGGTTTGGTCCCCGATTATGCGTTCGGGAATGACGGCATACTCTTTTTTGACGTGGCCATTCGGAAAATATTTCAGCGGCGAAACTTCCGCTTCCTTGAAAAGCTCTGCAAGGGTCTTTGGCGGTAATCTTAGTGCCACGCCAAATCTACCGCACGAGACAAATATATTCCCGTCTACATAACCGGCCACGGCACCAAAACAGCTTTTGAAATCTATCCTGTGGCGCGTTGCGAGCGTCGGGTAGGCCACCTCCAGCAGCACCTCTAGTCTTCTCAGGTACTCGGCTTTCATGATGCGGCCCCCAGATGGCACCGGTCGTCGTCGGCATCGATCACGCCAATTACGGCCACATGGCGGTGATGCCCGAATCCGTGCGCGCTGCGCTTGCCGAGGATTTCAGCTAGGTCGCGCCCGATAAAAGCATATCGGACTATTGCCGACCGGTCAGGCGGCGCACCTCGCGGAGCCAGCGATCATCGTCGACAACGATCCGCTCGAAGCTCCAGGGGTGGTATGGCCGATCCAGGAACACGAGATAGCGGCCGCCCTCTTGGAAAGAAGGATGGATCGCGCAATCCGGCCAATTCGGCGTTCGGCCACCGATAACCTGCCCGGAAGCATTGTCGCGGTGGCCGTGAAAATCATCGTCGCTTTGCGCCATTTCCCGCTCGCCATCAATGGTGAAGGTCGAAGCCACCACGCCTTTGAGCGCCTCAACACGCTGAAAACGGTAGCGAACACCTTGGTCTACCGGCTCGATCGCGACAACTTTGGCGAGCGCGATCCGGCCGGTGCGCGCCACCAGTTGCTCTGGTTTGACCCGCTGGTCGTCGGGCGGGAGGAAACATGCGGCCGCCTCGGATGAAGACATGATCGCCATCGCCATCACGATCACGACCGCCAATGCCGTCATGCGTCCCATCGGTCACCCTCCTGCAAGTCAGTTTGCGACGGCGATTCTCACCAGCACCGCCGTCGCGTCGTCGCGCGGCTTGAGCCGCGGATGGCGGCGGCACGCGGCGTCGCCGGCCTCGATCGCGCGCAGCTCGTCGAGAAGGGGCGCGAGGCCGGAGGTCTCCGCGGCGGCGAGAAGCGTGTCGTAGCCGTAGCGCCGGTAGACATCGACCAGCCGATAGAACCCGTCGGAGAGCAGCAGGAACGGCTCGCCGCGCCGCGCGGGGATGCGCGGCGATCTCGAAATGGTTCGCTGAGATCGGCTGTCACATAGGCCTCGATCGTCTGCAAGCGCAAGGATGAGCCTCCGCTATTGCACGGCTTCGTCGGGATAGACGCCCCAGATCTCGTCGCGCTTGAGCCAGCCCTTGATGCCCTGCGCTTCGACGCGGCACCAGGGGCCGCGGCATTCGATCAGGCGGGCGACGACTCCCGCCTCGGCGCGCGCCGCCGCCGGCGAAGCCTGGTCCGGCTGCACGTGGAGGACGCGGACCGCGCCTTCGACCAGCACGCTGCGGGTGCCCGTGAGCATGCGCTGATGCACCCAGCCCTCGCTGCCCTGGAAATCGCGGATCTTGCGCCAGACGTCGAACTCCTCGACGATTTCCACCGGCAGACCCTTTCGGACGAGCACCCAGTCGATCGGGTATCGCTCTCCCGGGCCGGTGCGCAGGTTCACCTCGTCGGCGCGCAGGCTGACAAAGCGTGGCAGCTGCTTCTCCGCCGCGCGGCCGCTCGCCGCCACCAGCACGAGAATGGCTGCGGCCGCTAGCCGCAAGCGCGCGCCAGAAGGTGCTCGACGGGGCCGCGAGACGCACAACACGGCTTCATGCTCTAATCCCCTCGACTCCGCCGGTCAAGCGTCGGCGCCGCCGCGGGCTGGACACTCGCGGCGCCGCTTGGTATGGCCATGGGTTAGCCGGCCGAGAGATGCCCGGAGCGAGGGAGCCAATGTCGCCGAAGAAGCCGCTCGTCATCGTCACGCGCAAGCTGCCCGACGTGATCGAGACGCGCATGATGGAGCTCTTCGATGCGCGCCTCAACCTCGACGACGCGCCGATGACGCAGGCGCAACTCGTTGCCGCCGTGCAGCAGGGCGACGTGCTGGTGCCCACCATCACCGACCGCATCGACGCGGCGGTGCTGGCGCAGGCCGGCCCGCGGCTCAAGCTCGTCGCCTCCTTCGGCAACGGCGTCGACCATATCGATCTCGCCTCGGCGCGCACGCGCGGCATCACCGTCACCAATACCCCGGCGGTCCTCACCGAGGACACGGCGGACATGACCATGGCGCTGATCCTCGCCGCGTCGCGGCGCTTGAGCGAGGGCGAGCGACTCATCCGGCAGGGCAAGTGGCTGGGCTGGGGCCCCACCTTCATGCTCGGGCATCGCCTGTGGGGCAAGCGGCTCGGCATCCTCGGCATGGGCCGCATCGGCCAGGCGGTCGCGCGCCGCGCGCGCGGCTTCGGCCTCTCGATCCACTACCACAACCGCCGCCGCGTGCCGGACGAGGTCGAGCACGAGCTCGAGGCGACCTATTGGGAGAGCTTCGACCAGATGCTGGCGCGGGTCGACATCCTCTCAGTGAATTGCCCGCATACGCCGGCCACATATCACCTGCTCTCGGCGCGCCGCCTGAAGCTGCTGCGGCCGCACGCGGTCGTCGTCAATACCTCGCGCGGCGAGGTGATCGACGAGGATGCGCTGACGCGCATGCTGGTGAACCACGAGCTGGCCGGCGCCGGGCTCGACGTGTTCGAGCACGAGCCGGCGGTCAGCCCGAAGCTGCTCAAGCTCGACAATGTCGTGCTGCTGCCGCATATGGGTTCGGCCACGCTCGAGGGCCGCATCGACATGGGCGAGAAGGTGATCATCAACATCAAGACCTTCGCCGACGGCCACCGCCCTCCCGACCGCGTACTCGAGACGATGCTTTGAGGTTCATCTAAGTAAATTCGCACCGTCTGCGATGTTTCTAGGCAATTACCGGTCGCGTGCGCCCCCCGCGCATTGAGACCATTTAATTGCCACCCCTGCGCGAAACACAATCTGCTTACCTACGGATATTGCTTCGCCGCTTCGCCGGAGGCGACGACTGTTCAACCTGCATTGTGGGGTGCGGGCAATGCCGCACGTTCTTGTGATCGACGACCAGCCGGCCATTCGCAGCATCGTGCAGACAGCGCTGGAGGAGGACGGCGCTTTCCGGGTGAGCGGCGCCTCGACCGGCGACGACGCGCTTGCGCGCTTCGACAGCGACGCGCCGGACCTCATCGTGCTCGATTTGGTGATGCCGGGGATGCACGGTCTGGAGCTCGCGGCGCATGCCTGCGCGCGCGGCATTCCCGTCGTGCTGATGACGGGCGAGCCGGCCATGACCGCGACGCTGGAAGGCTTGGCGTGCCGGCATTTGCACGAGCCGTTCCGCATGGAGCAGTTGCTGGCCGAGGTGCGAGCCGCGCGCGAGGACGCCCGCTGCCAACACGCGCTCGGTTCACCTCGCGCTGCAACGGCTGCTCGCCGAGGGCGATGCGAGCGACGCGCTGCTGCAACGGGTGCGCGCCATCCTGGAGCAGGCGCAAGGGTGAAGTTTCGCGAGCCGGCGTCAGGGCCGGCGGCTGCAGGTCGGGCAGTCCGGGTCGCGCGGCAGCGTAATCTTGTGAAAGTCCGCGCGCAGCGCGTCATACATGAGCAGCGTGCCGGAGAGACTGTCGCCCAGGGCGAGCACCTCTTTCAGCACTTCCGTCGCTTGCAGCGTGCCCATGACGCCGGCGACCGCGCCCAGGATGCCCGCGGTCTCGCAGCGCGGCACCAGGTCGGGCGGCGGCGGCTCGCGGAAGAGGCAGCGATAGCAGGGATGGGGCGGCCCGAGATAGGCCTTGAAGGTCGAGAGCTGCCCCTCGAAGGGCGACAGCGCCGCTCCGACCAAGGTGCGCCGCTCGGCGAAGCAGACATCGTTGAGGAGATAACGCGTCGCAAAATTGTCGCTGCCGTCAGCGACGAGGTCGTAGCGCTTGACCAGCGCGGCCGCGTTCGCCTCGTCGAGGCGCTGCGCATGCGTCTCGACCCGCACCTCGGGATTGACGGCGGCGATCGTGGCGCGCGCGCTCTCGACCTTGGCGGCGCCTATGCGCGAGGTCGGATGAACGATCTGGCGCTGCAGGTTCGAGAGGTCGACCGTGTCGTCATCGACGATGCCGAGCGTGCCGATGCCGGCGGCGGCGAGGTAGAGCAGCACCGGCGAGCCCAGCCCGCCGGCGCCGACGACGAGCACGCGCGCGGCCATGAGCTTGGCCTGCCCCTCCTCGCCGACTTCGTCGAGGATGAGGTGGCGGGCGTAGCGCTCGAACTGCTGCTCGGTGAGCGCCATCTCGCGCCGTCCTTACATGCCCTCGAACAGCGCCGTCGAGAGATAGCGCTCGGCGAAGCTCGGCAGCACCACCACGATCATCTTGCCGGCCATGTCGCGCCGCGCACCCACTTCGAGCGCCGCCGCGATCGCGGCGCCCGAGGAGATGCCGACGGGGATGCCCTCGATGCGCGCCGCCTCGCGCGCCAAGCGGAACGCCGTCTCGTTGGCGATGCGCACGGTCTCGTCGATGAGCTTGGTGTTGAGGATCGCCGGCACGAAGCCCGCGCCGATGCCCTGGATCTTGTGCGGCCCAGGCGGCCCGCCCGAGAGCACGGCGCTGTCCTCAGGCTCGACCGCGATCATCTTGAGCTCGGGTTTGCGCGATTTCAGCACCTCGCCGACGCCGGTGAGGGTGCCGCCGGTGCCGACGCCGGAAACCACCGCGTCGACCTTGCCGCCGGTGTCCTTCCAGATCTCCTCCGCGGTGGTGCGGCGGTGAACCTCGGGATTGGCGGGATTGTTGAACTGCTGCGGCATGAAGCTGTCGGGGAAGCTCTTCAGCAGCTCCTCGGCGCGGGCGATGGCGCCGCGCATGCCCTGCGCCGCCGGCGTCAGCTCGAGCTCCGCGCCCAAGAGCTTCAGCATCTTGCGCCGCTCGACCGACATGCTGTCGGGCATGGTGAGGACGATGCGATAGCCTTTGGCCGCCGCGACGAAGGCCAACGCGATGCCGGTGTTGCCGGAGGTCGGCTCGACCAGCACGGTCTTGCCCGGCCGGATCTTGCCCGCCTTTTCCGCCGCGTCGATCATGGCGAAGCCGATGCGGTCCTTGACTGAGGCGAGCGGATTGAAGAATTCGCATTTGCCGAGGATGTCGGCCTTGACGTTGTGCGCCTTGGCGAGCCGCGCCAGGCGCACCAGCGGCGTGGCGCCGATGGTGTCGATGATGCTGTCATAGACCCGCCCGCGGAACTCGCCGGTCACGGCGATTTCTGGTCGTTCTTTCTGCGCCTGCGCCATCGCCTTCTCCCGCCGGTCTGCGTTTGCCGAACCACGGGGTTCTAGGCGGTTTTCCCAGGCTGGGCAATCGCAGGCACCGCGACCCGGCGCTACGCGCAGCTGCTCGGATGAGGCAGCCGCGGCTAAATCGTGTAATCGAACCGCGCCGCGTATTCGCCGGCGACGCCGGCCTTGTGGGCGCGGTTGCACAAATCCTCGATGGTGACGCTGTCGAGGCGCTGCATGACCTCGTCCTGCAGCTCGAGCCAGAGCGGCCGCACCACCTTGCGGCCGAGCTCCGCGCCGCCCTCGCCCTCGATCGGGTCCTCGCCGCTCTCGAGCGAGCGCACGACGCGGACGATCTCGCCGACCTTGATGCGGCGGCGCTCGCGCGCCAGGCGATAGCCGCCGCGTGGGCCGCGCACGCCCGAGAGCACGCCGGCGCGCACGAGCTGCTGCAGCACCTGCTCGAGATAGCGGCGCGGGATGCCCTGGCGACGCGTGATCTCGCTCGACTGCACCGGCAGCGTGCTGGCGTTGTAGGCGATGTCGAGCACCGCCTCGATGGCGAAGAGGAGCTTCTTGCTGAGCCGCAGCATGGCCCTCAGCCCGCCGGGCCGGAAGCGCCGCCGCTCATTCCGCCGCCTTGCGCTCGAGGAAGGCGGCGATGCGCTGCACCAGGCGCTCGGCGACGTCGCGCTTCGACAGCGGCGGCCAATCCTCGACGCCCGCCTCGTCGATGAGGTGGATGGTGTTGGCATCGCCGCCGAAGGTGCCGGTCGCCGGCGACACGTCGTTGGCGAGGATCCAGTCGCAGCCCTTGCGGGCGCGCTTCGCCTTGGCGTGCTCGACCACCTTCTCGGTCTCCGCAGCGAAGCCGACGACGAGGCGCGGGCGGCGATTGCCGGGCTTGCTCAAGCTGGCGAGGATGTCGGGGTTCTCGACGAACTTGAGGGCGGGCGGCGCGCCGTTCTTCTTCTTGAGCTTCTGCGGCGCCGCCTCGGCGCGCCAGTCGGCAACGGCGGCGGCGCACACCGCGACATCGGCCGGCAGCGCCTTCTCGCAGGCCGCCAGCATGTCGCGGGCGGATTGCACATGCACCACCGTCACGCCCGGCGGGTCGTGCTCGGCGGTCGGCCCGGAGACCAGCACGGTATCGGCGCCGAGACGCGCCAGCGCCGCGGCGATGGCATGGCCCTGCTTGCCCGAGGAGCGGTTGGCGATGTAGCGCACGGGATCGATCGCCTCATGCGTCGGGCCGCTGGTGACGAGCGCGCGGCGGCCCTTGAGGATGCCGCCGGCGCCGAGCAGCTGCTCGACCGCGGCGACGATCTCCGGCGGCTCGGCCATGCGGCCCATGCCGATCTCGCCCTCGGCCAGCGCGCCGGCAGCGGGACCGACGCGGCGCACGCCGCGCTTTTCCAGGAGCGCGAGATTGGCGCGGGTCGCGGCGTGCTCCCACATGCGGAAATTCATCGCGGGCGCGACGAGGATCGGCTTGTCGGTGGCGAGAAGCGCGGTCGAGGCGAGATCGTCGGCGAGCCCGGCCGCCATCTTGGCGAGGAGATCGGCCGTCGCGGGGGCGACGACGACGAGGTCGGCCTCGCCAGCGAGGCGCAGATGCCCCATCTCGCTCTCCTCGGTGAGCGAGAAGAGATCGGTATAGACGCGCTCGGCGCTGAGCGAGGCGGCGGCGAGCGGTGTCACGAAATGCTGCGCGCCCTCGGTCATGACGACGCGCACCAGCGCGCCGCGCTCGCGCAGGCGGCGGATCAGGTCGAGGCTCTTATAGGCGGCGATGCCACCCGCGATGATCAGCAGGATCCGCCGGCCCTGGAGCGGCAAGGATTACCTCCGGAAAAGGTGCTGCCACGATACAGGCGGCGCGGCCGTCGAGGCAAGCCGAGCCGCGTTTACCATATCGCGACCGCAATCGCCGCCAGTGCCAGTGCAATGATCCAGAGCGGCAGGCCCAAGAGCTCGATCGCGCCGCGCCGGGCGATCTCGGCGACGGTGTCGGGATGAAGCGGCAGCCCGCCGCCTTCGGTGATGGCGCCGCCGAGCCGCTGGATGTCGTTCATCAGCGCCGGCAGGCGCTCGAGCACGGACATGACGTCGGCGGCAGCATCGCGCAGCCGCGCCTCGGGCCCGCGATTCTCGCGCATCCACGCCTCGATGTGCGGGCGCGCCAGCGCCCACATGTTGACGCTGGGGTCGAGCAGGCGGCCGACGCCCTCGGCGAGCACCATGGTCTTCTGCAGCAGCAGGAGCTGCGGCTGCGTCTCCATCTGAAACTGCTCGGTGACCTGGAAGAGCTGCGCCAGCAGCCGGCCCAGCGAGATCTCGTGCAGCGGCCGGCCGAGGATCGGTTCGCCGATCGAGCGGCAGGCCTGGGCGAAGGTGTCGAGCGACTGGCGCGCCGGCACGTAGCCCGCCTCGAAATGCACCTCCGCGACGCGCCGGTAGTCGCCCTGGAGGAAAGCCAGCAGCATGTCCGCGAGGTAGTAGCGCGTCTTGCGGTCAAGCCGGCCCATGATGCCGAAATCGACGACGACGATCGCGCCCTTGGCCTCGATGAAGAGGTTGCCCGGATGCAGATCGGCGTGGAAGAAGCCGTCGCGGAACACCTGGTTGAAGAACGCGCCGGCGGCGTTCGCGAGGATGACATGGATGTCGTGGCCGGCGGCGATGAGCGCCGCGCGATCGTCGACGCGGATGCCGCTGACGCGCTCGAGCGTCAGCACCCTCTCGCTGGTGCGCAGCCAATCGACGCGCGGCACGCGGAAGGTCGGGTCATCGGCGAAATTCTCGCGCAGCTCCGAGGCGCCGGCCGCCTCGAAGCGCAGATCCATCTCCTGCCGCACGGTTTCCGCCAGCGTGTTGACGACGGCCACGGGCTTCAGACGGCGCAGCCCCGGCTGCGTCCGTTCGACCAGGCGGGCGAGCCAGAGGAAGAGATCGAGATCGCGCGCGAAGGCCGCCGCGACGCCCGGCCGCAGGATCTTGACCGCCACCACCTCGCCCTCATAGGTCACGGCGAGATGCACCTGGGCGATCGACGCCGCCGCAACCGGGGTGTCCTCGAACCGGCGGTAGAGGAACTCGACGGGCTGGCCGAGCTCGCTCTCGATGGTTGCCCGCGCCTCGGTCGCCGGGAAGGGTGGCAGGCGATCCTGCAGGCTCGATAGGTCGGTCGCCACCGCCTCGCCGATGAGGTCGGCGCGCGTCGACAGCCCCTGGCCCAGCTTGATGAAGCTCGGCCCCATGGCCTGGAGCGCCGCGGCGAGCCGCTGACCCGGCCGCAGCCGCGCCAGCGCGGCATCGCGCCGGCGGACAACGCCCAGTGCCCGAACCGCGAAGCGCAGGCCGACGATGCGCTCGAGCGGAAACAGGGCGTCGTAGCGCGCCAGGATGAAGGCGATCTCGATGAGCCGGACCACGTTGCGGCCGGCACGCAGCACGGCGAGCATCGCCTAGCCCGTCAAAGCCGCCAGCCGGAATGGAGCGCGGCGATGCCGCCGGTAAGATTGCGGAAGCGCACCTGCTCGAGGCCGGCATCCTCTATCATCCGGGCGAGCTCGCGCTGCGGCGGGAAGCGACGGATACTTTCGACGAGATATTGATAAGCCTCGCGGTCGCCGGCCACGAGCCGCCCGAGACCGGGCAGCACGGTGAAGGAATAGAGATCGTAGAGCGGGCGCAGCAGGGGCGGTTCGACCCGGCTGAACTCGAGGCAGAAGAAACGGCCGCCCGGCTTCAGCACGCGCCGCGCCTCGGCGAGCGCCGCGGCGATGTGCGTCACGTTGCGCAGCCCGAAGGCGATGGTGTAGGCGTCGATGCTGGCGTCGCGGACGGGCAGGCGCTCGGCATCGCCGCATACCCAGTCGATGCCGGCGACGCGCCCCTGGTCGATGGCGCGGTCGCGCCCCCGCCGCAGCATGCTCTGGGTGATGTCGCAGACCACGACGCGGGCGGTGGCGCCGGCGCGATCGAGGAAGCGCTGGGCGATGTCGCCCGTGCCGCCGGCGACATCGAGCAGCAGCTGCCCGGGCCGCGGCCCGAGGCGGTCGATGAGCTCCGCCTTCCACAGGCGATGGACGCCGCCGCTCATCAGGTCATTCATGAGATCGTAGCGGTCGGCAACACTGTCGAAGACCTGCCGCACCAGATGCGGCTTCTCCTCGGCGTTGACCCGGCGGTAACCGAAATCCGCCTCGCCGCTTGTCTCGCTGCCCGCCATGTGCTGCAACATAGCGCGGCAGACCCCTGGAGCGCCACCCGACCCATGCCCGAATTGCCGGAAGTCGAGACCGTGAGGCGCGGCCTGGCGTTGCGCATGGAGGGCCGCCGGATCGCGAGCCTGGCGCTCAACCGCGCCGATTTGCGCACGCCGCTCCCGCTGGGCTTGCGGGCGCGTGTCGAGGGACGGCGCGTGACGCGTCTCGGCCGCCGCGCCAAATACATCCTCGTCCATCTCGATGATGGCGGCGTGCTCATCGCCCATTTGGGCATGTCAGGCCGCCTAGTAGTGTCGGAGCCGGGCAGCAGCGATCCGCCCGACCCACACGACCACGTCGTCTTCACCCTCGATGACGGCACCACACTTTGCTTCAACGATGCGCGCCGCTTCGGCATGCTCGACTACACCAGCGAGGACGATCTGCCGCGCCACCCGCTGCTCGTGCATCTCGGGCCGGAGCCGCTCGGCAACGGCTTCAACGGGCCGACGCTGGCGGCGCTGCTCGCCGGCAAGGCGACGCCGATCAAGGCGGCGCTGCTCGACCAGCGCGTCGTTGCCGGGCTCGGCAACATCTATGTGTCGGAAAGCCTGTATTGGGCCGAGCTGTCGCCGCGGCGACTGGCCGGCACCGTCCGTGGGCCGCGCGCCGAGCGGCTCGCGCGCGCCATCCGCGACGTGCTGGAGCGCGCCATCGCCGCCGGCGGATCGAGCCTGCGCGATTACGTGCAGGCCACGGGCGAGCTCGGATATTTCCAGCACCATTGGGCGGTCTACGGCAAGGAGGGCGAGGCCTGCCCGCGATGCGACTGTGCCCGCGGCATCAGGCGGATCGTCCAGGGCGGGCGGTCGTCTTTTTATTGTGCCAAGCGCCAGCGCTGAGGCTAGGTTTGGGAGCGATGCTGCGGCGGTTTGCCTTCATCCTCGCGCTGCTCGCGCCGGCGGGCGCGGCGCTCGCCGGCGCGTTCGTCGACGGCACCGAGGATTTGCCGCTGATGCCCGGCCTCGCCGCCGTGGCCGGCTCGTCTCTCGTCTTCGACAAGCCGCAGGGCCGCATCGTCGAGGCGCAGGCCAGCGGCAAAGTCAGCCGCAGCGCGGTGCAATCGTTTTACGGCGCCACTCTGCCGCAGCTCGGCTGGACATCGGCCGGCGCCAATGCGTGGCGGCGCGAGGGCGAGCTGTTGCGCCTCGACTTCCATGGCCGTGACGGCGACCTCACCGTCGGCTTCAGCCTGTCGCCGCTTTAGCGGCCCACTCAATCCTTATGTCTGGAGACAATCGGCGATGAGCAATCAAAACATCCTGGTCGAGACGCGGGGCGCGGTCGGTCTCATCACCTTGAACCGGCCGAAGGCGCTCAACGCGCTGTGCGATGCGCTGGTGCGCGAGATGGGCGCGGCGCTCGATGCCTTCGAGGCGGACGACACGATCGGCGCGGTGGTAATCACCGGCAGCGACAAGGCGTTCGCCGCCGGCGCCGACATCAAGGAGATGTCGGGCCGGAGCTACATGGACGTCTATCTCGCCGATTTCATCACCGTGGGCTGGGAGCGCGTCACCACCTGCCGCAAGCCGATCGTCGCCGCCGTCGCCGGCTATGCGCTGGGCGGCGGCTGCGAGCTCGCCATGATGTGCGACACCATCATCGCCGCCGACACCGCCAAGTTCGGACAGCCCGAGATCACGCTGGGCGTCATCCCCGGCGCCGGCGGCACGCAGCGCCTGACGCGCTTCGTCGGCAAGGCCAAGGCGATGGACATGGTCCTCACCGGCCGCATGATGGACGCCGCCGAGGCCGAGCGCAGCGGCCTGGTGAGCCGCGTCGTCCCGGCCGGGAAGCTGCTCGACGAGGCGCTGGCCGTGGCCGGGCGCATCGCCGAGATGTCGCGGCCCGCGGTGATGATCGCCAAGGAAGCGGTCAACCGCGCCTATGAGACCACGCTGGCCGAAGGCGTACGCTTCGAGCGCCGCGTCTTCCATTCGCTCTTCGCCACCGAGGACCAGAAGGAGGGCATGGCCGCCTTCGTCGAGAAGCGCAAGCCCGTCTTCAAGAACCGGTGAAAGTTAACGCGGGCACGGCCGCCGGCGCTTGACGAGCGCGCGGCCTGCGGCTATAAGCGCCGCTTCCCGAGATCAGGACGGAAAGACGGCAGATCCTCCGATGGCCACTCACGTTTCGGCAGAAAAGCGCATCCGCCAGACCGCGCGGCGCACCGCGGTCAACCGCTCGCGGTTGAGCCGCATCCGGACCTTCGTCAAGAAAGTCGAGACGGCCATCGCCACGCGCGACAAGGAGGCGGCGCGCGCCGCCTTCGCGGCGGCGCAGCCCGAGCTGCAGAGCGGCGCGCTCAAGGGCGTGCTGCACCGGAACACGGTCGCGCGTAAATTGTCGCGGCTCTCGGCGCGCATCAAAGCGCTGTAGAGCGGCTGCATCGCGCGAAGGTCGGGCCGCATGCCCCGGAGCTGCGGCCCTTTTTGTTGTTTGGCTGCGCGCGACGCACGCATCGCGCGGCGCGACGCGTGTGCCACCGGTCGAAAAGAATCTGGCACGTTCACCTTTCGGTCATATTGCCAGTGGCGCGTGCGCTTATATACATTCTTTTCAGGAGGCGGCATCGGCGTCACGACCTCGTCGCTTCGTTCGCACGCGATGCGCCAACCAATGCTAATAAGCGTTTAGCGGTGGGCGAGTAAGTACAAGGTTAGCACCCGACTGTAACCGCTTACCTATCGCACCGGGGTCGACGGAGGAGTTAAACCTCTTGCGTCGAAAAGAGGGGACTTACGCGCCTCGTTGCGCGTAGTGTTGGGGGGACGTTGGTGGAAGCACGATCGATTTCGGCGGCGCGGCGCCGGTCAGGACACCTGCCGCGGGGTCACTCCAAGACGACGTTCGGGAAGGCTCGCGACAGCGGGCGATATTCAACGACAACAGCCGCGCCGTGCGGCAATCGCCGCAGACGCGCCCTTTGCCTGGGGGAGTGACGGGCATGGCTCAGACGATGACGACGGGCGGCGACGTCCAGGCACAGTGGGCGCGCGTGCGCGGCCGGCTGCGCGACGAATTCGGCGAAGCCGCGTTCCGCAGCTGGCTCAAGTCGATGACGCTCGCCGAGGTGAGCGACGGCCGCGTGCGCATCGGCGTCCCCACACGCTTTCTGCGCGACTGGGTCGCGGCGCATTACGCCGATCGCATCCGCGCGTTGTGGAACGGCGAGAACGGCGCGATCGCCGCCATCGATATCTTCGTCAGCGGCGGCGGCATGCCGGTGGCCGAAGTCGCGGCGCCCGCCATGATCGGTGGGAAAGAACCGCGCGACAGCGGGGCGCGCGATGGCGCCGCCGAGGCCGGCGAAGACAAGGACATGAGCGCGCCGCTCGATCCGCGCTTCACCTTCGAGAATTTCGTCGTCGGCAAGCCGAACGAGTTGGCGCACGCGGCTGCGCGGCGCGTTGCCGAATCCTCGGTCGGCGTCAACCGCTCGGTGCCGTTCAACCCACTCTTCCTCTATGGCGGCGTCGGGCTCGGCAAGACGCATCTGATGCACGCCATCGCCTGGCACATCCGCACGCATGACCCCTCGCGCAAGATGATCTATCTCTCGGCCGAAAAGTTCATGTACCAGTTCATCCGCGCGCTGCGCTTCAAGGACACGATGGCGTTCAAGGAGCAGTTCCGCTCGGTCGACGTGCTGATGATCGACGACGTGCAGTTCATCAGCGGCAAGGACTCGACCCAGGAGGAATTCTTCCACACCTTCAACGCCCTGGTCGACCAGAACCGCCAGATCGTCATTTCCGCAGACAAATCGCCCTCCGACCTCGAGGGGATGGAGGAGCGCATGCGCTCGCGGCTGGGCTGGGGGCTGGTCGCCGATCTTCACCCCACGACCTACGAGCTGCGCCTCGGCATCCTTCAGGCCAAGGCCGACGCGGCGCGCATGCAGATTCCGGGAAAGGTGCTTGAATTCCTCGCGCACAAGATCACCTCAAACGTGCGCGAGCTCGAGGGCGCCCTGAACCGCATCTGCGCCCATGCACAGCTCGTCGGCCGTGCCATCACGATCGAGAGCGCGCAAGAAGTGCTGCACGATCTGCTGCGCGCCAACGACCGGCGTGTCACGATCGACGAGATCCAGAAGCGCGTCGCCGAGCATTACAATATCCGCCTCGCCGACATGCATTCCGCACGCCGTGCTCGCGCCGTCGCCCGGCCGCGCCAAGTGGCGATGTATCTGTGCAAGCAATTGACGCCGCGCTCGCTGCCGGAGATCGGCCGCAAGTTCGGCGGCCGCGATCACACCACGGTCATGCATGCCGTGCGCAAGATCGAGGAGTTGCGCGCCATCGACCGCACGCTCGCGGAGGACGTCGAGCTGCTGCGCCGCATGCTGGAGACGTGAGGGTGGGCTCGTCCGCGGCCATGCCGATCAGCGGCTGGCTTGCGGCGGGCGCGCTGCGGCAACTGCGGCGAAGCTCGCGCCGGCGGGCTCAAGATAAGGCACGCGCTTGAGGCCGAGCATGACCGCCAACGCCAGGATGAGCACGGCGCCTACCAGAATAAGCATGTCCGCGGAGCCGATGACGGAAGCCTCATGGCCGACCGCACGGCCGATCGTCGCCACTGCCTCGCGCCGCGCCTGCGCCGGATCGAGCCCGTTGGCGACGAAATAAGCGATCCGGCCTCGGGCGGCGCCGACAGCTGCCGATGCGAGCCTGATCAGGCCAAAATGTTGCGGCAAGGGGGTCATGGTTGCTCTCGCGCGGGCATGCCGGCGCCCTCGGGGCGCCGGCTTACGCTGCTCGCATTACCAGTCGGTCCCGCTGCCGGGGTGATAGATGGCGTTGGCCAACGCGTCCTGGGCGCCGCCGGCGCCGACCAGGTCGCGCTTGCCCGTCACCGCGGCCGAGCTCGACGCCAGCCGGCCCATGTAGCTCTGTCCCGCCGGCGCCAGCTGCGACGAGCGCGATGCTCCGAAGGCGTCGTTCTGGCCGAGCTTGAAGGCGTCGCTGAGCGCGTTCGACTGCGCAACGCTGAGCGGGGCGGTCGGGATCGACGCCGCCGCCTGGCTGATCACCGTCTCGTGCTGCGTGCCATACTCGTCACCGGCGTAAGCCGTCGCCGCCACGGGGACGATGAGAGCCAAGGACAGCGCGGTGGCGCGGGCGAGGCTCCTGATGCGAAGCGTGTTGGACATTGTCGGTACTCCCTTCCTGCTGGAGGCGAAGGTCGCGGCGACCCGCGCTCTGCAATGACGGGAACATGATCCCGGAGCCGCGAAACGATAATGCGCGGAGTTAAGAATGAACTGTTCACCGCGGCTGAATGATCGAGCCGCCGGCGGCGCCGCCCGAATTCCCGCGAAGGGCGCGCCACCACCGCGCGCCGGTGCCGTTCCACGCCGTTGTCGCGGTCCTGCACCGGTGCTCAGTTCGCGGCAGAATCCCGCCAGTTTTCCGCCCTTTGCGCAGCGCCGCCGATGTGTACGCCGGACTCACCCTTGTGCTATAGTCCTCTACCGTTCCGCACGGGTGCCGCCAGGCCGCTGCGGCGCGGGTTTTCCCGGGGTTTCGGGGCGTTCCGAGGGCTTTTCAGGGATCAAGCACCGCCACAACGAGCGTGAACTCGCCACCATGAGACTGACCATTGAACGCGCCGCGCTGCTCCGCGCCTTGGGCCACGTGCAGAGCGTCGTCGAACGGCGCAACACCATTCCGATCCTGTCGAACGTGCTGCTGCGCGCCGAGGACGGCCAGCTCTCGCTGTCGGCCACCGACATGGATCTAGAGATCGTCGCCTCGGTCGCCGCGCAGGGCGCGCGCAAAGGCGCTGCGACGGCACCGGCGCACACGCTCTATGACATCGTGCGCAAGCTGCGCGAGGGCGCGCAGATCGAGATCGAATCAGCGGGTGACAAAGGCTCGATGACGGTGCGCTCGGGCCGCTCGACTTTCACGCTGGCTTGCCTGCCGCCCGAGGATTATCCGCTGATGGCTGGCGGCGAGCTCGCCCACGGCTTCACCCTCCCGGCGACGGACCTGAAGCGGCTCATCGACCGCACGCGCTTCGCCATCTCGACGGAGGAGACGCGCTATTACTTGAACGGCATCTTCCTCCACGCCGCCAAGAGCAGCGACCTCAACATGCTGCGCGCGGTGGCGACCGACGGGCATCGGCTGGCGCGGATGGAAATTCCGCTGCCGGAAGGCGCCGCGGGCATGCCTGGTGTCATCGTGCCGCGCAAGACCGTGACCGAGCTGCGCAAGCTCATCGACGAGATAGACCAGGATGTCGCGGTTGCCCTATCCGACACCAAGATCCGCTTCACCTTCGGCACGGCCGTGCTCACCTCGAAGCTCATCGACGGCACCTTTCCGGACTATGACCGGGTCATACCGGCGAACAACGACAAGATCCTCGAGGTCGTCTGCAAGGATTTCGCCGAGGCGGTCGACCGCGTCTCCACCATCTCGACCGAGAAGAGCCGCGCGGTGAAGCTCACCATCGAGCGCGGAAATCTGATGCTCTCGGCGACCAGCCCCGAGAACGGCACCGCCACCGAGGAAATCGAGGTGCGCTACAGCGCCTCGCCTCTGGAGATCGGCTTCAACTCCCGCTATCTCCTCGACATCACCGAGCAGATCGAGGGCGAGGGCGCGCGGTTCGCCATGGCCGACGCCGCTTCGCCCACCGTGGTGCGCGACACCGCCGACGGCAGCGCGCTCTATGTGCTCATGCCAATGCGCGTCTGAGAGTGCGCGACGAGGCGGCCATTTCCTCGCGGATGCTGGCGGAAGGGGACGGAAATCCCCATATAAGGGCTATGGCGTCAGGCGCAGTGCCAGGGCGGCCGCGGGGTGCCGCAGCCCCTGCCCGCTCCGCCGTCTCGCGTCTCATGCTCACCGATTTTCGCGGCTATGCCTCGCTCCGCTTTGCGGTGGACGAGCGGCCGGTGGTGCTGACCGGGGCGAACGGCGCGGGCAAGACCAATCTTCTCGAGGCGATTTCGTTCCTCGCGCCGGGCCGCGGCTTGCGGCGCGCGCGGCTCGCCGACATCGACCGCCGCGTGCCGCCGGCCCGCCCCAGCGACGCGCCGCCGGGCGCCTGGGCGATCGCCGCCGCCGTCGCCACGCCGCACGGATCGGTGCAGATCGGCACCGGCCGCGATGCCGCGAGCGAGAGCGGCGAGCGGCGCCTGTTGCGCATCGACGGCGCGCCGGCGAAGAGCCATGCCGCGCTGGCCGAGCATCTGAGCCTGGTGTGGCTTACGCCGCAGATGGATCGGCTCTTCCTCGAGGGCAGTTCCGCGCGGCGCCGCTTCCTCGACCGTCTCGTCTATGGCTTCGACCCGACGCATGCGGCGCGGGTCGGCGCCTATGAGCAGGCAATGCGCGAGCGCGCCCGCCTTCTGCGCGACGGGCCGGCCGACCCGGTCTGGCTCGGTGCGCTCGAGGAGCGCATGGCCGAGCACGGCATCGCCGTGGCGGCGGCGCGGCGCGAGGTGACGGTACGTCTCGATGTGGTCTCCGGTGAGACGCGCGGGCCCTTCCCCGGCGCGCGGCTGACGCTCGCGGGCACGGTCGAGGATTGGCTCGAGGCGATGCCGGCGCTTGCCGCCGAGGATGAGCTCCGGCGCCGCCTCACCGCGTCGCGACGGATCGACGCCGAGAGCGGCACGACCACGGTCGGGCCGCATCGCGTCGATTTCGGCGTGCGGCATGCCGGCACCGGAATGGCCGCCGCCGAATGCTCGACCGGCGAGCAGAAGGCGCTACTCGTCGCGGTGCTGCTGGCGCAGGCGCGGCTCCAGGCCGAGCTGCGTGGCGCGCCGCCGGTGATGCTGCTCGACGAGGTGACCGCGCATCTCGACGGCCAGCGCCGCGCCGCGCTGTTCGGCGAGATCGTCGCGCTCGGCGCCCAATCCTGGCTCACCGGCACCGATCCGGCGCTCTTCGCCGCGCTCGAGGGAACAGGACAGTTTTTCAGCGTGGCCGATGCCGTGATCGCGCCGGGCTGACGCACAAGGACAGTGATTTATGAGCGATCCAATACTTCCTCCTCCTGAGGGCGAGTACAACGCGCAATCGATCAAGGTGCTGCGCGGCCTCGACGCCGTGCGCAAGCGCCCCGGCATGTATATCGGCGACACCGATGACGGCTCGGGCCTGCACCATATGGTCTACGAAGTCGTCGACAATTCGATCGACGAGTCGCTGGGCGGCTATTGCGACACGATCGACGTCACCCTCAATGCCGACGGCTCGGTCACCGTCGCCGATAATGGCCGCGGCATTCCCGTCGACGTCCATGCCGAGGAGGGCGTCTCGGCGGCCGAAGTCATCATGACCCAGCTCCACGCCGGCGGTAAGTTCGACCAGAACTCCTACAAGGTCTCCGGCGGTCTGCACGGCGTCGGCGTCTCCGTGGTGAACGCGCTCTCCTCGCGGCTCGACTTGCGCGTCTGGCGCGGCGGCAAGGAGCACTTCATCCGTTTCCTCGACGGCGATCCCGAATCGCCGCTCGCCGAGGTGGGCGAGGCGCCGCATCTCCCTGGCGACGGCAAGGGCGCGCGCAAGACCGGCACCGAGATCACCTTCCTGCCGAGCACGCGCACCTTCACCAAGACGGAGTTCGATTTCCAAACGCTCGAGCACCGGCTGCGCGAGCTCGCCTTCCTGAATTCGGGCGTGACCCTGACGCTGACCGATACGCGCGGCGTCGAGCCCAAGCAGGTCACCATGCATTACGACGGCGGCCTCGAGGCCTTCGTCAAATATCTCGACCGCTCGAAGCAGGTGCTGCATGGCGCGCCGATCTCCTTCTCCGCGCAGCAGGACGGCATCATCGTCGAAGTGGCGATGGAGTGGACCGACAGCTATCACGAGACGATGCTGTGCTTCACCAACAACATCCCGCAGCGCGATGGCGGCACGCATCTCGCCGGCTTCCGCGCCGCGCTGACGCGCAGCGTCAACAACTACGCCAATGCGAGCGGTATCGCCAAGAAGGAGAAGGTGCAGCTTTCCGGCGAGGACATGCGCGAGGGCCTCACCTGCATCCTCTCGGTCAAGGTGCCCGACCCGAAATTCTCGTCGCAGACCAAGGACAAGCTCGTCTCCTCCGAAGTGCGTCCGGTGGTCGAGGGCGTGGTCGGCGACAAGGTGCAGCAATGGTTCGAGGAGCGCCCGGCCGACGCCAAGCGCATCGTCGCCAAGGTGGTCGAGGCCGCCGCGGCGCGCGAGGCGGCGCGGCGCGCGCGCGACCTGACGCGGCGCAAGGGCGCGCTCGACATCGCCAACCTGCCGGGCAAGCTCGCCGATTGCGAGGAACGCGACCCCGCCAAGTCCGAGATCTTCATCGTCGAGGGCGACAGCGCCGGCGGTTCGGCCAAGCAGGGGCGCAACCGGCGCTTCCAGGCGATCCTGCCGCTCAAAGGCAAGATCCTCAACGTCGAGCGCGCGCGCTTCGACAAGATGTTGAGCTCGGCCGAAATCGGCACGCTCATCGCCGCGCTCGGCACCGGCATCGGCCCCGAGGAGTTCGACCCGGAGAAGGCGCGCTATCACCGCATCATCATCATGACCGACGCCGATGTCGACGGCAGCCATATCCGCACCCTGCTGCTGACCTTCTTCTTCCGGCAGATGCCGGCGCTGATCGACAAGGGCTATCTCTACATCGCGCAGCCGCCGCTCTATCAGGTGAAGCGCGGGGCAAACAAGGCGGTCTATCTCAAGGACGACAGCGCGCTCGAGGAATACCGCATCACCTCCGGCATCAAGGACGCGGTGTTCGTGCAGCATGACGGCGTGCAGCGCGCCGGCAACGACCTCAAGGATCTCGTCGAGCGCGCGCGGCACGCGCGCAACCTGCTGCAGCCGCTCTTGCGCAAGGTGGGCAGCCGCACCATCGTCGAGCAGGCGGCGATCGCCGGCATCCTCAACCCGGCGCTGCTCGACGATCAGGCGCGGGCACAGCAGGCGGCGCGCTATCTCGCGGCGCGGCTCGACCAGCTCGCGCCCGAGGGGGAGCGCGGCTGGAGCGGCGAGGTCGTCGCTGGCCAGGGCTTCGTGCTGACGCGCACGCGCCACGGCGTCACCGAGCGCCGCGTGCTCGATGCCGCATTGCTGCGCAGCGCCGAGGCGCGCCGCCTCGTCGAGGCCGCGAGCGCGCTGCAGGAGGTCTATCAGAAGCCGGGCAAGCTGGTCGCCAAGGACAAGGAGACGATCGTCACCGGCCCGACGGGACTGGTCGAGGCGGTGATGGAGCTCGGGCCCAAGCAGGGCGACATCGCCCGCTACAAGGGCCTCGGCGAGATGAACCCGGAGCAGCTCTGGGAGACCACGCTCAACCCCGATGTGCGCACGCTGCTGCAGGTCAAGGTGCCGCACGCCGATCTCGCCGAGGAGACTTTCTCGACGCTGATGGGCGATCTGGTGGAGCCGCGTCGCGATTTCATCCAGGCCAACGCGCTGCAGGTCGCCAACCTCGACGTATGAGCGCGCGGAGCACCGCCGCGCGCGCCACCGGCGGTTTCATCTGATGCCAAGATTCGCCGACAATTCCGCGGTTTTCTGCGGTGTCCGGGTGAATTCTTTGTAATGGGGATGAGGAAAGATAAGCTTGCTTATCATTAAGCAGAGGCCAATGAACGCCTCCATAAGGAGAGCCCCATGAAATCGTCGTCGACCAATTTCCGCCGCATCCTCCGCAACGCTACGCTGGGTCTGGGCCTCGCCGCCGCGGTCGGCGGCGCGTCCATGGCGCCGGCGCTGGCCGCCGACTACTGGCAGCCGGGTCGCCGTGACGTCTATTCACACCAGGACCGTCGCGACGCCTATTCGCACCAGGACCGTCGCGATGTCCGCCAGCCGGTGTGGCGCGCGCATGAGCGCTGGGAGCCGCGCTACGCCTACGCCGCGCCGCGCTACGGCTACCGCTACGCGCCGCCGGCGCCCGCATATGTCGCGCCGCCCTCGCTCAACTTCGTCTTCCCGATCCGCTAACGGCCAAGCACGTCGCTGATGTTCCCCTCGGCAAGAAGCCCCGTCCTCGCGACGGGGCTTCTCTCGTCTGCCCACGCGAAGCCGCCTCACCAGCGGGTATCGGGCATCCCTGATTCCGAACGCTAGACGAGGCGGAACGCGTCGCCGTCACGCACCACGCGTCCGGCGGTGGGCGCCACGAAATGCGTGCCGAGGAGCAGCACCGACGTGCCGGCGAGGCGCGAGAACACGTCGCGCCGCGTGCGCTCGGCCAGCCGCGGATCGTCATCGGCGGTAGAGGACCATTCGGGATGCGCCATCTGGCACGGGTGATGGATGAAGTCGCCGGTGATCAGCCCCTCCTCGCCGCGCGACGCGATGCGCACGCTGACATGGCCGGGCGTGTGGCCGAGCGTCGGCATGAGCGTGACCTCGTCGCAGATTCGGTGGTCGGTCTCGACGAGATCGACCAACCCGGCCTCGAACACGGGCGCCACCGAATCGGCAAAGATCGGCCGGTGATGCTCGTGGTCGCGCTGCGTCCGCCAATACTCGAACTCGACGCGGCCCATGACGTAGCGCGCCCGCGGAAATGTCGGAACCCAGCGTCCGTCGACGAGCATGGTGTTCCAGCCGACATGATCGACATGCAGATGCGTGCACAGCACGGTGTCGATCGACTCCCGCGGATAGCCGGCCGCGGCGAGGTCGGCGAGGAACGGGCCCTGCAGCTTGTTCCAGCGCGGAATCGGCCGGTTCTCCTTGTCGTTACCGAGGCAGGTATCGACGATGATGCGTCGCGTCGGCGTGTCCACCACGAGCGCCTGCACGGCCATGCGGAGCTTACCGTTCTCGTCGACGAAATGCGGACGGAGCCAGGCGATCGGCTGCACTGTCTCCGGCGTCGCCTGCGGCAGGATGAAGCGCGTCCCGCCGCCCAATTCGAGCTCGACGATCTTGCTGACCGTCACCGCGCCGATGCGCCATTTGCTCATGTCCCGCTCCGCCGATCCCTCGCCCCAAGCCTAGCACGCCCCTCGGCCGGCGCGGATGCCACGGTTTGCCCTGGGCGCGCCGGCGCAGTATGCCTCCCGGCGCGGGCATGAGGGAAAACAGCATGCGGTTCTCGCCCCTGGTCGAGCGCGTCGCCGGCAAGGGCGCCGATGCTTGGCGCGTCCATTTCGACGCTACAAGGCAGCGCGCCGCCGGGCGCGACGTCATCCTCCTCACCGTCGGCGACCCCGACCAGGCGCCGCCGGCAGCGGTGATCGACGCCACCGTCGAGGCGCTGCGTCGGCGCCGCACGGGATATTCGCCGATCATCGGCCTGCCGGAGCTGCGCGCCGCCATCGCCGCGCGCGTCGCCCGCCGCAGCGCACAGCCCTGCACGGCCGACAACATCGCGGTGGTCCCCGGCACGCAGGCCGGGCTCTATTGCGCGATGCAATGCATCGCCGGCGCGGGCGACGAGGTGATCGTGCCGGAGCCGATGTACGCGACATACGAGGCGGTCGTCGGCGCGAGCGGCGCGCGCCTGGTCAACGTGCCGATGCGGCCGGAGACCGGGTTCCATCCCGATCTCGACGCGCTGGCCCGCGCCATCACGCCCTGCACGCGCGTGCTGTGGATCAACAGCCCGCACAATCCGACCGGGGCCGTGCTGAGCCGTAGCGAGATCGAGTCGGTCGCGGCGCTGTGCCGGCGCCACGATCTGTGGCTGCTGTCGGACGAGGTCTACGAGGATTTGGCCTTCGCCCGCCCGCATATCGGCGCCTGGAGCCTGCCCGGCATGGCCGAGCGCACCATCGTCGTATCGAGCCTATCCAAGTCGCACGCCATGCCCGGGTTCCGCATTGGCTGGATCGTCGGTCCGGCCGCGCTCACCGGCCATCTCTTCAACCTGGTGCTGTGCATGCTCTATGGCGGGCCGCCCTTCATCCAGGACGGCGCGCTCGTCGCGCTCAAGCGCGACCTGCCCGAGGTCGCGGCATTGCGCGAGGATTATCGGCGCCGCGCCGCGCTCCTCGTTGGCATCCTCCAGGCGGCACCCCATTGCCGCGTCGCGCTCCCCGAGGGCGGCATGTTCGTGCTGCTGGACATCCGCGCCACCGGGTTGAGCGCGGAGGAATTCGCCCGCGATCTCCTTGAGCGGGAGGCGGTCGCCGCCCTGCCCTGCGACGGCTTTGGGCCGAGCGCGACCGGCCACCTGCGCCTGTCGCTCAGCAGCGAGGACGCCCGTCTCGAAGAGGCCGGCCATCGCATTCTCCGCTTCGCGCAAGGCCTCGCCGAGGCGTGGCCGCCGGCGCCAAGCTCGACGGACGCGGCACCGCTCCGATAGACTTCGGCCCATGGACCCGACGAACCCCGTCGCCATGCTGATCCCCCTGGTCGGCATCGCGCTGATCCTCGCAGCGGTGTGGCTCACCGGCGGCGCGCGCCGGGCGCGGCTTGACCGCGCGCTGGTGCTGCGCCGGATCGACGAGGACCTGCCCGGCTTTGCCGCGGCGGAGGTGAGCATCGACGCCGATGCCGCGACCGCCATCGCCGCGACGGCCGACGGCGCGTCGCTCGCGCTGATCTTCGCCGCCGGCGACAAGGTCGTCGTGCGCCCGCTCGCCCCGCGCGACATCCGGCGACACTCGCAGGAGCCGATGCGCGACGGCGTGTGCCTCGTCATCGACACCGGCGATTTCACCCATGGCCGCTTCGCGCTGCGGCTGTCATCGGCCGAGGCCGCGCGGTGGCAGGCGCGGCTGCCCGTGGCGGCGGATGCCGCATGACGCTCGAGCCGAAGCTCGGCGACCCCGTGCAGCTGGCGATCCCCGCCTTCATCTTGCTAGTGCTGATCGAGATCGGCGTCGCGCGGCTGCGCCGCCAACCCGCCTATGAAATCCGCGACACCGCGGCCTCGCTGGCGATGGGGCTCGGCAATCTCGTCCTCGGCCTCGTCCTCGCCGCCACAACGTATGTCGCCGCGAACCGGGTCTACCAGTATCGCCTGCTCGATCCGGGATATGCGTGGTGGAGCTTCCTGCTCGTGCTCTTCGCCGAGGATTTCACCTACTACTGGTTCCATCGGCTCAGCCATCGCAGCCGCTTCTGGTGGGCGGCGCACATCAACCACCACTCCTCGCAGCACTACAACCTCTCGACCGCGCTGCGGCAGACCTGGACGGGCGGGCTGTTCCAATGGGTGCTGTGGCTGCCGCTCGCCCTCGCGGGGTTCCCGCCGGCGCTCATCGTCTTCCAGAAGGGCGTCAGCCTAGTCTACCAGTTCTGGATCCACACCGAGGCGATCGGGCGCCTGCCCCGGTGGTTCGAGGCAGTGATGAACACGCCCTCGCATCACCGCGTGCACCACGCCACCAACCCACGCTACCTCGACCGCAACTATGCCGGCGTGCTCATCATCTGGGACAAGCTGTTCGGCAGCTTCGTCGCCGAGGACGAGCGCGAGCCGTGCCGCTACGGCATCGTCAAGAACATCGGCACCTTCAACCCGCTGCGCATCGCCTTTCATGAATGGGTGGCGATCGCCAAGGATCTGGCGCAGGCGCCGTCGTGGCGGGCGCGGCTCGCCTACGTCTTCGGCCAGCCGGGATGGTCGCCCGACGGCTCGCGCCAGACCACCGACGCGATCCGTGCCGCGTGGCGCGCCCGGCACGATGTGCCCGCGGCGCGCTAGCATGCTGGCGGCCCACCTCTCATTATGGGGGTTGCAGCAAAACGCCGCGTATTTTCGCGGTTTCCACGGGAAATTCGGTCTCATCCGCCGTGGCCGCACCTCAGGAAAGGATTAGGCAGGGATTTTCGCCTAGCCTCCTGGCTCATCAGTCGATGCAGGAGGAACTATGGACGGTAGCGAAGTCGCCAGGCCGGCGCGGGCGCCGGCAAAGCGCGCACCTGGACAGATCGGCGTGGTCACGTCGGTGTCCGGCTTCAAGCTGTCGTGCCTGATATTCGGCCCCTCGACGCCGGACGGCACCGATGCCGCCTACACGACGGCGCAGATCGGCGCGCTGGTCAAGGTGCCGACCCTGAGCTCGTCCGCGTTCGGCTTCATCGACCGCCTGAATTTCGAATATGCCGGGACAGATGTGCAGATTGCCGTCGCCGAAATCGACCTGCTCGGCGAACTCACCGGGCGCGCGAGCGACGCATCGGCGCGGTTCACCCGCGGCATCTCGATCTATCCCGTGCTGGGCGCGCCGGTGTTCACCGCGACCGCCGAGGACATCAAGCTCATCTATGCCAAGCCCAACAGCTGGACGCTGCAGATCGGCTCGCTGCATCAGGATGCCGATACGCCCGCCTATCTGATGTCGCAGGAATTCCTCTCCAAGCATTCGGCGATCGTCGGCACCACCGGGTCCGGCAAGTCCTGCGCCCTGACGCTCATCCTGCGCACGCTGCTCACCGCACATCCCAACGGCCACGTGGTGATGCTCGACCCGCATGGCGAATACGCCACCGCTTTCGACGACATCGCCGAGGTGATCACGCCGGACACGCTGCAGCTGCCCTATTGGCTGCTGAGCTTCGAGGAGATCGTCGAGGTGCTGTGCAGCAGCGACCCGGTCGCGCGCAGCCGCGAGGCGCCGATCCTCAAGGAAGTGATCGTGGCGGCGAAGCAGGATTTCCTCGGCGCCGGCGCGAACGTCGCGGCGCTAACCGTCGACACGCCGACGCCCTATCGACTGACCAGCGTGCTGCAACGCATCTCGGACGCCATGGGCAAGCTGGATCGGCCCGACAGCTCGCTGCCCTATCTGCGGCTCATGACGACGATGGAGAACCTGCGCAAGGACCCCCGCTACGACTTCATGTTCGAGGGCCTAACCGTGCGCGACAACATGACCGAAATCATCTCGCTGTTATTGCGCATCCCCGTCAGCGGCAAGCCGATCACCATCCTCGACATCTCCGCCGTGCCGTCGGAGATCGTCAACGTCGTCGTCTCGGTGCTGGCGCGGTTGATCTTCGACTTCGCGCTGCACAGCGACCGCGAGGAGGCGATCCCGATCCTCCTCGTCTGCGACGAGGCGCATCGCTATATCCCGCGCGACGAGAGCCAGTCCTTCGAGCCGACGCGGCGCTCGATCTCGCGCATCGCCAAGGAAGGCCGCAAATACGGCGTCTCGCTGTGCCTGGTGACCCAGCGTCCGGCCGAGCTCTCCGAGGCCATCCTGTCGCAATGCAGCACCATCTTCGCGCTGCGCATGAACAACGAGCGCGACCAGAAATTCGTACGCAGCATGCTGCCCGACGACGCGGCCGGCCTGCTCAATGTGCTGCCGACTTTGCGCCAGCGCGAGGCGATCGTCGTCGGCGAGGGCGTGGCGCATCCCATGCGCATCCGCTTCTCCGACCTCGCGCCCAACCACCGCCCCAAGGGCGAGGCCGCCAACTTCCCCGAGGCGTGGCAGAAGGACGTCAAGGGCCGCGACTTCATCGGCAAGATCGTCGAGCGCTGGCGCCACCAGTAGCGGCGCCGGGCGGCGGCGCTATCGCGCCGCCCTGCCGTGCCCGCGCCACGTCAAGTTCACGGTGACCGCCATGAGCAGCAGCACCGCGATCACCATGGCGACGCAGCCGGGCCAGCCGGCGGCGTTCCAGGCCAAGCCCGGCAGCAGGCCGCCGGCGCTGCCGCCGATGTAATAGCAGGTGACGTAAAGCCCGACCGCCGAGGATCGCCCTTCCTGGGCGGTAATCGCCACGAAGCCGGTGGAGACCGCCTGGCACATGAAGCCGCAGCCCGTGCTGAATGCCAGACCGGCGATGATCGCGGGCAAGGTCGGCACCAGCGTGAGGGCGAGCCCCGCCATCCACAGCGCGATCAGCCCAATGACGAGACGCCGGCGCCCGAAGCGCGCGACGCAGCGCCCGGTGAGCGGGGTCAGCGCCGCGCCGATGAGATAGACGACAAAGATCGTGCCCAGCTGCGCCGGCGACAGATCGAAGGGCGGGGCCGCGAGATGGAAATTGACGTAGGTGAAGGTGGCGACGAAGGCGAAGAGCACGCCGAACCCCACCGCGTAGGTCGCTACGAGCTGCGGGTTGCGCAGATGCCGCAGCATCTGCCGCGCCGAAGTCAGCATGCCGTCGGCGCGGCGGAAATGACGCTCGCGCGGCATCAGGGCGGCGACGCCCGCGGCGCAGGCCAGGGTAATGACTGCCAGCGCCAGGAACGCGCCGCGCCAGCCGATCGTCTCGGCGAGGAGACCCGTGAGGAAGCGGCCGAAGAACCCGCCGAAGCTGCTGGCGGAGAGGTAGATGCCGGTGACGGCGGTGGCCTCGGCTGGCGGAAACTCCTCGCCGACATAGGCGACTGCGACGGCGAAGACCGGCGGCAGCAACAGCCCCTGGACGAAGCGCCACAGCACCAGCGCGCGCAGATCCGGCGCCAACGCCACCAGGATGGTGGGCACCACCAGCGCGAACATCGCAGCGGCGATGACGCGCTTGCGGCCGAGCACGTCGGCGACCGTGCCGATGAACGGTGCGATGAGCGCGATGGCGAGCGTCGTCGCACTGATGGCGAGGCTGATGTCGGCGGCGCCAGCGCCCAGCTCCTGGGCCAGCAGCGGCAGCACCGATTGCGGCGCATAGAGATCGAGAAAGGCGCAAAAGCCGGCCAGCGAAATCGCCGCTCGCCGCCGGTCGAGGCTCATGAGGAGAGACGTGCGCCCATAGAAGACATGCCCACGCGGAAGAAGGGCCGCCCCGGAGGGCGGCCCTTCCCAGTGTCAGAAAGCGGCCAGTCAGCGACCGCGACACATCGCGCTAGGCGACGGCGATCCCTGCATCGGCAGCGATCCCGGTCGCGACGGTATCCGACCGCAGTCTTTGACAATGAGACACGGGATCACCTCCTTTCGTTGGTTGCGGGACGGCGTTAAACCTAGGGCCTGAGCGTCGACAAGACAAGTGGCGTCGACCGGTGGATTGGACCGAGGAGAGCCTGCGCCTTGGCACGAATGAGGGGAGCGGCGCGGTCGGAGGCGCGGCGTCTGGCGCTCGCCGCGCTCGCCCTGGTCATGCTCGGCGCGGCGCCTGCCGCCGCCGCGGATGTCCTCGTCTTTGCCGCGGCCAGCCTCAAGAATGCGCTCGACGACGCGGCCGCCGCCTATCGCCCGCCGGGCGGCGATTTGGTCCGCATCTCTTATGCCGCAAGCTCCGCACTGGCCAAGCAGCTCGAGAGCGGCGCGCCGGCCGACATCTTCGTCTCAGCCGACCAGGACTGGATGGACTACGCGCAGCGGCAGGGCCTCATCAACCCCGCGACGCGCAAGGACCTCCTAGCCAACCGCCTCGTGCTGGTGGCGCCCGCCTCGAGCACTGTCGCCGTCACCATCGCGCCCGACTTCCCGCTGGCGGCGCTGCTCGCGGACGGGCGCCTCGCCATGGCCGATCCCGACAGCGTGCCCGCCGGCAAATACGCCAAGGCGGCGCTTGAGCATTTGCGCGTGTGGCCGTCGGTCGAGCCGAAAGTCGCGCGCGCCGAGAATGTGCGCGCGGCGCTGTTCTACGTCGTGCGCAACGAGGCGCCGCTCGGCATCGTCTACGCGACCGACGCCGCGGCCGAGGCGGGCGTCAAGATCGTCGGTGTCTTCCCCGAGGAGTCGCATCCGCCGATCCGCTATCCCATCGCACTGACCGCCGCGGGCAAAAGCCCGGCGGCGGCGGCGTTTCTGGCGTTTCTCGAATCGCCGAGGGCGCGGCGGTTCTTCGAGGCGCAGGGCTTTCGGGTGCTGGATTAGCTTCTCGCATCGCGGGGGCGGCGCGTGCATCGCCGGTGCGAGGATGCCCGTCTCCGGAAACGAACTGCCCGGCGCCGCTGCTGCGAAGCGTCGGCGCCGGGCAATTTGCGACGGAGAAAATCGATGCGTGCGACTTAGCGGCGCTTCACCGAGCGACGCGCCTTGGTCGCGCGGCGAACGGTCTTGCGGCCGCTGGTCTTGCGCGCGCGCTTGGTGCGGCGCGCCGTCTTACGCATCGGCATCGCCGACGCCGCCTTCGACTTGCGGCGACGACGGCGCGTCTTCAGCGCGGTCTTGTGCTTCTTGATAGCCATCGAAAGAGTCTCCCAGAGGTTGCGTACGCTGCCCAGAGTCGCGTCAAGAAGTTAAGATTTCCTTTTTTGTAAAGTTGAAGACAAGTAGAGCGGACGCTTTCGCGTGTAGCGCACCTGTCTCGACGCGCGTCCCGCGCTGCACCATCCGGTAATCGGCGAGATCATCGCCGCCTATTCCTCGGCACTGCGCCGCGAGTACCGATGCGACATCGGCGCTGCCGCCATCCGGTGCCGTCCAGGTCGGCGCATCCTCCTGGCGACATCAGCGGGAACAGCGGCCAGACGGGCATTTCCTGCTGTGGCCGGAAAATGGCAACATGCTGCGATTTACTTCGCCGAGGCATGCAAACGCTTGCTTTACGCCGTTGAGCGTGATTCTGTAGCCCTGCGAAAGCCGTTGGCCTTCGAACAGAAGAGGGAGTCCGATACCCATGGCAGCAAAGAAGCCGGCAAAGGCGGGAACATCGTCCACGGTGACCTTGAAGCACCTGGCGGCCCGGGTCGCCGAAGATCACGAGATGGCCAAGAAGCAGGCGGAAGCCGTGCTCGGCAGCATGGTCGATCTCGTCGTGAAGCACCTCAAGAAGGGCGACCGGATCCGCATCGGCGGGCTCGGCATCCTGGTCGTGCGCAAGCGCGCGGCCCGCATGGGGCGCAATCCCGCGACCGGCGAGGCCATCAAGATCAAGGCGAGCAGGAAGGTAGCGTTCCGCGCCGCCAAGGACCTCAAGGAAGCGATCTGAGCGCGCGTTATCCTTTCACCCGCTTTGCGGTCGCGGCAAAGCCGCGACCGGATGTCGGGCCGCTTGTCTCCGGGATGCTCGGCCGCTAGACCCAAGGTTCCGTCGCACGCACTGCCCGCCACGCCCTGCCGCGCGGCGGGCAGTGTCGCATCGAGAGCGCGGAAAAAGCCTGCTGGATGGCCCTCCACGGCGCGGCTAGGATCGTTGCAAAATCGCGCCGGAAAGGGAGTGAGGAAGCATGGCCATGATGTCGGGAAAGCGTGCGTTCCTCGCGTTGCTCAAGCAGGAGGGAGTCGAAATTCTCTTCGGCAATCCCGGCACCACCGAGCTGCCGCTGATGGACGCGCTCGCGGTGGAGACCGGCTTGCGCTATGTGCTCGGGCTCCAAGAGGCGGCGGTGATGGCGATGGCCGACGGCTATGCGCAAGCCTCGGGCCGGCTCGCCGTCGCCAATGTCCATGTCGCGCCGGGGCTCGGCAACGCGCTGGGCATGCTCTACGACGCACAGAAGGCAGCGGCGCCCATCCTGCTCACCGCCGGGCAGCACGATCAGAGCTTCAATTTCAGCGAGCCCATCCTGTGGGCCGACCTGCCGACCATCGCGCGGCCTTTCGTCAAATGGTCGGCCGAAGTGCGCCGCGTCGAAGATTTGCCGCGCGCCATCCACCGCGCCGCCAAGACCGCGCTCGCGCCGCCGACCGGTCCGGTGTTCCTGTCGCTGCCCGCCGATGTGCTCAATGCCGAGGCCGACATCGATCTCGGCGCGCCGACGCGGGTGGCGTCCCGCCTGCGCGGCGACCGCGCTGTGCTCGAGACCGCGGCGCAGCTGCTCGCGGTCGCCGAGCGTCCGGTGATCGTCGCCGGCGACGCGGTTGCGCAGAGCGGCGCCCACGCCGAGCTGGCGCAGCTCGCCGAGCTGCTCGGCGCGCCCGTGTATGCCGAGGGCGTCGCCAACACCGCCTCGTTCCCATCCTCGCATCCGCTGTTCCACGGCGCCATGCCGCGCCTGGCGCCGGGAATCCGCGCCATCCTGCAGCAGCATGATCTGCTGCTCTCGGTCGGCGGCGATCTCTTTACGCTGTCGCTGCCGTCCGAGGTCGAACCGGTGCCCGAAGGGCTGGCGATCGTCCATATCGACACCGATCCGTGGGAGCTCGGCAAGAACTTCGCGGCGCGCGCCGCGATCCTCGGTGATCCGAAGGCGACGCTGCCGGAGCTTGCGGCGTTGTTGCGCGAGGGCATGAACGCGGCGCAGCAAGCGCAGGCGCGAACAAGGCTCGACGCGGCGCGCGCCACCATCGCCGCCGAGCGCGAGGCGCTCCACGCCAAGGCGCGCGCCGAGGCGGGCAAGACGCCGATCCGACCGCTGGCGCTGTGGCAGGCGATTGCCGAAGTGCTGCCGCGCGACGTCGTCGTGGTCGAGGAGGCGATCTCGTCCGCGCCGGGGCTGCGGCAGCTCCTGCGCAGCGACGATCCGCAAAGCTTCTTCGGCCTGCGCGGCGGCGGCATCGGCTGGGGCCTGCCCGCCGCCATCGGCGTGAAGCTGGCCCTGCCGAAGCGGCCGGTGGTGGCGCTGATCGGCGACGGCAGCGCGATGTACACCTGCCAAGCGCTATGGACCGCCGCCCACGACCGCGTCGGCGTCGTGTTCGTGATCCTGAATAACCGGTCCTACCGCATCCTCAAGCAGCGGGTGAACGCCATGAAGGGCTTCGCCGCGCAGACCGACCGCTATGTCGGCATGGACCTCACCGACCCCGCGATCGATTATGTCGGCCTGGCGCGCTCGCTCGGGCTCGAGGCCGGGCGAGCGACGACGCTGGCAGATGCGGTCGATCTCCTGCGCAAATTCCTCGCCGTTGGCGGGCCGGGACTCATCGAAGTCGAACTGGATCGCAGCTATGGTCCGGTGTAAGCGGCATTAACGAGCCAGTCGACGGCGAGCGGCGGGGCGACTATTCTGTCGCCGATCGGGCGACCGGCTTAGAGCGGATCGATCCGGAACGAAGGCGGCGTCCATCACTGCCGCGACAACAGGAGGAGACGAGGGCAATGCGCGAAATGTGTCGAGGATTCGCTTTTCCGCTGGCGCTGGGCTTGGCGGCCCTGGCGAGCGGGTGCAGCTCGGAATCGAATACGAGCGGCTCGATGCCGGCGACCAGCACCGCCATGGCGACGCCCAGCGACGGAGCCAGCGGCAAGGACTGGCCCACTTATCACGGCACCTACAAATCCTACCATTTCAGCAGCCTCGACCAGATCAACAGCGGCAACGTGAAGGATCTCCAGGTCGCCTGGATGCATTTCCCCGGACGCTCCGTGCGCGGCGTGCAGTCGATGCCGCTGGTGCAGGACGGCGTGCTCTATTACTCGGGCTCGTACAGCCGCGTTTTCGCCATCGACGGCGCCAGCGGCAAGGTGATCTGGGCGTTCTATCCCGAACTCGACGAGGATCTGATCAAGAAGCAGACGCATACGCCCTACAATCGCGGCGTGGCGCTCGGCCAGGGCAAGGTCTATGTCGGCACGATGGACGGTCGCCTCATGGCCATCGACCAGAAGACCGGCAAGCTCGCTTGGGAGACCAAGCTGATCAATTCGAAGAAGCTGACCGTAGGCTTCACCGGTGCGCCGCTCATGGTCAAGAACACGGTCATCATCGGCGCGCAGGGCGGCGAATGGCCGTATCGCGGGCCGATCTTCGGTGTCGACGCCAATACCGGCCAGAAGAAATGGGAATTCCTGACCGTCGCGGGCACGCCCGAAGGGATGAAGACATGGGGTAATAACTCCTGGCGCACCGGCGGGGGCGGCGGCTGGATGCCTGGCACCTACGACGCCGAGACCAATTCAGTGTGGTGGGGCACCGCCAATCCGGCGCCGCTCTACGACTGGTCGGGTCCGGACTTCCAGCACAGCGGCGCGCGTCCCGGCGACAACCTCTACACCACCTCGGTCATCGCCCTCGACCCCGACACCGGCAAGCTCAAATTCTATCATCAGGAGCTGCCGCATGACGCGTGGGACTTCGACAGCGCGGTCGGCGAATTCGTGATGATCGATCGCGACGGCAAGAAGCTCGTCGTGCACCCCAACAAGAGCGGCTACATCTTCGTCTATGACCGCGCCAATGCTGGTGTCCAGAATGTCTGGCGCATCACCGAGAACAGCAACTTCGTCAAGAACATCGACCCGAAGACCGGCGCGCTCATCGGCCGCCGCGATCTGACGGCGGGCAAGGTCGATCAGCCGCTGTGCCCGTACATCGCGGGCGGCGTGAGCTGGAACACGGGCGCCTACAGCCCGGCGACCGGGCTCTATTACAAGATCGCAAACGAGTGGTGCCAGGACATGGAGGTGGTGAAGACCAGGCCGATCCTCGAGCCGCAGGCGCAGCTCAATATCGGCGCCAACTTCACGCTCCGTGCACCGCCGGGCAGCGACAAGCCCTGGGGTCACCTCGATGCGCGCGACCCCGTGACCGGCCAGAAGAAGTGGGAGGTCAAGTATCGCGTACCGCCCCTGGCCAGCGTGCTCGCGACCGCCGGCAATCTCGTCTTCGTGCCGGATGCCGAGGGTGTCCTCCACGCCTACGACGCGCAGAGCGGCAAGGAGCTGTGGTCGCATTCCGACGGCGTCGGGCATGACGGCGGCATCATCAGCTACAGCGCCAACGGCAAGCAGTACGTCGCCGTCGTCGCCGGCTGGGGCGGCATGGCCACGGACGACTATGGCGCGGCCTTCGGCGAGCCGTTCAAGAGCATGTCGAAGGACAGCGGCGCGCTCATCGTCTACGCGCTGAAATAACCCGTCGGCAAGCGTTGGAAAGGGCGGGGCAAGCCATTGCCCCGCCCTTTCGAGTTGGAGGAACGATGCCAAATAAAGTTATCGCCGCGTGCGTCCTCGCCGCATGCCTGGTCGGACCGGCCGCCTTTGCCGCCCGCAAAGAGAAGCCGATGAGCGACGCGCAGGTGAACGAACTCTTCGCCACCACCTGCGGCTGGTGCCACCAGAATGGCGGGCGCCAGGCCGGGAAAGGGCCCAAGCTCGCGGACACCAAGCGCAGCGATGCCTTCATCGCCAACCGCATCAAGCAGGGCAAGGAAGGCGCGATGCCGGCCTTCGAGGGCTCGCTCAGCGAGACGCAGATCAAAGGCATCATCCACTACATCCGCCATCTCAAGAGCGACTGAAGGAACCCGCCCGTGCCCGCCAGACGCGCCGCCGCCGGCCTCGCCGCCCTCCTCGCCCTCGTGCTGCTCGCCGGCAGCCCGGCTGTAGCGCGCGCCTTGGCCCAGATCAAGGACAGCGGCACCATCGTGCTGTGCGCCCATCCCAACTCGCTGCCCTTCGCCAGCAAGGATGGTAGCCGGCACGGCTTCCAGGTGGAGCTCGCCCAGGCCCTTGCGCGCCGGCTCGGCGTGGCGCTGACGCAGAACTGGGTCATCACCAGCTACGATATCTTCCGCGCCGACTGCGACATCGTCATGGACAGCATCGCCGACCGCCAGGCCCAGGCGGAATCGGGCTTGCGGATATCGAAGCCCTATCGCCGCAGCGGCGTTGCGATCGCCATGCGCGGCGACGACATGACGATCCGCTCGCTCGACGACCTCACCGCGGCGCACCGGAAGGTCGGCGTCCTCACCAGCTCGATCGCCGCCATGAAGCTCAGCCAGGGCGGCGCCGAGCTGGTGCCCGGCCTGTTCGAGGACGAGATGCTGGCGATGCTGAGCAATGGCGAGATCGACGCCGCCGCGGTGACGCCGACTTCGGCGGGCTATTACAACCTGATCCATCCCAAGCAGAAGGTGCGGCTCATCTATCCCTTCGACGGCGAACCGGATCTCTCCTGGAACGTCGCCGTCGGCATGCGCCGGCCCGACCCGGAATTGCAGCAGGCGATCGACGACGCCATGGCCCGGCTGCTCGCGGACGGCACGGTGAAGCGCATCTACGCGCGCTACGGCGTGGAAGTGCGCCCGCCGCGCTGAATCGTCGCGCGGCGGCCGGCCTTCCGAGCGGCGTGGCGTCGCGCCTGCGCACGACGCCGCGTCACGAAAATCCGCCTCGGAAGCTCAAAACAACATTCCCGTTTCGAGCAACACGCGGGTCTCCGAGTCATTGGTGCCGGTCGGTCCAAGGCCGAATCCATTGGTTATGTTATTCGCCTTGACGTACGAGAACTCGGCGCGCCCGAAGAACACTTTGTACTGATAGGTGGGCGTCACCGTGATCGACCATGCATTGCTGCTCGGACCGTAGATCAGGCTGGGCGCGCCTTTCGTGGTGCTGCCCGTCGAGCCGATATACTCCAGGCGAACAGGCAGGCTGACGCCAGCTAAGTTGATTCCCCCGAAGCTGCCGTCGAACGCGTAATTTACAAACAGGGCGGCGCCGTAGGTCGCTGCGTCCTGTGTCGTGCCGATCACGGGGCTCTTGGGAACGAAGGTGTATTGCAGGTACGGCTCGATGGTCCACGGTCCGGAAGTGTGTGTATAGATGATGTTATAAAGCTGCTCGTTGTTCTGGAATAACGGCGTCGCCGTGGTCGCGACGTTGGTGTGCCGTGTATTGCCGCTGCCGATGAAGCTGACCGTGTTGGCGGGATCGACGGTATAGGTCACCGACCCCCAAGCCCAGCTATAGCGGTTGGAGTAGAACCCGTCGTTCCAACCCAGAGCGAAAGCGAGGGGCCCCAGCGTGTAGTTCGCCTGAACACCGCGATTTACCGCGTTTTCTTGGTTCCACAGGAGCCCGCGTTGGATGTTCATATTCTCGAACGAAAAGGTGTACTCGGCCCCGATGAGAGTCGGAAGCTTGCCAGCCATGATCGAGAAATTATCCGTAGGAGCGAGCTTGAGGAAGGCCTGAGGAAGCGCTCCGTAGAATGCGTTGGTCGCCTTGGCTGCACGTATATACGGAACGCCGAGATCCGGCAGGGAGTACGCACCGGCCTGGGCAAAGAATTGGACCAGACCATCGATTTTCTGAACAAAGACCTGACCATTGCTCACGTCCGCTTGAAAACGGCGATCTCCCGGAAAAACGCTGTTCTGCCATTGTCCGAGAGCGCTAGCGACGCCCGATACGTACACATCGCCGAGTGGCCCCGCGCCGAATTTCGCAGGAGTTGGGTTGTACGCCAGAGGACCTGTTATCCCCGGCACTGTCAGGGGTGAAGTCGGCGGGCTCGCCGGCTGTTGGTCGGTCGCCGCCGGGGCGGCGGCTGGGGCTTGTTGGGCGTGTGCGGGCGGGCTGCTCGCGAGCGGCGCGACGGCGGCGAAGATCGCAGCAGCAGTGGCGGGGGCGAAGATCCGGCGCATTTTTCTAAGTCCTTCTGAGGTTCTTGTCAGGGCATTGGGCCGCAGCCTCTCCAGCAGCCAGCAAGCCACGGGCATCGCACTCCCCGATGCCTGCAACGGCTCAGAATGCAAGTGGTATGCCATCGAGTACCCGCGCATGGCAGGCACTGAAAGACCATCGAGCCGCTATGAGGCGCCTATTTTTTGGGCGGCTTTTGCTCGTTCTGCATAATTCGTCGGCATCGACGGGGCCTGAGGGCGCCTTAACGAGCCGCAGATCCGGACGGCGTACTACGACCCGCCGCGGCCGGTCCAGAGCCCCATCATTGTCATCGCCGAAGCGATCGTGCCCCGACGCATGGCCAAAAGCGCTCGACAGATCGCGGTACTTGCACCGTGCCGCTCAGTTATAATCTTGCGGCGCTTCGTTGATTCTAGCGAGCATGTGTCGCCTCCTCTGAATAATCCGTGTGGCTTGCTGTCACTCTCCGCGAGGCAGCGCCCGCGCGGGCGCTGCCTCGAGAGCATCAGGCGACGCGGTTAACGCTGTTCTCCCAGCCATATTCCTGTCACGGAATCAACTGGCTGGCCGGCGCCATTGGGGCGGCCATTGGTTGGATCGCGCTGCTGGTCCATGACGTGCGTCTTCGGCTGAGGCGTTTGTCTTAGAGGCAATGTACCTTGCTGAGTGCTGCAGGCGGCTAGCAAAGCGGCAGTTGCCCCCGCGATGGTGACGGATAGCATCTTGTTCATCGGTCTCCTCCAAACTGCATGTAGGTTGCGTCAACCAATCGGTACTGAATTTCTCCGCCCCCTCCTCAGAACCAACCTGAGTCAGGAGCTTTCTCGTACGACGATCGGCGGCGGCTGTTCGGGGGGCACCTCAACACCAGCGAGGTGGTGAGATGCTGGAGTCCACACGCGTTCGTTACGACCGGGATCGGAGATCTGCGCAGCGCTCTCAGACGGGATGACCTTGAGACAGGCGAGTGCATGCGTGCACCCTCCTGGCATGAGGTCACACGGGTCGCAAATAGCCATGCCATCGCATGACACCGATGCCCAAGCGACCGTGGAGGGCCGCATAGCCAATCCGAGTGCAACGATAGCAACCAAGGCAGACGTCAGAAGTCGCGTCAGCACCCAATGAATCCGACGAAGCATGCCCGTCCTCCATCAGATTTCCCGCGGTTTGGGCGCGTGCAGCTATAAGCCTCCGCGGCTGAAGAATAGATATTTGACCAGCGCCGCAATCGCGAGGATGAGCACGATGACCAAGAGGATGCCCAATATCCCCATGCCCCACGTCATCCCGCCCATCATCATGTCGTTCATCATGTCGTTCGCCATTGCGGTCCCCCACGTCAGTTCATTCTGCCGGTTCGAATTCAGACGCTCCGACCGCCCTGGCCCGCGATGGGACGATGCGCATCTTCACCTGCGCATA
>Ga0209701_10000003_pt1 | contig 85668 bp, 73 predicted proteins | sample CZO8metaG_4_FD_188356 | JGI IMG/M metagenome (GOLD analysis project Ga0209701, IMG submission 188356) | Vadose zone soil microbial communities from the Eel River Critical Zone Observatory, Northern California, USA - CZOApr15con2H3.8 metaG... | ecosystem: Environmental > Terrestrial > Soil >... | reverse complement strand
CAGGGCGAGGTCGCGCATGAGGCGCTGTCCGGTGTCGGCCGCCCGCCCGCCGCCCTCAAGATCATCGCCGCGATGTACGCGACGCCGGGCATGTTCGTGGTGCGCGCCGACAGCCCCTATCGCAGCATCGGCGATCTGCGCGGCAAGCCCGTGGCGTTCGGTGCGCGCGGCTCGGGGCTCGTCATCCTCGCGCGCTACGTGCTCGACGGCATCGGACTCGACCAGGAGAAGGATTTCGACGCCGTCTATCTCGACCGCGCCGGCGACGGACCGGCCATGGTGATGGAGGGGCGCGTCGCCGCGCTATGGGGCGGCGGCGTCGGCTGGCCCGGCTTCACCAGCGTGGCACAAGGGCCGGCGGGCGCACGCTTCATCGCGCCTTCGGCCGAGGAGTCGGCGCGCATCCGCGCCAAGCACGCCTTCCTGAAGCCGATGACGATCGCCGCCGGCAGCTATCCCGGGCAGGATGCGGCGATCGCCTCGGTGGGATCGTGGAGCTTCGTGCTGGCGCGCCCGACCCTCGACGACGACATCGCCTATCGCCTGGCGCGTGCGCTGCACCAGGGCGAGGACGCCTTCGCCAAGCGCCTGCCGCAGGCGCGCGAGACCACCGCCGCCAACACGCTCGCCGCCGCGCCGCGGCCCGAGCTCATCCATCCGGGCGTGCGGCGCTATCTGCACGAGATCGGCCTGTCGCCAAACTAGGGAGCCGCCATGTTCGCCGCGCCGCCGGTCCTGGAGACCATCGTGTTCGCCCGCGTTCCGGACTCGCTGTCGCGCGCCAATCGCAAATCGCATTGGGTCGACGTGCTGCAGAACGGCGCGCCGACGCCGTCCTTCCTCGAGGGCCCGTCTTTCGACCGCGACGGCAATCTGTGGGTCACCGACATCCCCTGGGGACGGCTCTTCAAGATCACGCCCGACGGCACGCTGTCGCTGGCGTTCGAATATGACGGCGAGCCCAACGGCCTCAAATTCCACAAGGATGGACGCGCCTTCATAACCGACCACAAGCACGGCATCATGGTGTTCGACCCGAAGACGGCGAAGATCGCGCCCTATCTCGAGCGCGGCCGCTTCGAGCGCTTCAAGGGCGTCAACGATCTCGTCTTCGCGTCGAACGGCGATCTCTATTTCACCGACCAGGGCATGACCGGGCTGCAGGATGCCTCGGGCCGCGTCTACCGCCTGCGCGGCAGCGGGCAACTCGACTGCCTGCTCGACAATGTACCGAGTCCCAACGGCCTGGCGCTCAACAAGGCCGAGACGATCCTTTATCTCTGCGTCACCCGCAACAACGCCATCTGGCGCGTGCCGCTGCTCGCCGGCGGCACCGTCGGCAGGGTCGGCATCTTCATCCAGATGTCCGGCGGCACCGGGCCCGACGGCATGGCGATGGACGAGGACGACAACCTCGCCATCTGCCATGTCGGGTTCGGCACGGTGTGGCTGTTCAGCCGACTGGGCGAGCCGCTCTATCGCATCAAATCCGGCGCCGGCCTCGCCACCACCAACTGCGCCTATGGCGGGCGCGACCGAAAGTCGCTGTTCATCACGGAATCGGCGACCGGCAGCGTGCTGCGCGCCGAATTGCCGGTCGCCGGCCGCGCCATGTACTCGCACCAGTAGCGGCGCGGCGCGCATCTTGTCGGCGGCGCGGCGCTGGCGCACCTCCCTTCGTCCGATTATCGATGGCACCCCTGGCGCGCCACCCGATGATTCGCAATATTGAGCGCAGGAGCAGGCGAGGACAGAGGCATGGCCAAGAAGCCCGACTGGGAGATTCCGCTGCTGGCGCAGCCGAAACCCGAGGAATTCGATTTCGATCTCGACCGCGCGCTTCAGTCGGTGGTCGGGCTGCACGCCAATATCCCCGAGGACGCCTACACCGCCTCGATCCTCGGCACCGAGCGCGCCGGCAGCGGCGTGCTCATCCGCGACAACGGCCTCGTGCTCACCATCGGCTATCTCATCACCGAGGCGGAGAGCGTCTGGCTCAGCACCGCCGACGGCCGCGCCGTGCCGGGACACGCGCTCGCTTACGACCAGGAGACCGGTTTCGGCCTCGTGCAGGCGCTCGGCCGGCTCCAGGTGCCCGCGGTCGGGCTCGGCCGCTCAAGCGCGGTGAAGGCTGGCGATCGCGTCATCCTCGCCGCCGGCGGACGGCGCCAATCCGTGCGCGCCGGCGTCATCGGCACGCAGGAATTTGCCGGCTATTGGGAATACCTGCTGGAGGCGGCGATCTTCACCGCGCCGGCGCATCCCTTCTGGGGCGGCGCCGGGCTCATCGGCCGCGACGGCACGCTGCTCGGCATCGGCTCCCTCAATGTGCAGCAGGTGGTCGAGCGCGACAACCCGCGTGATATCAACATGGTCGTGCCCATCGACATCCTGAAGCCGGTCCTCGACGAGCTGCTCGCCTACGGCAAGCGCAACAAGCCGGCGCGACCGTGGCTCGGCCTCTATTCCGCAGAGAGCGACAAGAAGATCGTCGTCGCCGGCCTCGCCGAGCGCGGTCCGGCCGCGGCGGCCGGCATGCGCGTCGGCGACATCATTTGGGCGGTGCGCGACGAGAGCGTGGCGAGCCTCGCCGACTTCTACCGCATGGTCTGGGCCAGCGGCGACGCCGGCGCGGAAATCCCGATCGAGCTGCTGCGCGACGGCCGCACCGACTGGGTCCGCGTCAAATCCATCGACCGCAGCACCCTGCTCAAGGCGCCGCGCCTGCAGTAGGCGTCAGCGCTCGCGCCCGCTTTCGCCGAGCTGCGCCGCCATGAGGGCGGCGGCGGCGGCGGCGACGGATTTCGCCGGACCCTCGGCGCCGAACGTCTGCGCGCAGGTGTACGCGCCTTCGAACAACAGAACCAGCTGGTCGGCGAGGGCCGCGGGACGGCGCGCACCGGCCGCCCCGGCGAGCGCGCGCAGGCGGCGGTGCAGCTCGCGCTTGTTGGCCTCGGCGATCTTGCGCGCGGGGTGATCGGCTTCGGGAAACTCGGTGGCGGCGTTGGTGAAAGGGCAACCGCGCCAGTTGGGCCGCGTCGTGCGCTCGGCCAGCGACTGGAACAGCGCCTTGAGCTGGCGGCGCGGCGCGCCCGGATGCCGCGCCACGGTGCTGTCCCACCAGCGCCAGTAGCGCTCGTCGCGCTCCTCCAGATAGGCCGCCGCGAGCTCGTCCTTCGAGGCGAAGCTGCGGTAGAGGCTCATCTTGGCGACGTTGGCTTCGGCGACGATCTCGTCGACGCCGACCGAGCGGATGCCCTGGCGGTAGAAGAGGTCGCCCGCGACCGCCAGCAGCCGCTCGCGCGGCGCCATCGGCTCGGCGCCGCCGCGCGGCGCCTGCTTCGGCATTTTCGCCCTGCCCGTCTTCCGTCGTCGCATATCCGGCTTTGCCGCCCCGTTTGACACGATGCCGGTCGCATGATACAGACCGGTCCGTATCGTGTAAAGAGACTGGTCTGTCTCATGCGGCGGGCCGAGGAGGTGGACCGATGAGGACGACCCTCGCCCGCGCGCTTCCCGTGCACTACGCCTGGATCGTCGCCGCGGTCATTTTCGTGACGCTGCTGACGGGCGTCGGCATCCGCGCCACGCCGAGCGTGCTCATCGTCCCGCTCGAGGAAGCGTTCGGCTGGAGCCGCACCACCATCTCCTTCGCCATCTCCATCAACATCGTGCTGTTCGGGTTGATGGGGCCGTTCGCCGCGGCGCTGATGCAGCAGATCGGCATCCGCCGCACCATCCTCCTAGCGCTTGCCCTGCTCTCCGCCAGCGTCGCCGCCAGCACGCTGATGACCGAGCCATGGCAGCTCATCTTGAGCTGGGGCATCGCCGTCGGGCTCGGCACCGGCGTCACCACGCTGGTGCTCGGCGCCACCATCGTCAACCGCTGGTTCGCCAAGAATCAGGGCCTGGTGATGGGCATCATCACCGCCAGCACGGCGACGGGGCAGCTCGTCTTCCTGCCGCTCCTCGCCGCGGTCATCGCATCAGAAGGCTGGCGCTCGGCGGTGTGGATCACCGCGATCGCCGCCGCCGTGATGATCCCGGTGGTGGCCCTGCTCCTGCCGGAAAATCCGGCCGATATCGGCCTGAGACCCTATGGCGCGACCGCCGACGTGCCGCCGCCGCCACCGCGCGCCAATCCGATCGTCGTCGCTTTCGCGGCGCTCGGGCGCGCCTCCAAGTCGGGGGGCTTCTGGCTGCTCTTCGCCAGCTTCTTCGTCTGCGGCGCCAGCACCAACGGCCTGATCGGCACGCATCTCATCTCCTATTGCATCGACCACGGCATCCCCGAGGTGCAGGGCGCGGGCCTGCTCGCGGCGATGGGCATCTTCGATCTCTTCGGCACGACTGCGTCCGGCTGGCTCTCCGACCGTTACGACAGCCGCTGGCTGTTGTTCTGGTACTACGGGCTGCGCGGCCTCGCGCTGCTCTACCTGCCCTATTCCGGCTTCTCGCTCTACGGCCTGTCGCTGTTCGCCGTGTTCTACGGGCTCGACTGGATCGCCACGGTGCCGCCGACGGTGCGGCTCACCACGCAGATCTTCGGCAAGCAGGACGCGCCGATCATCTTCGGCTGGATCTTTGCCGGCCATCAGCTCGGCGCCGGCGCCACCGCCTTCGAGGCGGGCGCGCTGCGGGCGCTGCTCGGCGACTACATGGCGCCGGTGCTGATCTCCGGCAGCCTGTGCATCATCGCGGCACTCCTGGTGCTGCGCATCGGCCGCGGGCGGGCCGGCGAGCCGGCGGCGGTCGCCGCCTGACATAGCGGGTTGCGGGAGCGGCGGCGGCCGCTTTAGGATCGGGTGGTGTTGCCGATCGCCGCGAGGCCGCTCCCGCATGACCCGCATCGCCAAGATTCGCGCCCGTGCCGTCGCCGTGCCGCTGCAGACGGCGACCGCCTTCTCGCGCCGCTCGGTCACGGAGCGGCATTACGCGCTGGTCGAGGTCGAGGGCGATGACGGCGTCAAGGGCATCGGCTTCTGCTATGCCGGCCACGCCGGCGGCACACTCGTCACCGGCGCGGTGCACGGGCTGCTGGCGCCCAAGCTCATCGGCCAGGACGCGCACCGCGTCGAAGGCTTGTGGGAGGAAATGTATCAGGAGGCGCTGCTGGTCGGCCGGCTTGGCGCCGTGCTGCGCGCCATCAGCGCGCTCGACATCGCCCTCTGGGACCGCAATGCTCGCGCCGCCAACCTGCCGCTTTACAAATATCTCGGCGCCTCCCGCACCGACGCGGTGCCCGCCTATGCCAGCGGCGGGTACTACCTCGCCGGCAAGACGCCGGAGATGCTCGGCGAGGAAGTGGCGGGGTATGTCCGCCAGGGCTTCGGCGCCGTCAAGATCAAGGTCGGCCGCGAGACGGATCTCGGCCTCGAGCGCGACCGCATCGCCGCCGCGCGCCACGCCATCGGTCCCGACACGCTGCTCATGCTCGACGCCAACAACGCCTGGTCCGATCTGCCGACGGCGCTGCGCTTCATGCGCGTGTTCGAGAATTACGATCCCTACTGGATCGAGGAGCCGTTCGGCCCCGACGACATCGACAACCACGCCCGGCTGGCGCGCGCCACGCCGGTGCCGGTGGCGACCGGCGAGATCGAGGGCGGACGCTGGCGCTTCAAGGAGCTGCTCGACAAAGAGGCGGCGATGATCTTGCAGACCGATGCCTGCGTCTGCGGCGGCGTCAGCGAGTTCCGGCGCATCGCCGCGACCGCGGCGAGCTACGGCGTGACGCTGTGCCCGCACTGGTTCCACGACGTCCACGCCCACCTCGTCGCGGCGACGCCAAATGCACGTTTCGTCGAGCTCTTCACCGATGACCAGGTACTCAACTTCCGCCGCCTCATCGCGCCACAGCTCACGGTGAAGAACGGCATGATCGAGCTTCCCGACCGCCCAGGCCTCGGCTGCGCTTTCGTCGACGAGGCGGTCGAGCGCTATGCGGTGGAGCGCTGGGCATGAGCGGGGCGCAGCCGCACGACTGGCCCGCCGACATCTACGCCGCGCTCAAAGCGGCGCAGGTGAAGCAGGTGGCCTATGTGCCCGATGCCGGGCATGCGCGGCTTCTCAAACTCTGCGCCGCCGACAACGCGATGCGCATGGTGCCGCTCACCACCGAGGAGGAAGGCGTGGCGCTCGTTGCCGGCGCCTGGCTCGGCGGTGAGCGTGCGGTGCTGCTGATGCAGTCGAGCGGCGTCGGCAACTGCATCAACACGCTCGGCATGATCGCGACCTGCCAGTTCCCGCTCTTGACGATCGTGACCATGCGCGGCGAGTTCGGTGAATTCAACCCGTGGCAGGTGCCGATGGGCATCGCCACGCCGGGAAGCCTCGAGCTCGCCAACGTCATCGTCCACCGCGCGAGCGAACCGGCGCGGATCGGCGACACGGTCGCCGGCGCGGCGCGGCTCGCCTTCTCCAGCTATGTCGCCGTTGCCGTGCTGCTGCCGCAGCAGCTCATCGGCGCCAAGACCTTCGGGAAATAGCGCATGTCCCGCGCCAACACGCTCGATCGCCGTGCCGTGGTCGCCGCGCTGCTCGCCGAGCGCGGCGATCTCCTCGTCGTCGCCGGTCTCGGCGCGCCCAATTGGGACGTCGCGGCGGCCGGCGACAACCCGCTGACCTTTCCGCTGTGGGGCGCGATGGGCAGCGCGGCGATGGTCGGGCTCGGCCTCGCCCTGGCGCAGCCGCGGCGCGACGTGCTGGTGCTGACCGGCGACGGCGAGCTGCTGATGGGGCTCGGCAGCCTCGCCTCGATCGGCGTGCAGCGCCCGGCCAACCTCGCCGTCGCCGTGCTCGACAACGAGGCCTATGGCGAGACCGGCATGCAGGCGACGCACACTGCGCATGGCGTCGACCTCGCGGCGATCGCCGCCGGCTGCGGCTTCACCCGCAGCGAAGCCATCCGCGAGATGGCGGCGGTCGAGGCGCTGCGCGCGCGCCTCAAGGCGCGACAGGGCCCGCTTTTCGCGCAGATCAAGATCGCCGCCGACACGCCGCCGCTGGTCATGCCGCCGCGCGACGGCGCCCTGCTCAAGAACCGGTTCCGCGCGGCGCTGCTCGGCGCCGACGCCGCGCTCGCTTAGCCGGCGGGCATGGCGCCGATGCACGATCTCGTCATCAAGAACGCCCTCGTCTTCGACGGCAGCAAGGCGCCCGGACGCCATGCGTCGCTGGCGGTGGCCGACGGGTGCATCACCGCCATCGGGCGCGATGTCGGCCCGGGGCGGCGAGAGATCGACGCCGACGGGCTCGCGCTCGCGCCGGGCATCATCGACAGCCACACGCATTACGACGCGCAAATCACCTGGGATGCGGGGCTGCATCCGTCGCCCGAGCTCGGCGTCACGACGGTGGTGATCGGCAATTGCGGCTTCACCATCGCGCCGTGCCGCCCCGAGCATCGCGACATCACCATGCGCAACCTGACGCACGTCGAGGGCATGTCGCTCGACGTGCTGCGCAGCGGCATTCGCTGGGAGTTCGAGACCTTTCCGGAATATCTGGCGCTGTTGGAGCGCCTCGGCAGCGTGCCCAATGTCGCCGCCTTCATCGGCCACTCCTCGCTGCGCATCTGGGTGATGGGCAACGACGCGACGGCGCGCGCGGCCAAGCCGGCGGAGATCGCGCAGATGCGCCGCCTCGTCGGCGAGGCGCTCGGCGCCGGCGCCGTGGGCTTCGCCACCTCGACGGCGCCGCAGCACAATGGCGAGGGCGGCACGCCGATGCCGTCGCGGCTCGCCGACGAGGCCGAGCTGCGCGCGCTCGTCGGCGCGCTGGGCGAGGCCGGGCGCGGCGTCTTCATGCTGACCAAGGGCACCGGCACCACCGTGCCGTTCCTCGAGACCCTCGCCGCCGAGACATCGCGCCCCGTGGTCATCGCCGCGCTGCTGCACAACCCGGTGCTGCCCGAGGCGACCTTCAACGATCTGCGCGCGATCGGCGCGGCGCAGGCGCGGGGACGGCGGCTCTATGGCCAGGTGTCGTGCTGCCCGCTCACCAACGAATTCACGCTGCGTTCGCCCTATCCGTTCGAGGGCATGGCCGCGTGGCTGCCGGCGATGCAGGCCGAGGGCGACGCGCTGAACCGCGTCTATGCCGATCCCGGCTTCCGCACCCGCGTTGCCGCCGAGCTGGCGACGCCGGCCGCGATCCGCCTCTTCAACGGCGAATGGGACAAGCTCTATCTGCTCGAGGCGGCGCGGCCCGAGAATCGCCGCTATGAAGGGCGGAGTGTTGCCGAACTGGCCGCCGCGACGGACCAGCCGCCGCTCGACTGGCTTCTGGATTTCAGCCTGGCGGAGAATCTCGACACGATCTTCATCGCCGTGCTGCTCAACAACGACGAGAACGCCGTCGGGCGCATGCTGCGCGATCCCTTCGCCAGCATCGCGCTCTCCGATGCGGGCGCCCATCTCACCTTCTTCTGCGATGCCGGCTTCGGTTTGCATCTCCTGGGCCATTGGGTGCGCGAGCGCGGCACGCTGGACATGGCCGAGGCGGTGTGGCAACTTTCCGGTCGTCCTGCGGAAATCTTCGGCATCAAGGATCGCGGCCGGCTCGCGCCGGGCCTCGCGGCCGATCTCATGCTGTTCGACCCGGCAACGGTCGGCCGCGGCCCGAGCAAACGCGTCTTCGACCTGCCGGGCGGCGCGGCGCGCCTGACCACGGCCGCCGCGGGTTTGCACGGCGTCTGGGTCAACGGCGTGCAGGTCGCCGATGGCAGCGGCGCCAGCACCGAGCGCACGCGTCCGGGGCGATTGCTGCGCGACTTCGCCGCCTGAGCGGCATGCCACGCGCTGGCCCCATGTCGCGGCGCACAGTTTTTGCGTGTGCGACGCGCTGCGCTCGATTCGCGAAACGCAAAGGCGTAGAGTGCCCCACGCATTCGCGCATTACGTTGGTTGTCGCCCGAAAGAACGCCCCCAAAAAAGGGCACAGAGGATAAATTTTCTATGATCAGGATAGCTCACTCGAATGCACAGTTGGCGTCGGCCGAAGCGCCGGGGCTCGACGGCCGACGTGTCGCCGCGTGGGCGGCCGCTCTAGCCGCCGGCGAGCCGCATGGTCTGCACGACACCTTCATGGCCAAGGGTGGCCCTGCACCCGATATCGTGTGGGATCCGCCGGTCGACCGGCTGGGCGCACCGCAGCTGCGCTTCCTGCTGCGCTATTGGGCCGATCTCGCGGGCGCGCGAACGATGCCCGGCACTCGGGAGATCGACGCGTTGGAGATGCGGCCGGCGCTGGGCTACATCAACCTGCTCGACGTGATCGAGGGCGGTGAGGATTTCCGCTATCGCGTGTTCGGCAGCGTCATCGCCGCCGTTGCCGGCTACGACATGACCGGACGAATGGTCTCCGCGCTGAAGACGGCGCCTTATATGGCCGAATTCGCGCTCGCCACCTGCCGCGCCGTGGTGGAGCGAGGCGAGCCGCTGCTGACCGAGCACCGGCCGCCGCCATCCACCATGCTCACCGTCGCCTGGCACGGCCTCGTGCTGCCGCTGGCCGGCGACAGCGGCGCGGTCGCGCGGCTGCTGATCGGCAGCGTGCCGTTCTCGCGCGACGGCCGCCCCATCCTGCTGCGCCTCTAACCTTCCTCCCCACGTCATCGTGAGCGCGCCGCCGCATCCGCGCAGCGGCGACCCGACTGATTGGGAAGCGGCTTCATGGGCCGGGCGAAGACGTCCATCGGCCAGCCGATGGGACCCGGTGCGGTTCCTCGGCACGCTGTCGCGGCGAAATGATCAGCGCCGGACCCGGCGCACGAGCCAGTACGCCATCCCATAGATGAGCGAAAATTGAATGGCGGCTTCCAGGACCGCCCACCATGGCACCGGCCCCCCGTCCAAAAAGAGCGTGTGGCGCTGCAGCGGGGCGGACAGGAAGAGACTGACGATCACGACGAAAATATTGTTGGCGGCGTGCGCACCGATGGCGAGCTCGACACGCTGATCGAGAAGCGTCAGCGCGGACAGGCCCAACGACATGATGATGTACACGGGAAATACGAACGGCCCGTCATAAGGGGCATGCGCCAGCGCGAATACCAGCGCGACCACCACGACGAGAAGCCATCGCCACCGCAGGAATTGGCCGAGCGTCTGCGTTAGCCAACCGCGAAACGCCAGCTCCTCGCTCGCCGCCTGCAGGGGAAACAGCGCGATGCTCAGCAGGCCCGCGGCAAGAAACGCGCGGCTCGGCGGCGATCCGAAATCATCCACAACATGGGTCGCAGCCGCTGGATGAGTGAGCACATAGAACGCAATCATCGCCCCGGTGACGACGAAATTGGCGATGACCCAAAACGCCGCGCCCAGCGCGATGCGCCCTAAATCGAGGCGGAGATCGACCGAGACCAACGACAGCAGCGGACGGCCATGCGCCTTCCGCGCCGCGCTGCGCAGCCCGAGCAGCCATCCCGCTGTCACCACCGCCAGGATCACGACTTCCAGGAAGCCATTCGGCAGCGCGTCTCCCCAGATGTAGAGCGCAACCACGACGGGGATGTCGACGAGCACCTGCCAGCCGAGAATTCGCAAGAACGCCTTCACGCCGCTCCGCCAGTCGGTCCGGCCGAGACGGGCGAGGTCGATGAAGGCGAAAGCATCGCGCCGCATGCCCGCCGGCACGGCATCGATCGAGCCGCTGAGCGCGAGAGGCAGGTCTGGTCCCATGCCGGCAAGCTGACCGAAGACAGGTTGCGGGCCGGTTAATCCTTGAAGATCCCCTTGGGGATCATGGCGTGGATGCCTTTGACGCTGTCCACCACCTGGGTCACCTCGAAATCGACGGCGATCGAGGCGAGGGCGTAGGCGTCGACCCGCGTCAGCCCCTTCTCCTCGCTCAGGAACTTGATGCATTCGCGGATCGCCATGCGCATGGCCTCCTCGAGGTTCTCGTGCAGGCCCAGCGTGATCCAATGCGTCGGCGTCTCCGCGCGCGGCCAGGCGAGCGGGCGGTTCTTGATGAGCTCGAGGCGGAAGGTGCCGGTGAGCGAGGTCTCGATGGCCGTTAGGTCGACCTCGCCATCGCCTTGCGCGGCATGGCCGTCGCCCACCATGAACAGCGCTTCGGGCACGTGGACCGGGAGATAGAGGGTCGAGCCCGCGGTCAGGTCCTTGACGTCGATGTTGCCGCCATAGGCGCCCGGCGGCACGGAATTGAGTTTGCCGAGGCTGCGCGCCGGACCGGTCGCCATGATGCCGAAGAAGGGGGCGAGCGGCACCTCGATGCGCTCGGAGAATTTCGCGACCTGGCGCTCCAGGTCGAAGGGGATCACCATGCTGCGGTTGAGCGTGAACTCGTCGGGGAGCCCGCCCTTGTTCATGCGCATGGAGTTGACGCCATAGGGCACGCGCGGCGTCGCCTCCAGCACATGCACCGCGAGGACGTCGCCCGGCGCGGCGCCGGCGACGGCGATGGGGCCGCTGACCACATGCGGCCCGAGCCCGCTATGCTGCACCTTGGTGTAGACGCCGACGAGGTCGGCCAGCACCGCCTCCTTGGCGATGCCGAAGCGCGCAAAGAAGGTCTCCGGATCGCCCTGGTCGGCGAGGATGCCCTCATGCGAGACGGTGTCGATGGTGACGGTGTCGCCGGGATTGACGCGCAGAACCGGCTCGGCGGCGCCCCACAGATAGCCCCAATGCACGGTCTCCGGCCCGCATTTGACACGATGGCGCCCGCCGCCGAGCGTCTCGACGAGCTTGGCGTCGGCGGCGCGCTTCAGCCCTGCTTCCGAGACGGCGCAGCGCGTCGAGGAGGGCGGCACCAACGGCTCCGGCGCGGCAGGGCCGCCGCCGGCGCGGTTCAGCCCCTCGCGCAGGAAATCGCGCTTGTCGCGAGCGATCAGCTTGAGGCGGAAGAGCTCGTCGACGAAATCGGCATAGGAGCCGCGCTGCGAGCGCGCGGCGGGGTCATGGGCGTGGCTTTTTTCGCTCATCGAAGATTCCAATGTGGCGGCGCGATACCCGCGACTTTGGCCGAAGCGCCTGCCGCCCGCAAGGCTGCGGCGGAGAGCGCCGCTCCGGTCCAGTTGCCGGGCCGCGGCGGCTCGCTTAGGCTGAGGCGCAAAGAGAGCACGCCCGGCGCGGCGTGCCGTCAAGGGAGGACGACAGACATGGTCCGTCATCGCCGCACCGCCTGGCTGGCGGCGCTCGTCATCGTGCTCTTCGCCGCCACGGCGGCGTCGGCGCAGATCTCCGACGACGTGGTGAAGATCGGCGTGCTGACCGACCTGTCCGGGCCCGCCTCGGATGCGACCGGCGAAGGTTCGGTGGTCGCGGCGCAGATGGCGGCCGAGGATTTCGGCGCCACGGTGGCGGGCAAGCCGATCAAGGTCGTGTCCGCCAATCATCAGATGAAGGCCGACATCGGCGCGCAGCTCGCACGGGAATGGTATGACGGCGACGTCGACCTGATCGTCGACGTGCCGCTCTCGGCCGTCGGCCTCGCCGTGCAGGAGGTCGCCCGTCAGAAGAAGAAGCTGTTCATCACCCATTCGACCGGCACGTCCGACTTCACCGGCAAGTTCTGCTCGCCCTATGGCATCCAATGGGTGTTCGACACCTATGCCCTCGCGACCGGCACGGCGCGCGCCGTGGTCGAGCGCGGCGGTATTAGCTGGTTCTTCCTGACTGCCGATTACGCCTTCGGCCACTCGCTCGAGCGCGACGCCTCCAAGGTGATCGTGGAGATGGGCGGCAAGGTCGTCGGCGCCGTGAGCCACCCCTACAACACGCCCGACCTCACCTCGTTCGTGCTGCAGGCGCAGGCTTCCAAGGCGAAGATCATCGGCCTCGCCAGCGGCCCGCCCGACAACATCAACGCCATCAAGCTCGGCGGCGAGTTCGGGCTGTTCGAGGGCGGGCAGCAAATGGCCGGGCTGCTCGTCCTCATCACCGATGTGCATGCGCTCGGCCTCAAGGCGGCGCAGGGCTTGCTGCTGACCACCAGCTTCTACTGGGACATGGACGAGCAGACGCGCGCCTGGTCCAAGCGCTTCTTCGACAAGCTGCACAAGGCGCCCACCATGTGGCAGGCCGGCGTCTATTCGTCGGTCACGCAATATCTGAAGGCGATCAAGGCGACCGGCAGCGACGATGCGCTCAAGGTGACCGCCAAGATGCGCGAGGCGCCGATCGAGGATTTCTTCGCGCGCCACGGCCGCTTGCGCGACGACGGTCTCATGGTGCACGACCTCTATCTCGTGCAGGTGAAGACGCCGCAGGAATCGAAAGCGCCGTGGGACTACTACAAGATCCTGGCCACCATCCCCGGCGACAAGGCGTTCCCGCCGCCCGACCCGGCCTGCCCGCTGGTGAAGAGGTAGCGCGGACTAGTCGCGCGCCCGCGCCACCGCCTCGATCTCGACCAGGAATTCCTCCTTCACGAGGCGGTCGACGACGAGGAGCGTGTTGGGCGGATAGTGCGCGCTCGAGAACAGCGTCGCGAACAGCGCGGCGCGCACGCGCATGAACGGCTCGATGTCCTGCGAGTGCACGAGATACGTCGTGAACTTCGCAACGTCATCGAAGCCGAGGCCGAGGCCGCCGAGCACCGCACCCAGATTCTCGAACACCTGGCGACATTGGCGTTCGAAATCACCCTTGCCGACGACGCCGCCGTCGCGCCCTGCCGCGACCTGCCCGGCGATGAAATAGAGCGGGCCCGCCTCGACGCGGGCGACATGCGAGTAAAGCCCTTGGACCGGGCCGGCGGTCTCGGGATTGATATAGGCGACGCGCTTGGTCATGGTCGCTCTCCGCGCCTCGGCGCCGCGCACAGGCTGTGCTCGCTGCGGCGCCACAACAAGAAAAGGGCGCGGCGGCGATGCGCCGCCGCGCCCGAACGATCGATCCGGCTAGTGAACGATCATGCCGGTGAACACATAAGCCTGCAGCATGACGAGCATGCCGACCAGGCAGGCCAGCGCGATCGAATGCCAGAACACGAAGCGCAGGATCGAGCCTTCGTGGCCGAACCAGTTGGTCGCCGTCGAGGCGACGACGATCGATTGCGCATCGATCATCTTGCCCATGACGCCGCCCGACGAGTTGGCGGCGCTCATGAGGATCGGCGACAATCCCAATTGCTCCGACGTGATCTTCTGCAAGCCGCCGAACAGCACGTTTGACGCGGTGTCCGACCCGGTCAGCGCGACGCCGAGCCAGCCCAGCAGCGTGCCGAAGAAGGGATAGAACCAGCCCGCATGGGCGAAGGCGAGACCCAGCGTCGCATCGAGGCCGGAGAGTCGCGTCAGCGTGCCGATCGCCAACATCGCCGAGATGGTGATCAGCGAATAGCTCACCACCCGGATGGTCTCGCCGTATGCCCTCGCCAGCCGCCCCGGCGAGAAGCCCATGAGCAAGCCCGAGATGATGGCCGCGATGAGCATCCCGCTGCCGGTATAGGAAAGGTAGGTGAAGGCGAAGACGGCGCCCTCCGCCGTCGGCTTAGCCACCACCGGCGGCACCTTCTGGATGAGGTTGTGAAGCCCCTCCACCGGATAGCGCCAGACGAAGATCGGGTCGACGATGTCCTTGAACCACTTGGTGCCCCAGACGAGAAGGATCGCGCAGACGATGATCCACGGCAGCAACGACGCCCAGACTTGGCCGGTCGACGGCTGCAACGCGGGTACCGCGCCGCGCGCCGGCATGGTTGCGGCGGAGTCGTCACGGTGGCGCAGGGCCGGCGACGTCCAGAGTTCACGGGGGCGCCAGACCTTGAGGAAGCCGATGAGGCAGGCCATCGACACCAGCGAGGCGCCGATATCGACGATCCACGGATTGATGAAGTTCGAGATCAGGAACTGCGGAACGGCGAAAGAGACGCCGCAGACCAGGATGGCCGGCCAAATCTGCACCATGCCGCGCCAGCCGGCGAAAGCCCAGATCAGCCAGAACGGCACGATCAGCGAGAAGAACGGCAGTTGCCGCCCGACCATGGCGCCGAGCAGGTAGGGATCGAGGCCGGTGACGCTGGCGAGGCCGGCGATGGGGGTGCCGAGCGCGCCATACGCGACCGGTGCGGTATTGGCGATCAGCGACAGGCCGGACGCCGCCAGCGGGGAGAAGCCTAGGCCGATCAGCATGGCCCCGGTCACCGCGACCGGGGTGCCGAAACCCGAGGCACCCTCGAAAAACGCGCCGAAGCAGAAGGCGATCAGCAAGAGCTGCAGCCGGCGATCGGGCGTGACGCCGCCGATCGCTCGCTGCAGCGTCTCGAAGCGGCCCGACGCGACGGTCACGCGATAGAGAAAGAGGACGTTGAGAACGATCCAGCCGATCGGGAAGAATCCGGTGGCGATGCCAAGGATGCTGGCGCGGATCGCCAGCCCGGCTGGCATGGTAAAGACAAAGACCGCAACGACGATCGCGGCCAGCAGCGCGATGATCGCGGCGATATGCGCCCTGACCTTGCCCGAAGCGATCAGCACCAGCAGCGTCACGACCGGAATGGCCGCGGCGATCGTCGACAAGATAGCGTTACCGAGCGGGTTATAGACTTGACTCCACATGTGCATGTTCTCCCTAAACAGGTCCGTGCCCCAACGCGGTTGTGTGGGAACGAACGCGCCACGATCCGCGATGGGCCTTGCGGCTTTTCATGATGGGTGTGCGGATGTCCTGCTTGATCGCGGCCGGCTGCCGATCGGTCGCCGCCTCAGACCCATAGCGGGCAGAGCGGGCGCCGGGCGCGAGGCGGCCCCGGCCGGATCAACGCGATGATCCAGCCGGCACAGGCTTCGCCCTGCCGCTCGGATCGCTGCTCGAATGCATTCGTCCCCTCCACGGCCGCTTCGAGCCGGCTGGGCGGGCCCGCTTCGCCCCCTCGACGAGCCCGCAGGTTGAACGCCCGACGACGAGTGGGGCGGTTGAACCTCGCCTTTTGCTTTGTATCACAGCATCGGCAGTATCCACCAACCATTCTATGCCTCGCCGCGCCCCGGCCGCCCGAGGCGATGCAATCCCGTGGTGAGTCAGGGGACCCGCCGCGGGCGGATTCGGCACGCCTTTTGGCGGATACCGCCAGACGCGCCCCAAAGAAATCTGCCCTCGCCCGGGTTGGGCAGGCCGCTGGCGCTCCCTTACGCAGCGCCGCCGATGCTCTCCGGTCCGCGGCAGCGTCCCTCAATCAGAACGCGACCGGCGCGCGACGTGGAAAGCTGTTTGCGTGTGCCATGGTGCCAACCCCGCGAAGCCGATGTTGCCTGGATGCACTCCGGGGAGACGGCATCGCGATGATATCCGACACAGCGTCCGAGCTGCGGCAACGGCAAGCCAGCCCCGCCCAAGATCTGCCGCGCTCGCAGATCGCTTTGATTTTCTTCGCTCTCCTTGCCACCGTGACGCTGCCGCTCCTGATCTTCAAGATCCCGGTGATGGCCGACTACCCGAACCATCTCGCGCGCATCTACGCCATTGCTTCGCTCAGCCACGACCCGTTGCTGGCGCGGTACTACGAGATCGACTGGCGCCTCGTCCCGGACCTTGCCGTCGATGCGATCATGCCGCTCTTGGCGCAGGCGGTCGGCATTTTCACCGCGGGCAAGCTGTTCGTGGTGCTGACCATCGCCCTGCTGGCGACGGGCCCGGTCGCGCTCTACCACGCGCTTTATCGACGCATCGACCTGTGGCCTTTCACCGCGTTCCTCTTTGTCTACAACACCGACTTCTTCTTCGGTCTGCTCAATTATCTCTTCGCGACGGCGGTGGCCCTGTGGGCGACGGCGGTGTGGATCCGGCTGCGCGAGCGACCGCCGCTGCTGCGCGCCTTCATATCATTGCTCTTCATTCTCGCGCTGTTTTTCTGTCATTTCCTCGGCATCGGCATTTACGGCATGGCGATCGGCTGCTGCGAATTGCGGCGCTGGTACGATACGCCGGGAAGGCAGCGGACGCTGCTGCGCGACGCGGCCGTGCTGCTCCTGCCGTTCCTGCTCGTCCTGCCCCTGACCTTGGCAAGCCCGACCGTCGGGTTCGCGCAGGACACGCTGTGGCGACTCTGGCCGGATAAGGCGCTCGGCCTCTACTTCATATTCAAATCATACAGCCGCTCGCTTGCGATCGCCTTCGCGCTCGTCACCAGCGGCGTCGTCCTGTGGGGATTTTGGACCAAACGGCTGCACCTGCACCCTGCCGGATTGCTGTTCGCCGCCTTGGCCGCCTTCGTCTATCTGGCGATGCCGTTCAAGCTCATGAGCGCCAGCCTGGTCGATGCCCGGCTGCCCGCGACCTTCCTGCTGTTCTTGATCGGCATGTCGCGCTGGGAGCAACGCAGCGCCACCGAGGCTCGGCGCTTCGCCGCCGTGCTGCTGGCGCTCGCCGCCCTGCTCATCACCGAGATCGCCGGCTACTGGGCGCATTATCAGTCCGCCATCGCGCGAATGGAGCAGTCCTTCATCCACATCGCCCCGGGCAGCCGAGTGCTGGTGGCGGTGAACGAGCACGGCGCGGACCCTACGGACAGTTCCATACTTCTTCATTTGCCCGCGCTCGTCATGATCGAGCGCTCGGCGCTCTACTCGCATGCCTTCACCCATCCGGCGAAGCAGCCGCTCCAACTCAAATCACCCTATCGAGCGAGTGCGCCTTATGACGGCATGCCGCTGTTCGTCGGCGATCTTGCGGCAGCCGACGGCAAGCCGACCTCCGCGCCGCCAGTCGACGCGGACAACAGTGACCGGCAGCGCTTCTATTGGACTCGCTGGCGGCGCGACTACGATTATCTGTACATGCTGTTCACGCCGCCGGCCTATGTTGCTCCGCTCGACGGACTCGAGCCGCTCGACGCCGGCGGTGTCTTTGCGCTCTACCGAATTGACCACAATGAGTCGGCGACAGCAGGGCGCGGCGGAAGCCAGGACTGAGCATGCAATGACAAACGGCGCGCGATCCTGAATTGAGGCGACCGCCAGGTCGCGCTCTTCAGCCGGATGAGGACGCGCAAGGTCCCGCGGCCCGTGGCACAAAGCCGCGCACCGGCGGCCCGACCTCGGCAAGTTGCCCGTCCTGCCCCGCCGCGCCCTTTCACCCGGCGGGAATCGCCGGCCGGCGCCGGCCCAACGCCAGCTTCGCCAGGCTCCTGACGCGGCTCTTCTGCTCCACGGCGAGGCGGTGCCAGCGATATTCGCGCCGGAACACATCGCCGCGGAACGGACGTCGGTGCGCGCGCGCGGCGAGATAGGCCTTGTCGCCAGGAAGGTGCGCCAGGAAGCACTGCTCCACCCAGGCGAAGGGCTTCTGCGGGTGCAGCGGCTGACCGGACCAGTAGCGGCCGACGCCGCCGATCGGACCGGCATCGAGCGCGCTCCAGCCCTCGGACAGCATCTTGCACAGAGCGGCCGAGGTCAGCACCTCATCCCCCTGGTGATGAAATGTCGCGAAGCTGCTGATATACGCGTCCCAGAGTCGGTCGATCTCCTCGACGAGCTTGGCAAAGAATTCCGGCCGGCCGCCGGTGAATTCGCCGCCGTACCAGCGCCGCAGCGGAACTTGCGGTCCGAGCAGGCGCTCGAGGTCGGCCGCGATCGTGTCTTCGCCGAACACGGGGAAAACCTGATCGGAGATGTCGTAGACCAGCGGAATGCCGGACGACACGCAGGCGATGAACGCCGTCGACGGTGGCCGCAGAGCGACCATGTCGAGGTCGATGAGCACCGGATAGTCGTCAGCTGCGAAGGTCGAGAACCAGCGGTAGACATCGACCTTGTGGTGCGCCGAGTAGAAGAGGATGTCTTTGGGAACGCGCGTTCCGAAGGAGATCTCGGTAACGGCGACGTTGGCGCCGAGCCCTGCGCCGTTGATCTCCGTCAGCCGCGCCTCGTCATTGGTCACCACGGTGAAATCACAGCCCACGGCGCGAAGCGAGTTGGCCAAAGTGACGGCATTGGCGACATAGGAGGATATCGCCGCGGGGCTGCTGCGCGCCTTCAAGTTGGGCGAATGCCTGCCCTCGTCGCTGATGTGAAGCAGACCGTAGAAATTCATGAGGTTGCCGCCTTGTCCGGGCGGACCTGAGGCATTGCCGGCGCGCGTCCCCCTTGTGCTTAACGCCGGGCATGGCCGAGCGTCCTGCCCTACCGGCGCGATTTGGCGCGGCGGACCGGGAACGAAACAAAGCGCTCGTCGTCCTGCCCGCCGGGCAGAGGCGCTCGCCCGCTCGCCCGTATATCTTTTCGCCTATTGCCCCAGCGGCCGCGTGCCGCGCGGCCACGCCCAGCCGCGATTCCGCGATACGAGAGCGGATTCCTTGACTCGCTCGAAGGGGCTGTCGGGGACCGAGGTCGCGATTTCACGCCGGGCCGGCGGCGGGCTCACGCCCAGGTTACGCCGCAGATGGCTGGCGAGACGCAGCGCCATCGCGACGATGGTCAGCGTCGGCGGGGCCGCGCCGGCGGTCGGGAAGACGGAGCTGCCGGCGACGAACAGATTGGCCATGCCATGCAGCTTGCCGTCGGCGTCGACCACGCCGCGCTTCGGATCGTCGTCGGCCCGCGTCGTGCCGATCTGGTGCCAGCCGCCTTCGAGGTTGGCGGGCCAGCCCTCGACTTCCGCCGGATCGAGCGGCGCCAGCGTGCCGATGCCCAGCCGCTGCAGCTCATCGCCGATGATTTCCTCGGCGCGCACCACGGTGCGCCGGTCGATCGGCAGCATGCGCCAGTTGAGCTTCACCCGGTTAAGGCCGAAGGCGTCGCGCGGATAGTCAAGGGTGACGCGGCTCTCAGGGTTCGGCGCCTGCTCGGATTTGCTCTCGAGGACAAAGCCGGAGATGAAGCGATCCGGCTGGAAATATTGCAGGAAGGCCGCGAGCGTCACGCGGTCGAACTGGCGCGCGATGTCGAACACCTCCGGCAGCGACAATCCGCGGCGTCCATAGGGCGGGAAACGCACATAGGGATCGGACTGCCGCCCCGGGTCGATCGACAGCACCAGCTTGCGGAAGGCGAGCCAGCCGGGAGCGTTGTGGCCGAAATAGACCGGATGGATGTTGCCGCTGTAATTGAGCAGCTCCTCGCGCTCCTGCAGCGCGACCGGCAGCGACAGGCGCGCCGACACCGCACGGTCGCGGAAGGTGAGGCCATAAAGCGCGCTCGGCATCGTCCGGGCGCGTGCGATGAGCCGCCGCTTGGTGTGCGGATGCTCCATGAAGAAGCGCCCGAGCAGACCGTGCTGATTGCCGAGCCCATCGGCGATGACGTCGTTCGAGAGCAGGAGCAGCCGCGTATTCTCGATGCCGCCGGCGGCGAGGACGAAATGTTTGGCGGCGACCGAGAAGCGCGTGCCCGAGAGCGTGCCGACCGTGAGCTCGATGGCGGTGCGCGCGTCGTCGGTGGTCTTGACCTTCAGGACGTTCGCGTTGAGGTAGCAGCGGACATTCGCCGCCTGGCGCAGCGCCTCGCGATAGACGCGGCCGAAACGGGTCGGCGCGCTGAAGCGGTAGATGCTGGATTCGAGCTTGCGCGGGTCGAAAGGCAGCAGCCGACCTCGCGCATGCCCGACCTCTGCGGCCGCCCGTTCGGGATCGTAGTCGTCGCTCGCGATCTGGCACAACGCGTGGGCTTGACGGTAATAGGGCCGCAGCTCCGCGGTCGGGAACGGCCAGCCGCTGTTGGCGACCCAGGGGCGGTGGCTGAAGTCGATGGGATCCAGGGGCCGGCACCAGCCGCCCCAGGCATTGGTGTTGCCGCCGAAGTAGCGGATTTGGCAGACGTCGAGATCAAAGTACCGCAGCCCGACGTTAGCCCCCTCATAGAGGGATTGGGCCTGCCAGTTGAAATCGAGGCCGCCGCTCTCCAGGACGCAGACATTGACGGAGCTGCCGATGAACTCCTGGGCGATGGTGATGCCGGCCGCGCCGGCTCCGACGATGCAGATGTCGGCCTCGATCAGGGCGCCCGTCATTACGCTGCGAGCATCAATGAACATCACGTCCCCGCGAATTCGCGCTGCCCACCGGGCTCAGGGTGAACACGCGAACAGGAAAGTGGTTCCTGAAACCGCCGATCCGCATGCTTGCTCTGCCCGGAACTTTCGCCGCGCGGCGATGTTTTCTTGCCGCCCTGGTGGTGCTGACCCGGCGCAGCCTGTCGAAACGGGCGAAAAGACCCGGATTCGGGACGACGGCTGATCGAGGACGGCGCCATACCGACAACGCGCGCGCATCGGTGGCGATTGCCGAGCGCGTTTTCATGCGGCCGTGACGGCCGGCAAGGATGAGCGAGATGGCATTACTGGCCCCCATCAAGAATGACGGCAGCGTGGCGCGGGCCCGCGACGGCGACGCGCGGTCCATGCCGGAGAGCGGTTCCCATCTCCTCGGCAGCACCCTCGACAGCATCGACCTGCGCCATATGTGGCGCGCGGTCTGGCGCTGGCGGACGCTCGTCTTGTGGACCACGGTGGCGCTTACCGCGCTGGCGATCTTCGTCATCTATCGGCTAACCCCGCAATACACCGGCTCGGCTCAGGTGCTGGTCGGCTTGCAGCAGGTCAAGCTCGGTACGATCCAGGACGTGCTGTCCGACCTCAAGGGCGACAACGAGATGATCGCCACGGAGATCGGCATTATCCGCTCGCGCAAGCTCGCCGAGAAGACGGTAACCAAGCTCAATCTCGATAACGATCCCGAATTCAACCCCGCGCTGCAGTCGCCGGGGTTGTTTGCCAATCTGCTGAATTCGCAGCACCTCATTCCGCAGAGTTGGCTCGCCTGGTTCTCCGGCTCTTCCGATCCGAACAGAGCCGATAATCCCGACGAGAACCGCGGCACGGCCAAGATCATCGACATCTTCGAGGACAAGCTCAAGGTCACGAGCGACGGGCGCTCGCGCATCATCACGGTGTCCTTCCAGTCCGAGAACCCGATCACCGCCGCGCAGATCGCCAACACGCTGGCCGATGCCTACATCGTCGAGCGGCTCGATGCGAAGTTCGAGGCGACGAAACGCGCCAACATCTGGCTCGCCGACCGCCTCAACACCCTGCGCCAGGAAGTGCAGGTGACCGAGGACGCGGTCGAGAAATTCCGCAACGACAACGGCCTGTTGCGCACGCAGAACGCGGCGATGCCGGGCGGCCAGGGCATGACGCTGACGACGCAGCAGATGGCGCAGGTCTCGACCGACGCCATCACCGCGCACACCAAGTATCTCGAGGCGCAGTCCCGTCTGGCCCAGCTGCAGCGCTCGGGCGTGACGCGCGGCGGCGCCAGCGCCGACGTGGCGATCAAGGACAACAACATCCTCGAGGTGCTGCAGTCGCCGGTGATCCAGGCTTTGCGGGCGCAGGAGGCGGACGCGCAGCGCCGCGGCGCCGATCTCGCCGCGCAATATGGCGACAAGCACCCGAAGATCGTCAATGTCCGCGCCGAGATCGCCGAGATCCGCAGCAAGATCCAGACCGAAGTCAACCGCGTGGTCGACGCGCTCCGGAACGAGGTGGCGACGCAGCAGGCGCGCGAGCAGGGCTTGAACCAGCTGCTCGCCAAGATGAAGGTCGACGCGGCGCGCAACGACATCGCCGAAGTGCAGCTGCGCGATCTCGAGCGGCAGGCGCAGGCCAACCGGACCCTCTATGAGAACTTCCTCACTCAGTTCAAGCAGACGCAGAGCCAGGACAGCTTCCAGCAGCCCGACGCCGACATCATCTCGCACGCTCCGGTGCCGACCGTGCCGACCTTCCCGCAGAAACCGGTGCTGATCCTGCTGAGCGCGCTGACGAGCTTCATCATCGGCATCCTGCTCGCGCTCGTCTGTCAGAACCTCGACGTGGCCATCCGCAGCATGGACCAGGTGCGCAGCCTGCTGAAGGTGCACCCGCTCGGCATGGTGCCGGCGCTGGGCGGCATCCGCCGGCCGGGCAACCGGCCGGAGAGCGAGGTGCTCGACCGGCCGCTCTCGGCCTATGCCGAGGCGATCCGCAGCATCCACACCAACCTGATGCTGTCGGATGTCGACGCGCGGCCGCGCGTCGTCCTGGTGACGTCGGCGCTGCCCGGCGAGGGCAAGTCGACCATGGCGATGTCGCTCGCCCAGATGGTCGCTCGCTACGGCCAGCGCGTCATCGTCATCGACGGCGACCTGCGGCGTCCCGCGGTGCATCGCCTCGCCGGCGTGTCGCAGAAGCCCGGCCTCGTCGAGTGGCTGCTCAACCGCAACGCCCTCGAGGAAGTCGTCTACTCGACCGGCCCCGGCGGCATCGACGTCATCCCCGCCGGCGACCAGCCGCAGCTGCCGCCCAACCTGCTCTCCTCGGACAGGTTCCGGCAGTTGCTGCGCGGCTTGATGGAGCGGTACGACATGGTGATCCTCGACTCCGCGCCGGTGCTCGCCGTCTCCGACACGCGCATCCTGGCGACGCTGGCGGAGAAGACGCTGTTCGTCGTGCGCTGGGCGTCGACCTCGCACAAGGTCGCCGCGTCGGCGCTGCGCCAGCTCCACGAGGCCGGCGCGCAGGTGGCCGGCGTCGCGCTCATGGCGGTCGACGTCAAGGCGCATGCCAAGGACGGGTTCACCGATTCCGTCCTCTATTCGGGGCGCCTGCGCGAGTACTACCGCTAAGCGCGCGCGGCGCAGAAGGCGAGCAGGACCGCATGATAGGGGCAGGCGTGTTGGGCAGGCGTGGTGCGGCCGAACTCCTCGGTTCGCCGCGCTGCCCACTCTCGTTCCTGCGCCGTTGCTCCCCGCGGCCTTTGGGATGACACGGCGCCGGGCGGGAACCAAACTTTGGGTGCTACGTTCAAGCGCCAGTAGTCCGGTCAGGAAAAAGTCAGGCTGACGTGCACAATCAGCGGGTTATAACAAAGCCGGCGCGTACCCGGGCGCTCTTGCCCGAGCCGCATGTGTCGGCTGGCGCCGGCGATTCTGCCAAGGCGCGGCACCGCAAGATGCTGTTCATGGGGCTGTTCCCGCCGCCGGTCAACGGTCAGCGCATCGTCACGCAGCGCATGCTGGAGCGCTTCGACGCGGTGACGACGGTCGCCTGCTACGACGTCGACAGGTTCCCGCAGCTCGGGCCGCTCTCCAAGCTGGTCTCCGCCGTCGCCGCCTGCTTCGTGCTCCTGCGTGCGCGGCTGCGCGGTTACTCGATGCTGTATCTGGCGCCGCACAGCGGCGCCGGCTTGACCTATTCCTGCCTGATCGCCCTGGCGAGTCGCTGCTTCGGCTACGCGCTCACCGTGCATTACCACTCCTATCGCAATGTCGGCCGGTATTCCTGGCTGATGGCGACCTTCATCGCCATCTGCGGGCACCATGCCATGCATATCGTGCTGGCGCCGCCGATGGCGCGCGACCTGCAGCGACTCTATCGCCAGGCCCGCCGCGTTGTCGTGGTATCGAACACCATCTTCGTCGCGCCGCGGCAGGTGGCGCGGCAGTTCGGCGCGCGCCGCCTGCGCATCGGCCACTTGAGCAATCTCTCGCGCGAAAAGGGCATCGGCACCGTGCTGCAATGCATGCACGAGCTGAAGACGCGCGGCATGGATGTCGAGCTGTGGCTGGCCGGCCCCGCCGAGGATGCCGACACCTCGGCGCTGATCGCCTGCGCCCAGGCGGAGTTCGGCGACAGCGTCAGCTATCTCGGCCGCCTCGGCCCGCGCGAGGTCGCGCGGTTCTACGAGGACATCGACGTCTTCCTGTTCCCCACCTTCTACGAGCACGAAGCCGAACCGCTGGTGCTGATCGACGCCGTCTCGGCCGGTGTGCCGGTGATCGCCACCGACCGCGGCTGCATCGGCTATCTCATCGGCTCGGCCGGCTCGGTCCTGCCGGCGACCCGCTTCGTCGAGCGCGCGGTCGAGCAGATCGCGCTCTGGGCCAACAATCCCGACATGCTTGCCGGCGCCTCCGACCGCGCCCGCGCGCGCTTTGCCGAGGTCCATCACCAGTCGGCGATGCAGCTCGACCAGCTCTTCGCCTCGATCTTCTCCGAGGCCTGACGGGGCGCCGTTCCGACTGCCAGCCGGGAACACCGCGGCCTGCGTGTCATTTCCGTACCGTGCCGCCGCCAGCCGCTAATGCCGCGTTAAGCATCCGGTATTAGGCAAGAGCGGCGGACTCATAGCCATCGAGACGGCACATGGAAGCGAAGCTCGAGCTGCGACCTCTCTCCGAGGATCTGGGCGCGGAGGTCACCGGTTACGATTTTGACCGCGTCCCGGGCGAAGACACGGTCGGCTGGCTGCGGCAGGCGCTGCTCGATCATCATCTCCTGCTGTTCCGCGGCAGGACGCTGGATCCCGCCCGCCAGATCGCCTTCACCCTGGTGTTCGGCGGCGAGGTGCACACCTGCTCGCCGCGCAACCGCTTCGTCCCCGGCTTCCCCGAGATCGTCCGGGTGTGCAACCGCGAGGGCGAGGGTCTCGCCAATATCGGGCCCTATTGGCATTCGGACGGCGCCTATCTCCAGGAGCCGACCGCGGTCTCGGTTCACCACATCATCGTCGCCACCGAAGATGGCGACACCCTCTATACCAGCCTCGCCTCGGCTTATGAGCGGCTCCCGCCCGAGGGCCGGCGGCACGTGTCGCGCATGCGGACGCGCTCGCAGACCGGCATCGCCCATCCGCTTGCCCGGCCGCATCCGGTCACCGGCCGGCTCGGCCTCTACGTCAATCTCGATCACACGGCGGCGATCATCGATGAATTCGGCCGCGAAAACCGTGCCATGCGCGATGGGCTCGAGCGCCACTTCGGCACCGAGGGCACCTATTACCGCCACCATTGGCGCGCCGGCGACTTGCTCGTGGTCGACAATTTCGCTGCGGCGCATCGGGCGACGCGGGCCGACCCGGCGGCGCTGCGCGTGCTGCACCGGACGACGATCCACGGTCCCACCGCGTGGTGGCGCGGCGCCGGCGCGAGCGTCCCGGTCGGCGCGTTGCTGGCGAGCTGACCGCCCGCATGCGCTCAGGCCGGTGCCGTCAAGGCCGGCCGGAACATCAGAAGGTTGGTCGGTGCGAGCCGCGTCACCAGGTGCAAGCCCTGCAGGCTCAGCGCGGCGATGGCGATGACGAGTATCAGCCGCACCGGGCTGCCGCGCCTGGGCGCCTCGTCGCGCCAGCCGAGCCGCGCGAAGGCGGCGGCGCATGCGCCGCCCAGGACGACCCCGGCGAGCACGTCGGGCAGCGTATGCGCCCCGAGGACATAGAGCGACGCGCCGATCGCGGCCACGCCGGCGCATCCCAGGACCAGCAGCGCCAGGCCACGCCAGCCCGCCATCTCCCGCGCGACGACCCAGGCGAGCGAGCCGTAGACGACCGCGCCGATGGCGCCGTGGCCGCTCGGATTCTCGAGCCCGAGCGCCGGCAGCCGCAGATGGCCGGTGAAGAAGCCAAGCTTGATGAGAAACATGGCGGCCATGCAGCCGATAACGGCGACCGCGCCCCAGACACCGGTCCGCCAGCGGCCGCGGGCACACAGCCAGGCGAACAGGATTGCCGCGATGGGCAGCGCAACCCGGAGATCGCCGAGATTGGCGATGTACCACAGCGGCTTCGTCCAAAGGTACTGCAGCATAACGCGGTTCCCTGATTGCCCGATCGAGATGAACGCTTGGGCCGGATGATGATTTCCAAAAAGACCGAGCTTTCGAGCGATGGCGCGGTCTATTGCCACACCTTGACCGAGGATACCTGCACCGAAATCGAGCGGGCCTCGCCGAAACTGGCGTTGTTGGGCTTGCTCCAGCCATTGGCCTGCGCCGATATGATGATCGAGACCGGATCCGTCTCGTTGACGGGCCAGGTCGGCGCACTCAGGACTGCCTGATCGTCGACATACCAGGTGACTTTGCCTGGCACCCACAGCAAGCCGTATTTGTGGAATTGCGTCGGGTCGAAGGCGGCGGGCATGCGGATATCGGGCCGGCTGTTCTGGTGGTTGCGCTGCGTATCCTCCCACCAATGGAGGGTGAAGTAGAGCCGGCCGGGCGTGTGCCCCTGCCCTTCGACGATGTCGATCTCCGACCAGTCGCGCGGGTTGGCGGTCGCCATATGCTTGCTGCTGAACAGCCAGAACGCCGGCCATGCCCCCGTCGGCATGTCGAATTTGAGGCGCGCCTCGAAATAGCCGTGCAGGAACGAGCCGCTCTGCGGCCGGTTCTCGCCGGATGTGTTGGTGATGTTGCTGATCATGTTGATCGCCCGCCAGCCATCCGCGGCACGCGTGGCGAGCGTCGCCACGTGATCGGACAGCGCATAGGCCGATTGCCAATTGGCGGGGGTGCGGTCCCAGCGCGGCGGCACGGTCCACCAAGCGTGGTTGCCGCCCGCCTCGCTCGCGCCGATATCGAGCCTCGCAAAGTCCTCGACATAGACGAGCGCATGAAAGCCGGCCGCGGCGGCCTGGGCGGGCGGCGATGCCTTGTCGCCGGGCGGAGCCGCCGCCAGCGCCGTCGCCGCCGAGAGCACCGCCAGGAAAACCATTGCCGCGCCGTGCCGCATTCGACCGTTCCTTCCCGTGTGCCTGCGCCGGCGACGCTCAGGCGAAGCGCGCCGCGATGCCCCGCAGTCGCGCGAGCACCGCCTTGCGATGCCGCGGCGGCATGGCGAAGAGGGCGAAGGGCGGCATGGCGACGATCGCCCACAGCGCCGCGCTCACCGCCAAGCCCTTGAAGCCGGGCAGCCCCACCTCGAACGCAAGCTTGGCGACGAACGCGCTCCAGCCGAAGGCAAGCGCGCCCCAGGCAAAGCTGTGCGCGAAATGCTGGATTGCCGAGAAGCCGTAGCGGCGCTGCACCACCAGCGGCAGGCAGAACCCGATCGCCACCGACTCCGCGGCGGCGAAGCTGTAAGCCGCCCCGGTGACGCCGACCACCGGGATCAGCGCTGCCGCGAGCGCGAGGCCGCAGAAGGCCTGGCCGCACCAGGCGATCGCCAGCGGCTTTGCGATGTTCGTGTAATTCAGCAGCATGAGCGCGGCCTGGCCCGGCGCGGCGAGGAAGATGCCGGCGAGGAAGCCGAGAACCATCGCCTCGTTGCTGTGCACGGTGCCGCGGGTCCAAAGCGTCAGGAACGGATCGGCGGCCCAGATGGTGAAGCCGCCGAAAAGCCCGACGAGGATCGTCACGATCTGGCCGGTCGCCTCGTACAGGCGCCGGCAGGCTTCGCCCTCGCCGCGCACCTGCTGGCGCGCCATTTCGATGCCGCTGCCGACGGCGAATTGATTGGCCGCCTGGCGCGTGAGACCGGTGAAGGTGCGGATGAGCGTGTAGCTGAGGATCGGAAGCGCCGACACGCCGAGGGCGCCGAAGAGCATCACCGGGCCGCTTTGCACCAGCGCCAGGGACAGCGGCAAGGTGAAGAACAGCAGCGATGGCGGCAGGATGCGCCGCAAATCGCCGAGGCTCGGCAGGCGCAGGCCGAGGACGATGTCCGAATAGCGCCGCTTCAGGTCGATGACGATGCCGATCAGCAGCAGCGCCGGCATCGCCAGATAGACGCTCGCCGCCGCTGCGGGCGACAGCTTCTGCGCCAGCATGAGGGTCACGACGACCACCTGCAGCCCGGCATAGATGGCGAAGGCGCATTCGCCCCGGCTGAACTCCCCTTCCGCGCGATAGATCGTCAACAGCGTCTGCTGAGCGAAGATGAACACCACCGGAAGCGTCATCAGCAGCAGACAGCGATAGATGGTCGCGGCGCTGAGCCCGGAGGAAGGCAGGATGCCGCCCGGGCCATACCCGAACAACAGCGCATAGGCGGCGGCCAGGACGAGCAAACCGACAGCGAGCGTGCAAAACATCGCCGTCATGAGCTCGCGGCGGAAGGCTTCGCGATCGCCGCGCGCGACGAACTCGATGAACCGGTTGCCGAAATACGTCTCGGTCCCGAAATTGCAGGAGGTGAGGAACGTCATGATGGCGTAGAGAACGACCCAGTCCTTGTAGACTTCCGTACCCCACGCCGCCAGGTAGAGCGGGACGAGCAGCAATTGCTCGCAAATGCGGACCAGCTGATTGAGCAGCTGAAAGAAGTAATTCACCGCCAGCCGGCGCCGCGCCGGCGCCTCCGGCCTACCCTTGCGGGTCAATGGTTCTTGATCGGTCACATTGGCCATCGAGCTGAAATCCGGGGCGGAAAAGCCACCTCACAAGAACGCCAAAGCAAGCTCGACGTCTTGTCGCCCGCCCGAAGTGGTGGCGCAGGGAGCACTTTCGGATGGAGGCATCACGAACAGGCCGAATACGCACGGAGCCGGCTCCCCTAAACACCCTTCGTTGAACCGGGTTCCGGCGCCCCGCCCCGCGGCACGGCCCCGTGCCCCAAAATTGCCCCGCCCCCCGGCCACCGGCCGGCGGCGCCTTGCGGCGACAGGTTTCTCCGGTGCTGGACCCGCTAACGCGTTGCGTCATCAAGCGAAACTTTTTCGCTCGCTCCGCAGGGTCAATGCAGCCTTTGCGATTATTACGCGACGGTGCATGAGCGTTTACGCTTCCGCAACCGCAAGATCACGAAATGGGCGCGCCGGGATGGTGGGACGCTTCGCGCGCCACCCTGGGTTCGTTGGGCACCGTTGGGTGCATGCGCTCCCCGGCGTCTGATTTTTGAGGAGCACATGATGGCGTTTGACCCCAATAACCCCGCCGCCTCAGGCATGGTCCTGACGTGGGACGATGAATTTACCAGTTCGGCCGGCCAGCTCTCCGCCGACAACGTCGCCAGCCACACCAAATGGTCCGACCATGTGTGGTGGACGCCGGCGCCATCGAATTTCCCTGGCTCGATCCATGACGGCGTGCTCGATTTGCAGCCGGGAGCCGAGATCAACACGATCAACTCGAGCGCTCAGGGCTGGTCGCAGAAATACGGTTATTTCGAGGCCCGCATCAAATTCGCGCCGAGCAATGACGTCGAGCAGGGCTTCTTCATGATGAGCCAGGCGCACGCGCAAAGCGCGCCCGCGCCGTCGTCCGAGCTCGACATCGTCGAGACCTCCCCGCACGATCCGACGCATGTGCTCGACACGCTGCACCGCCAGTCCGGGCAGCCCGGCGAGGCGCAGAATTCGGCGACGGGCGGCAATCCCCTCGTGAGCGTCGGCACCGACACGACCCAGGGCTTCCATACCTACGGCGCGCTGTGGGATCCGAACTCGTCGTCGATCACCTGGTATTTCGACGGCAAAGTGACGATGGTCCAGCCGAAATACGACACGACCGATGGCGCCGCCATGTTCATGGACCTGCTCAATACCGCGGGCACCGGCGACATGCAGGTCGATTACGTGCGCGCCTGGCAATTCTCCGGCCAGAATCCGGCGGCGGTGACACCGGACCCTGTCTCGGCGCCCTTCGGCCAGGCCGTGACCAACGGATCGCTGCTGCCCGGCGCGTCGGTGACGCCGACGCCCGCCCCGAGCGCCGGCCCCGTGTCGGCCGACGGCACGGTCGTCAGCGGCACGAGCGGCACCATCGTCAGCGACGCGCACAACGTCTTCGCCATCAATGCGGGCGGGCAGATCACCGAGAACGGCGCCGTCATGACGATAACCGGCGCGGTGACCGAGCTCGCCTATCACAACCACACCCTCTATCAGGAGGCCACGTCGAAGAATTTGTGGTGGTCATTCAACGAAGCCACCGACGCGTGGACGCAGACGAGCAATCCGCTCGTGACCGCGACCCCGAGCCCCTCGCCCGCGCCCACGCCTTCCGGAGGCACGGCCGCGGACCCAACGATCACTCTGCATGTCTCGGGCGATCACTGGGCCGGGCATGCCGGCGGGGATCCGCAATTCATCGTCCTCGTCGACGGGCACCAGGTCGGCGGTGTGCAGACCGTCACGGCCGTGCATGACAGCAACCAGTGGCAGGACATCACGGTCAACGGCACCTTCAGCAATGCGCAGGAGATCGACGTCAAGTTCATCAACGACCAGTACGGCGGCTCCCACGCCCAGGACGTCAATCTCTACGTCGACTCGATCACCGTCGGCGGCCAGAAATATTTCGGTGCCGCGGCGACCAACAACGCATCGCAGGGTTACCATGACGCGAGCGACCCCAACGCCGCGGTGATGGCGCAGAACGGCACCTTGGCGTTCCACGTCGCCTCGGCCACACCGACGCCCACAGCGGCTCTCGCGTCGGCTCTGACGCCGGCTCCCGCGCCGGTGTTCATGTCGTCGAGTTTCAACGACGGCTCCGGCCACGACGTGTTCGTCTTCAACACGGCGGCGGCGACCGGGAAAGACATCGCGACCTTCGACGTCGCCGCGGACATCCTCGATCTTGCGCCCGCGCTCAAGGCGGCCGGCTACAGCGGCAGCGATCCCATTGCCGATCATGTCGTCACGCTGGCCCAGCTCGGCACCGACTCGACGGCGGTGAAGATCGATCCGACCGGCCAAGATCCGGCTCACGGCGTCACGCTGGTCACGCTCGACCACGTCCTGCCGCAGGACGTCCACGCCGCCAACATCTGGCACTGAGCCTGCTCGACGGCCGCGGCGTCGCCGCGGCAACTAAGGACGCGGCCCATTTGGGCCGCGTCTTTTTTGCCGGGCCTACCGGGTGGCGATCACGAGATGCGAATCGTCGTGCACCGCAAAGCCGTGGCGCTCCAGCACGCCGATCAGCTCGCCTACGTCGTGCAGATCGCGCTCGGGCTCGATGACGATGCAGCTGATGCGGGCGGCGACTTCCGCTGTCAGGCTGGCGATAATGGCGCGCTCGCACCCCTCGCAATCGATCTTGAGCAAATCGCACGTGACATCCGCCCCGAGGAGGTTCAGCGCCTCGGCGAGGGTTCGCGTTTCTATCGACACCGATCGCTCGGTTCTGCGATACATGCTGTGCCCGCCGATATTGCGCGGCGACAGGAAAAGCTCGAACGAGCCGCACTGGTCGGACAGTCCTTCGTTGAAGACGGCGACGTCCGCGAGCCGGTTGAGCGCGACGTGCCGCTCAAGGCGTGCGAAGTTCGTCGGATCGGGTTCGAAGGCGAGAACCCGGGCATCGGGCCAGATCTGCTTTGCGCGCAGCGTGAAGAGGCCGACATTGGCGCCGACGTCGATGATGGTCTTGACGTCGCGCCGCTGCGCGACCAGCGGCGGCTCGTAATCGCGCTGGATGAAAATCTCGTCGAAGATGAAGAGGCTCCAGAAGTCTCCGATCTCCAGGACCTTGTCGTCGGTGAGGCGCAGTCGCATGGGGCGCGTGTGCAGATTGGGTATGATCTTCAGCGCCAGGGCTAGATAGAAGGCGAGCGGATCGGCGACGACGCGGCGAATGCTATCGAAGTAGCTCAGACTGAAGACCCGTTTCGACGCCCAACTCGCTCGATAGGCCGCCATCGGAAACGCTCCTTCAGTGGTTCTGGGAGCAGCGAGGTCCGGTCGCAAGCGCCGCCATCAGGCGCGGCGGCCAGCCGCACCTGGCCTGACGGCCCTACCTGACGTGTTTGCGCTCCAGCCGCGACGAGCCTGCATTCCCGGCCGTCGCCGAAGTTTGCCCGAGGGCGTTGGCGAGCGCCACGGGATCGCTGTTGCCGGCGGCTGGCGAGAGTGGCTGCGGTGGCACCGCTGCTCCGCGCTGACCGGGAAACTGATAGACGCGGACGTAATCCACCAGCATGTGCATGGTCGCAGGCGTTTTTTCGCTGGGACCCCCGCCGCCGAACGCGCCCATCTGCAGGTTTATCGTCATCATCATGCGCGAGGCGTCGATGTGTCGATATTTCGGCGCGCTCATGACCGGCTTGCCGTCGAGATACCAGGTGATGACGGGGGAATCTGGGTCCCACAGCAGCCCGAAGCGGTGAAAGCCCTGGGACAGGTCGATGCCGGCCTTCTGCAGCGAATTGCCGTTCTGATGCCCGAAGCCGTCATGCATCGTGCCGTTCCACATGGTCGGCGTCGAGCCGGCGTTCTCCATGACGTCGAGCTCGGTCGAGGGCGCGCCATGGGTGAAGTGATCGGCGCTGTACAGCCACCAGGCCGGCCACGCCCCATCGCCGGCCGGTATCTTGATGCTCGCCTCGAAATAGCCGAAATTCTGGGTGAAGCCCTGCGCCCGCGAATTCACCGTGGTGAGCATGCCGGAGGTCCAGCGGCCGGCGCCGTCGCGCGACGCAACGATATCGAGGACGCCGTCATGAACGCTGAGATGGGCCGGGCTGATATCGCCGATCCCGGCGGGCGGCCCGGGATTTATGCCGCGGTCGCTCCAGAGGGTGCCCCGTGCCACGCGATCCTCCGACCAGTTCGCTGCACCGAACTCGTCGTCGAAGGTCAGCACCAAGCCCGAGGCGGTGGGATTGTCGGGGTCGAAGGGCAGTCGACCGGCCGCGGCACTGGCTGAGGGCGCGAGTCTCGACGCGTCCTCCCGATCGGCGATGCACGAGCCGGCGCCGCCGATGATGACGCAGATCCCGGCCAACGCCGCCAAGCGCAACGATCTGCGTCTGCACCCGATCATACGGCGCGACCCCGCCTTAGGCTGCCGAGACGAACTCACACAGGAGCGCCCGGACTCCTGCCGACTGGCTTTTAACGGAGGCGTCCGCCGCGGGTTCCGCGACCGATGCGTAGCCGCCGTCGCCGCCGAAACCGGCCGTCTTCGCCGCGGGCGGTCGGCGCTTGACTGCTTGCCGCGATCTAAACGCGCAAAACCTGAAGTGTAATGATATTACCCGGCGCGAAGCCCGCGGTCACTTTTGCGCAATCATGTCAGGCCAGCATCCCTGCGGCGCGCCCCCGTTGGGCGTGCCGACTATTGCTTTGGTTTGAGGAGAACTTGAAATGACTTTTGATCCGAACAATCCGACGGCATCGGGATTGGTGCTGACATTTGATGACGAGTTCAACAAGGTAAGCTGGTCGGATAACAACGTCGCCAACAATACGCTGTGGACGGATCACGGCATTAACCCGGGCGCGCCCAACGGCATCGCCGACATCCGCGCCAATAATCTCAGTGTACATGACGGGTATCTCGACATCGCCGCCACGCGAGACGGGAACGGCAACTGGACGACCGGGATGCTCGCCTCGGTGAACTCATCCGTCCAGGGGTTCACGCAGAAGTTCGGCTATTTCGAAGCCGATATCCAGATCCCGCACGGTGCCGGCTCATGGCCGGCGTGGTGGCTCTACAGCGCCGACCATTTCACCAATGGCGCGCCGCCAAGCGAGCTCGACATCATGGAGAACGCCGGCTCCGACACGACGAATTGGGGCACCACCATCCATGACGGCCTCGGCAATCAGAACGGCAACGTGGTCCAGAACGCCGGCGTCGACCTCTCGCAGGCCTTCCACCGCTACGGCATGTTGTGGGACCCGAACGCCTCGACGATCACCTGGTACCTCGACGGCAAGGCGATCACGAGTGCCCAGAAATACGCCACGACCGACGTCCAGCACATGATGATGACGCTGAACGAGGAGGTCGGCGATTTCGGCGGCGGCGGGCCCAACGGCAGCACGCCGGCCACCATGCACATGCTGGTGGATTACGTGCGCGTCTATCAATTCGCCGGCCAGGGTGGAACGGCGGTGCAGCCGGACACGGTGTCGCCGGCGCCCGGCAACAACGATCCGGTGGCGCACGTCGACGCGCTCGGACAGTCGGGCTCCAGCGCCGGCGTGACGCCCAGCCCGAGCCCCGCCGCGACACCGTCGGCCGACGGGTCGAGCTTGACCCCCGGCGCGAGCGGAAGCCTGGTGACGAGCGACGGCACCTGGAGCTTCAGCAGCAGCACGGCAGGCGGCGGCAACCTCATCCTGCTCAACGGCAGCCAAGCGACCGACGGCGCCGCGGCGAAGCTCGTCGTCGAGAGCGGCCACGTCTTCGCCGATAACGCCCAGGGCAGTTGGTACGAGTGGACCAACTCGAACTGGTCGGCGAGCGCCGACCCGACGGCGCATCCGTCGACGGGCTCCTCCGGCCCCTCGGCGGACGGGTCGACCTTGATCCCCGCCACGAGCGGCAGCCTGGTGACCAGCGACGGCACCTGGACCTTCGGCACCAGCACCGCGGGCGGGGGCAATGTCATCCTGCTCAACGGGCACCCCGCCACCGACGGTGCCGCGGCGAAGCTCGTCGTCGAGAGCGGCCACGTCTTCGCCGATAACGCCCAGGGCAACTGGTACGAGTGGACCAACTCGAACTGGTCGGCGAGCGCCGATCCGACGGCGCATCCGTCGACGGGCTCCTCCGGCCTCTCGGCGGACGGATCGACCTTGATCCCCGGCACGAGCGGCAGCCTGGCGACCAGCGACGGCACCTGGACCTTCGGCACCGGCACCGCCGGCGGGGGCAACGTCATTCTGCTCAACGGGCATCCCGCCACCAACGGCGCGGCGGCGCAGCTGCTCGTCGAGAGCGGCCACGTCTTCGCCGACAACGCCCAGGGCAACTGGTACGAGTGGACCAACTCGAACTGGTCGACGACGACCAACCCGACGCCGCCGCAATCGGGCGCAACGACGCCGGCGCCCGTCACGCCGACGCTGTTGTCGCCCAGCTTCAGCGACGGGCAGGGTCACGACATCTTCGTCTTCAAGGCGACCGCGCCGACCGGTGCGGAGATCGCCAATTTCAGCGCGAGCCAGGACATTCTCGATCTGGCGCCGGTGCTGAGCGCCGCCGGCTACAAGGGCTCCGATCCGATCGCCGACCATGTGGTCACGCTGGTGCAGTCCGGCACCGACGCGACCGCGGTCAAGTTCGATCCGACCGGCGCGGATCCGAGCCATGGCTCGACGCTGGTCACGCTCGACCACGTGCTGCCGCAAGACGTCCATGCGGCGAACGTCTGGCACTGAGCTTGACTGGCGATCGCTGGCCCGGAGCTTGCGCCGGGCCTGCGCCACGACAAACGCGGCCCCTTCGGGGGCCGCGCCTTTTTCGGCTCAGGCCCTGACGCCCGCCCTGTGGGCGAGCCGCCGCAGCATGATATCGGCGCGGCCCATCGCGGCGGCGAGATCGTGGTGCTTCAGCAGCTCCGCGACGCGCCAGGTCTGCAGACCGAGGCCGTGGCGTGGCGGCCACTCGGCAAGGCTGGCGCGATAGGCGCCGGCGAAGCCTTGCGCCACGAAGTCGCAGACCTCGGCCTGCAGCTTCTTCTTGTAGGATCGCCACCACGCACCGATGCGCTGCTGCAGCGCATCGAGCGCCGTCGTGTCGGCCAGCAGGCGCTCGGCGAAATCGCGCGCCGCCCGCCAGGTCGCGAAGGTGGGAATCGGATGACCCGGCATGATGCGGTCGTGATACGGCATCAGCAGGCGCCGGCTGGTCAGCGGAATGGCGCCGGCTTCGAGCGCCTCATACAGGCGCCACGTCTCGAGCATCACATTGCCCATCGGGCACGGGACGAAGACGCTCGATCGAATGATCTCCTTGTACTCGGCCTCGTTCTTTCGCCGGCCGGTCGCGCGCCGGATGTCGTAGATGTGCAGATAGTGCGGCTCGAGCGTGGAAAACTCGGCGATCATGCTGGCGCGCGCCGCATTGATGTTGCCGAGAAAAGCCCAGGCGAATTGCCGGCCGCTCGCGCCGGGTTCGCTTGCGTTTCCGGCCATGCCCAGCGGATATCCCAATGGCACCGTCTTGATGCCGTCGCTTTGCAAGCCGGCGGCGTAGTGGTTCCTGATGACGAAATCGAAATGGCGATAGAGCTCGTAGCCGCCGGCGAGAAACTCGTCGCCGAGGTGATAAAGTCCCTTGCATTGGAGGCGATCGATCTGCTCGACGAAGCGGGCGGGTACGTGACCCAATCCGCGCGAGCCGATCACGAAATAGATGGCGTGATCCTTGACGACGGAGAAATCGGGCGACCCATGCTCGACCACGCCGAGCGGCTCGAGCAGAAAGCGATTCCAGTCGTCCTCGCTGGCAAAGTCGTAGCACTTGATGAAATGCAGCGGGACCATCGGATTCCCCCTCGCTTGCCGCGCTTGCTTCGACCGAACGCGCCGACACCGCCCATCGACGCCGTTCATGCGTCGCGACGGTGATCGCCGGTGTGGTGAAAACCTGCAGCGGAGCTAAGCCGTTCCGTTTCACCACCAAGGCGCGCCGGTGGCGGTCACGCGCTCAATCGACGCGTTTTGCGGTCTCTCTGCGGGAGGAAGGCTTGCTTTTGCGTTCAGGCGTAGCCGGTATCGGGAGAAGCGCTCTCCCGCAACCTTGCGGAAGGCGGCCCCGCATAGGCGGAGGCGGCGGCGCGCTGCCTTGCGTGATGCGCCAAGGCGGCGAAGCAGCACATGAGAAAGAGCAGGCTCAACGGATTGCCGCTGTTGAAGGCGCGCGCCTCGAAGAAACCGTAGACGGCATAGCCCACCACATAGGCGATGGTGAGGCGGCGCAGCGCCGGCTGCTCGATGGTCAGTCCCGCGACGAACGACCGCACCAGCAGCCAGCCATAGAGCAGCAGGCTGAAGACACCGGTATCCGCCAGCATGGCGAGATAGGCGTTGTGCGCGCCGATCGTGCTCATCATGTTTTCATGCTGATGGTAGCCGACGCCGAACAGCGGCGACTTGATCCAGACGTCGAGCGTCTCTTCCCACAGCTCGGTCCGGCCGGTCAAGCCGCTACCGAGCCCGCGATAGGGGTCATCGCCTTTGAACACGTCGGACCAGATCACGTCGGCAAGGCCCGAGACGTAGGAGGACGCGGCCATCGCGACGACGAGGAGGGTGCCGGTGCCGATGAGGACGGTGACGAGGCGCCGGTCGCGCAGCCGGCGGCCGGCCACCAGCAGCAGCGCCAGCAGGGCCACCAGCAGGCCGACGAGAGAGCCGCGGGCCGAGGCGTCGTAGAGGGTGAGCAGGCCCGCGCCCAGGCCCAACAGCATCAGCGGAAGCCGTCGCGCGCCCAGTGCCGCCAAGGCGACGGCGAGCCCGATCGTGCCCCAGAAATTCGGCTGGATGTGGTGAGCGGCCAGGCGGCCCCAGACATACTCGCCGGTGAAGTTGACGTAGATCAGCAGGATGCCGGTGAAGACGCTGCACAGCATGGCGATCGCCGGAAGGAGGCGCTCATCGGGCGAGCCCGCCGCGAGAATGGCGATGCCGAGGACGAAGGAGATGTTGCACGCCTGGATCAGCGGCGTCCAATCCTGGGCGTTGCCGAAATAGCTCAACAGGATAATGAGCAACAGGACGAGCGCGAATTTGACCGGCGCGACCAGGCCGATGGGATCGAGGCCGAGCAGGAACAATTGCAGCCCTGCCGGGACGGCGCCGGCCATCAGCGTGAATTCGAGCGCGTTGTCGGCGGTGCCGTTGGTCAGATAGAACACTTCGACGAGACCGAACAGCCACAGCCCGTAGGCCGACGCGACAATCCAAAATTTCATGCTGCGCATGGCTCGCTCGACCCTGGAATGCGACCGTCCGGCGCGGCCCGGTCCCGAGCTCGGGAAGACTGGCGCGCGGCCGTCGATGGCAGGCGCAGCGCGCAACTGCCGGGACGGCATTTTCTGACCCGGTGAACGGAACCGCCGGTGCTTGGTTCCGGGGACGGCCCACCCCAAAAGAGGCAGGAAATCCCCGCCTTCTAGGGTGGCGGTGACCGATTTGGGGCAGACGGAATTATCGCCGGAGCAGCCTGTTGACCCGGCATGCTTGAGCGGGAAATGACCGCGGGACCGGGATTGGACCAGCGCCCGAGTTGTGGCGCCGGCCCGGTCTGGCCGGCGCGGGCGGCATGAGCGAGGTCACCATCTGGATCGTCCTGGTCGTCGTCGTCGCGATGGCGCTCGCGGTGACGCGCATCAACCCGATCTCCTTCCGGCCGCATCGCGTGCGCTGGGTGATCATCGCCCTTGTCATCTTCGGCGCCGCGGCGCTCATGCAGCTGGGGCTGTCGACGCGGCACGGGGTCGGCGCTTCGGGCGTGTCGAACGGGCCCACCGGATCCTGACCGCCGGGAACTCGGCCGTGTTTTGCGCCGTTTATTCGCTCGCCCGCGAACATGCGATCGACGATGGGCGGGTTCCGCAGGCGCAGCAACCACGGCGAGGCCGCTCCCTGTCCGACAGCCTGGCGCCGTCTCCTCTCGAGAGGGAAATGACCAGTTTCCGCATCCCCGATCTGACGCCCGAGCAGATCGACCAGGTCGTCCGCGACATGGACGAGCAAGGCTATGCCCGCGTCGCCAATTTCTTCGATGAAGACACCATCGCCGCAGCGCGCCGATACGTCGTCGAAGAGCTCGACAAGCATTCGGGCGAGTATTTCTCCTATATCGGGCGGGATGCCGTGCGCGGCTCGCTGCTGGCCGACCTCGGCGGCTCCGCCCGGCTCTGCAACATCTTCTCGCGGATTTACCAACGCGGCACCGGCAAGGCGCCGCCCGACAGCGGCACCTTCCAGGTGCTGCGCGTCCTTTCCGGCCGGACCGGGCTCGAGCAGTCCTATCGGTTCCACTACGACGCCTATGTCGTGACCGCGCTGGTGCCGATCGCCATCCCCAGCGATGCCGGCGCGAAGCGCGGCGACCTGATCATCTATCCGAAGCTGCGCGGCATCCGCTCCAACGTCGTCTTCAACGTGCTGGAGAAGATCCTGCTGCAGAACCCGGTGGCGCGGCGCATCGCGCGTTCGGATTTCATGCGGCGCCTGCTGAAGGCCAAGGTGCTGCGCATGTCGCCCGGCGACATCTACTTCTTCTGGGGCTACCAGTCGCTGCACGGCAACGAGCCCTGCGATGCCTCGAGCGTGCGCGCCACCGGCCTCTTTCATTTCGCCGACCCGCACGAGAACAGCTTCCTGGTGACGGCGATCCAGGGGCTGCGCCGCCGCCATGAGAGGAGAATCCGCGAACGCGCGATGGCGCGCTCGGCACACCTCACGTCATGAAGCGGCGCGTGGCCGGGCGCACAGGGCTCCCCCTGTCGGAGCTCGGCCTCGGCTGCTCGTCGTTCTGGGCGAAACCGGTCTTCCCCGAAGCGCAGGCGCTCGCGCTCGTCGAGGCCGCCATCGCCCGCGGCATCACCTTCTTCGACACCGGCGCGAGCTACGCCGCCGGCAACGCCGAACGCCGCCTTGGCCTGGTGCTGAAAAACCACCGCGCGAACCGCGACATCGTCGTCGCCACCAAGGTCGGAACCCAGGTCGCCGCGGACGGCAGCGCTTACAAGGACTGGTCGCGGGCGGCGGTGCGCGCGAGCGTGGAGCGCAGCCTCGATCGCCTGGGGTTGTCGCGCATCGACATCCTGCATCTACACGGGCCGTCGCGCGCCGATCTCACGCCCGAACTCATCGGGACGCTGGAGGAGCTGCGCCGCGCCGGCTTGGTGCGTTTCATCGGCATCAACTCCTTCGACGACGAGGTGGTGCGCGCCGGGCTGCGCCTGCCGAATTTCGACAGCTTCCTGATCGAGTACAACGTGCTCAAGAAGAAGAACCGGGCGTTGATCGACGACATCGCCGCCGCCGGCCGCGCCGTGCTCATCGGCACGCCGGTCGCGCAGGCGCTCTTCACCAACAACGTCTTCGCGCTCAACCATTTGCGCAACGTCTGGGGCCTGCTGCGGGCGCTGCGGCATCATCGCCGCGAGCTGGCCGCGGCCTTCCGCTATCGCTTCCTCAATCGCGTGCCCGGGATGAGCGGTCCGCAAGCGGCGCTCGCCTATGTGCTGCGCCACCCCCAGATCTCCACCGCGATCTTCGGCACGACGCAGCTTGCGCATCTCGAGCAGAACGTGGCCGCCGCGGCCCTCACATTGCCACCCGATGTCGCCGCGCGGATCGAGCGGCTGAGCGACGCCTGAAGCCGAGGCCCAGTTGCTGGTTGGGCCACGCGATTCACCCTGCGCGCGGGGAACTTTGCGCCCATTCGACCGTTGATACGACGGTGCAAACTGGAGAATGGGCTTACGGGGCGCGCGGGGATCCTTCATCGGCGCTCGTCCATCGCACGAATGCGCTTCGACATCTCCAGCCTCGCACAGACCCACCATGGCTTTTGAGACATCGGCCCATCCCGAGGCGGTGGGCGCAACTGCTAAGGAGTTCGCAATGAAGTCGGCACTGGTTTGCGGCGGGGGTGGTTTCATCGGCGCTCACCTCGTCAAGCGCCTCAAATCCGAGGGGTTCTGGGTCCGGGCCGTCGATCTGAAATACCCGGAATTCTCCGAGACGCAGGCCGACGATTTCGTCGTCGCCGACCTCCGCGACTTCAGCGAGTGCCGCCAGGTCATCGACCGCTCCTTCACGGAGATCTACCAGCTCGCGGCCGACATGGGCGGTGCCGGCTACATCTTCACCGGCGAGCACGACGCCGACGTCATGCACAATTCCGCCTCGATCAACCTCAACATCCTCGAGGCGTGCCGGCGGCGCAACAGCAAGCGCATCTTCTATTCCTCCTCGGCCTGCATCTATCCCGAGCACAACCAGGTCGACCCGACCGCGCCGGTGACACGCGAAAGCAGCGCCTATCCGGCGAACCCGGACAGCGAGTACGGCTGGGAGAAGCTGTTCAGCGAGCGCCTCTATCTCGCCTACAGCCGCAATTACGGCATGTCCGTGCGTGTCGCGCGCTATCACAACATCTTCGGCCCCGAGGGCACCTGGGCAGGCGGAAAGGAAAAGGCGCCGGCAGCGCTGTGCCGCAAGGTCGCCGAGGCGCGCGACGGCGGTTCGATCGATATCTGGGGCGACGGCAAGCAGACGCGCTCGTTCCTCTACATCGACGAGTGCGTCGAAGGCACGCTGCGACTGATGCGCTCGGATTTCTCCGGCCCGGTCAATATCGGCTCGGACGAGATGGTCACCCTGAACGACCTGGCGCGCCTGATCATCGAGATCTCCGGCAAGCGCATCTCCGTCGAACACATTCCCGGCCCGCTCGGCGTGCGCGGCCGCAATTCCGACAACGTGCTGATCAAGGAGCAGCTCGGCTGGGCGCCGGCGCAGCCGCTGAAGAACGGGCTGGCCAAGACCTATCCCTGGATCGCCAACCAGGCGAAGCGCCGCGCCGGCGGATCACGCTAGCGGCGGCCCCAGCCATGCGCATCGTCATCTGCGACTACGCCGGTCATCCCTTCCAGGTGGAGCTCAGCCGCTGCTTGGCGCGGCGCGGCCATCCCGTGCTGCACCTGCACTTCGCCGACCTCCAGGCGCCCAAAGGCCAACTCACCGTGCAGCCGGGCGACTCGCCGAATTTTCACGTCGCGGGCATCAGCACCGGCCATGTCTTCGACAAAGGGCAATTCCTGAAGCGGCGTTTCCTGGAGGCCAAGGTCGGCCGGCTCATGGCCGCGCGCGCCGTCGAATTTGCGCCCGACGTCGTCGTCGGCTGCAACATGCCGCTCGACGCGCAGAAGCGGCTGCGGAAGGCGTGCGCGGCGCGCGGCGTGGCGTTCGTGGTCTGGCTCCAGGACATCGTCTCCAAGGCCACGCACCATTTCCTGAGCGAAAAACTCGGTCTGCTCGGCCGAATCATCGGGCAACACTATCTGAGGCTCGAGGCAACGCTGCTGCGTTCGAGCGATGCGATCGTCGCGATCTCCGACAAGTTTCGTCGACCGCTCGAGGAGTGGGGCGTCGACGCTCACAAGGTTCGCGTCGTGCCGAACTGGGCGACGCTCTCGGAGATATCTCCGGTCGCCAAGGACAATGACTGGGCCCGCCATCACGGGCTTCACGACAAGCCGGTAGCGCTGTACACGGGGACCTTGGGCCTCAAGCACGATCCGGCGCTGCTGCTGCAGCTCGCGCAGGCGAGCGCCAGATCCGGCCTTCAGGTCGTGGTCGTATCCGAGGGCGCCGGTCCCAACTGGCTGGCGGAGCGCAAGGCCGAGCTCGGCGTCGCCAACCTGACCATCCTGCCGTTCCAGCCGATGGAGCGATATCCCGAGGTGCTCGGCGCCGGCGACATCTTGCTGGCCATGATCGGCCGCGAAGCCGCCGGCTTCAGCGTGCCGTCCAAGATCCTGAGCTACCTGGCGGCGGGCCGGCCGATCGTCGCGTCGATCGCGGCCGACAACGATGCCGCGGCCACGATCAGGGCGGCGCAGGCGGGAATCGTCGTCGAGCCCGGCGCGGAGGCGGCATTCCACGATGGCGTTCTTCGCTTGGCCGCCGACCCCGAGCAGCGTCGCCGCCTCGGCCGCAATGCCGTTCTGTTTGCGGAGAGCCATTTCGACGTCGAAGCCAAGGCCGCCCAGTTCGAGGAGACATTCGCGGCGATTCTGCGGCCGGCGGCGCCGCGCGCGCGAATCGGCGCGCTGGAGCCCGCCTCGCAGGGCTGAGCAGCCTCGCGAGGGATCGCTGCTGCCCCGCCAGAACCGCCACCAGCTGCACCGGAGCCGGTCAATTCATGGGCGCGTCAATCGTATTCGGCGGAAGCGGCTTTATCGGAACGCATTTGCTCCGCAAGCTGGTCGCGTCAGGCGCGGATCATGTGATCTCGCTTGATATCCGCGATGCGAAGAACGTCGTTCCCGGTGTCGACTATCGGCGCGCCGATGTGCGCGACCTCCGCGATTTCACGGCCCCGGCTGCGATTTCGACCCTTTATAACCTGGCGGCCGTGCACACCACGCCAGGGCATCCGGACCATGAATATTATGAGACCAACGTGCTGGGCGCGGTGGAAGTCACGGCGTTTGCCCGCCGCATGGCGGTGAAGGAGATCGTGTTCACCAGCTCCATTTCCGTCTATGGGCCCGGCGAGGAGACGAAATCGGAGGCCTCGCCCCTTGCGCCGATATCGCCCTATGGCCGGTCCAAGATGTTCGCGGAACGAATACACCGAGCCTGGTTCGACGAAGCCCCCGACCGTCGCCTGGTCATCGCCAGGCCGGCGGTCATATTCGGCCCGGGCGAAGGCGGCAACTTCACGCGCATGGCGAAGTTGCTGAAAACGGGCATGTTCATTTATCCGGGACGCCGCAACACCATCAAGGCGTGCTTCTATGTCGACGACCTGCTGGAAGCCGTCATGTTCGCCAGAAATGCGCCGGATCGCTTCGTGCTTTTCAACGCCTGCTATCCCGACCGCTATACGCTCGAGGAGATCGTCGAGACTTTTCGCGCAGAGCATTTTCCGAAAGCCAAGACATTCGAAATACCGCTCGGCTTGGTCATGGCAGGGGCCCAGGCGCTGCGCCCGATTTCAGCAATGGGCCTGGGCATTCACCCGGAACGCGTCATGAAGCTGGTGCGCTCGACGGATATCGCTCCTGGTTGGTTGGAGAATCACAACGCGTCGACGCGCGGGAGAATCGCGTCGGCGTTCGACCGGTGGGCGGAATGTTCAAACGGCAGCTTCACTTGACGGGCGCGAAGCGGGTCGGATGTCACCCGGCGCGCCGAGGCGCTGCTTGCGTTTTCCCTCAGAGCAGCGCCGGCGATTCCCGGGCCGGCAGCGCGCGCCGGCCTTCCCCGCCCCGGAGCAGCGTCCACAGCCGCTCGATCTCGTCGGTCTCGACGAAGATGTCCGGGCTCAGGCCGGCGATCGTCTCGCGCTTGGCGTCATATTCCTCGCGGGTGAGCTTGGCGACAAAATCGAGCAGGTTCTCGGCGAGCGGCTCGCTCAGGCACCAACCCGACCCATAGGTCGCGAGAAACTCGCCCACCGCGGTGCCGCCGAGGCCCAGCGCCGGCTTGGCGAAATAGCCGGCCTCATAAAGCCCGTTGGTGAGCAGCCATTTGGAGTTTCCCGTCGGGAAGTTGCAGTCGATCGACCAGACGATGTCGACCGCGTCGTAAACCTCGGCGAGATCCTCCGGGTTGCGGAAGGGGCCGCCATAGGTGACGTTGTCGAGCTGCTCCACATCGGCGAGGAAGCGCGCCATGTTGAAATTCGTGTAGGGCCGGCCCCGCACATGCACGGCGACGTCCTCGGGAAGCCGCTGCGCCAGGAGCCGCAGGATGTCCCAGCTCTTCTGGTCGTCGAGGTAGCCGAACCAGCCGATGCGCCAGGGACGCTTGCCGGCGGGGCTCGCCGCTTTCGCCGCCATCGCCTTTTTGGCAGCCGTCCGCTCCAGGCGCTCGAGCCGCACCCATCGCGGGATCTTGTTCTCGAGCAGGAACCAGGGCCGGCGGTACTCCAGCACCTTCTGGTAATAGTCCGTACCGAAATACGGCGAGCTCAACACCAGCAGATTGGCGCGTGCCAACACCCATTTCTCGATCCGCCGCAGCATCGCGCCGCGCCACCCGATCTCGGTGCAGGAGGAGTTGATGTCGAGTACCTCGTACACGACCGGCGCCGACGAGCCCACCGCCCAGCGCGCGAAGAGCGCGAGCAAGGCGATGTCGAGGTTGCGGGCGACGAACAGGTCGATGCCCGACAGCACCCGGCGCTCGGCAACGAGCCGCAGCGCGGCGAGGGCCAGCGGTATCGCGCGGCGCGCCCGCGAGAGCGGCATCACATGCCCGAGATCGACGAACTCTCCGCGCTCGATCCGGGCATCGCTGTTGCGCGAGAAGGCGAAGGGCAGCACGCGGAAACCGGCGTAGCGCCACTGCGCGACTCGCCGGCGCACCACCGGGTCACCCAGATCGGGTCCGAAATAGGCGATCGATGCCGGTCGAGCGGCGGGAGCGACGGCAATGCCGGCTGCCGCGAGGCCTGGCCGAACCAGGCCATCCACCTCCTCGATGATGCTCTGAGCGGTGCCTTCCGCCAGAATCCCACGCTGGCTCAAGGGTATATCCCCTGCACTTGTATTATGCACCTGCGTAAACGAGGGGCCGCGAGAAAAGTTGCCGGGTAGGTTCCTTGATCCGCCGTCGCTCTCGCGCAGCGCTAACGGATGCGCCGGGCGCTCGGCGCGAAGCGCGCCAGCACCTGCTCCACCGCATCGACGAACAGCGTCGTGTCGGCGGCGTGCTGGAATTGGCGCGCCCCGGAGGCAAGCCGCGTCCATTCGTCGATATCCTCGTCGACGATGGCCATGAAATGCGCGAGCCCGGCGGCATTGTCCGGCTCGAACACGAAGCCGTTGACCCCGGACCGGACGAGCAGGTCGCGGGCGCCGCAATTGTCGGAGACCAGCACCGGCACGCCCATCGCCAAGGCTTCATTGATGACGAGGCCGTGCTGCTCCTCGACGCTCGGCAGAATCAGCGCCAGGGTCGAACCCAGCACTCGGGCGATCTCGTGCTCCTGCAGGTAACCGCGGAAATGCACGCCCTTGAGGTTGAGCCGCTCCGCCTGCTGCCGCAGCTCGGCCTCGAGCTCGCCGGAGCCGCAGAGATGGAGGTCGCGTGGCGCGTCGGGATTGCGTGCGGCATAGGCGGCGTAAGCGTCGAGCGCGAGGCTCAGGTTCTTTTTCGGCACGAAGCGCGCGACGATGGTGAAATGGCGGTCGGCATGCGCCACGCCATGGGGAGCCGGCAGCGTGCCGGCCAGCGCCCGCACCCGTTCCAGCGACACGGTGTCGTAGCCGACGATGACGCGGTCTTCCGGCAAGCCGAGGAACGTCAGATAGGCCTTGCTTCGCGCCCCGGCCGCGAGCGCGGCCTGGTACGGCGCGTAGAGCATGCTCTTGACGATTTCCTTGAACAGGTAGCGCGGCTTGTCGTCGAACTTCGAGTCCTGCATGGTGACCAGGCGGCGGCCCAGCAGGCGCAGCAGCAGCGCCGAGAAGAACACCGCCGGCAAGTTGTAATTGCAGAAGAACAGGTATTTCGCCCGCAGCCGCAGGCAGGTGCCGACGATGCGGAAGAAGCAGCGTACGGCGCCGATCTTCTGGCTGACCACGCCGGGAAACAGCGTGACCTTGCTGAAGCCCTCGCTGCCGATGCTGCCGCGCCACTGGTAATTGGCATCGAAGGTGGCGATCTCGACGCCGAACACTTGATAGCGGCCGGCGAAATGCGCGGCGCAGGCCTCGCAGCGATCGACATGATGCGGGCCGAAGCTTTCCCAGAGAAAGACCATGCGCGGGAGCGGCGCGCCGCGCGGCGCCGTGTCCGCGGCCGGCGCCGGCGCCGATGCCACCGCAACGCCGCCGGCCTCCGCTGATTCCCAGCGGTGTCGCTCCTCGCGATACGGCACGGACGGGGCTTGCTGGTAAGGCTGCGTATCGTTTCTCAAGGGCTGCGACGAGGTTTGTCTGACGCGCGCCTATTAACAGCCCCCCTCTATCGTAAGTTCCGGCTCCCGCACCTTCGGAGGAAGCGGGATCGCAACGGCGCCGGGAGCAGCGCCGCCTCGATCTTCGCCTTCAGGTTGGGCCTCCGGCGCTGGGCGGTACCGGCAGTCGGCCCCAGCCGGCAGTGGCGCCGGCATCGACCGGCAGGATCACGCCGGTGATCCACCGCGCCTCGTCGCCGGCGAGGAACAGCACGGCGTTGCCGACGTCCCAGCCGGTGCCTTCCGTCTTGAGCAGCGAGCGCTCGCGCCGCGCCTCGCGCATCTCCGGCGACATGCCGCGGCTGTAGACCATGGGGGTATAGACCATGCCCGGCGCCACACAGTTGACACGGATGCCCTCGCTGCCGTGATGCGCCGCCATGGCCCGCGTCATGTTGACCACGGCGCCCTTGGAGGTCGGGTAAAGCAGGCTCGGATGGCCGCCGGCAAGGCCGGCGACCGAGGCGATGTTGATGATCGAGCCGCCGCCCGCCTTGCGCATCTCGGGGATGGCGTATTTCGCCATCAGCATCATCGAGGTGACGTTGACCCGCAGCGCCTCGTCCCAGGCCTCGGGATCGACCTCGACCGCGCTGCCCGGCGGCCCGCCGATCCCGACATTGTTGACGAGGATGTCGAGCCGGCCCCAGCGCGACGCGGCCGCGCGCACCGCTGCAGCGCAGGCGGCGGGGTCGGTGACATCCGCTTCCAGCACCTCGGCCTCGCCCCGCTCGGCCGCGATCATGCGCGCGGTATCCTCGGCCCAGCCCCTGATCGCGTCGACCAGCGCCACCCGCGCGCCGTGCCGCGCCAGCAGGACCGCCGCGGCGCGGCCGTTGCCGATACCATCGGCGCGCGAGCCGGCGCCGGTGACGATCGCCACCTTGCCGTCGAGGCGCTTGCCCTCTGCTGCCGTCATCGCCGCCTCCCCCTGCTCATGTGCCGGACGCCTCCGCCGGCGCCGCAATCAGCAGCGCGTCGACGATGGTGCAGCCCTCGCCGGCGCGATGGACGATCACCGGGTTGAGCTCCACCTCCTGGACCAGGTCGCGATGCGCCGCGGCGAAGCCCGAGAGCTGCGCCACCAGCGCGGCGAGCGCGTCGATATCGGCCGCCGGCGCGCCGCGGAAGCCTTCGAGCAGCCGGGCGACGCGCAGCTCGCCCAGCATGCCGCGCGCGCCGTCGGCATCGATCGGCGCCAGGCGATAGGCCACGTCCTTGAACAGCTCGGTCATCACGCCGCCGGCGCCGATCATCACCAACGGGCCGAATCCCTTGTCGCGGATCGTGCCGAGGATCACCTCGACGCCCGGCCGCGCCATGGGCTGCAACAATACGCCCTGGAGGCGCGCGTCGGGGCGGCGGCGGCGCAGCTCGGCGAGCATCGCGTCGTAGCTCTGGCGCAGCGATGCCGCGTCGCGGATGCCGAGCCGCACGCCGCCGACCTCCGTCTTGTGCGGGAGGTCGGGCGACTGGATCTTGAGGGCGAGCGGGAAGCCCAAAGCCGCCGCGGCGGCGTCGAGCTCGCCCGGACCCGTCACCAGCCGGTGCGGCGGCACGGCGATGCCGGCGCGCGCCAGCAGCTCCTTGGCGTCGTATTCGGACAGGCCGCCGCGGCTGCGCTCGAGCGCGGCGCGGATCGGCGCCGCGCCGCGCGGGTGTGTTGCCGCGCGCGGCGCCACATAGCCGCCGCGGCGGACCAGCGCGGCCAGCGCCGCGGCGAGCGCGCCGAGATCGGTGTGGATGGTGAGCCCCGCCGCCGCCAGCGCCTGGCGCGCGAGGCTCGAGGGCAGCGTGTAGCTGTAGAACAGCACCGGCTTGGCCTGGCGCGCGACGATTGCCTTGAGCGCGGCAATATCGATCGACATGCGCTTCTCGCTCGCCAGCGACACGACGGCGAGGACGGCATCGACCTCGGCGGACTCGCAGAGGAGCTCGGTGGCGCGCAGCAGGCCGCCGGTGAGCACGGCCTGCGCGGTGATGTCGACGGGATTCCGCGCCGAGCCATAGGCGGGGATGAAGGCGCCGATCGCCTGCTGCAGCGCCGGCGACAGCTCGGGCAGCGACAGGCCGGCGCCGGCCAGCATGTCGGCGGCCCAGGCGCCGGCGCCGCCCGATGCCGTCACCACGGCGATCCGCGGACCCTGCGCCAGCGGCGCGGTGGCGAAGGCCGCGGCGATCGCCACCGCCTCGTCCGGATCATCGGCGCGGATGATGCCGTGCGCGGCGAAGACGGCGTCGTAGGCGACGTTCCACCCGGCCATGCTGGCGGTGTGCGAGCGCGCGGCGCGCTCGCCGGCGGCGGAGCGGCCGATCTTGACCGCGACCACCGGCTTGCCGCGCGCCGCCGCGGCCGCCGCCGCGGCGAGGAAGGACGCGGGATCGCGCACGCTCTCGAGGAACAGCAGGATGACCGAGGTCGCCGGATCCTGCGCCATGTAGGCAAAGAAGTCGCTGGCGGTGAGGTCGGATTCGTTGCCGGTGCTCACGACGTAGCTGAAGCGCAAGCCCTGCGCGCGGCCGCGATTATAGAGCGCGAAACCCATGCCGCCGCTCTGCGCGACGATGCCGACGCGCCGCTCGGTCGCCCGGAGCGGCTCCTCGCCGGGCTTGACCTCGACCGCCGGGCTGAAGGTCGCGGCGACATGGGCGATGTCGTTGTGGAAGCCCTCGGCATTGGGGCCGCAGACCCGCAAGCCGGTGCGCCGCGCCAGGGCCGCGATCTCCTCCTGGAGGCGCGCCTGGGCGCTGTCCTGCTCGGCGAAGCCCGAGGAGATGATCACGGCATGGCCGACCCCCGCCGCGGCGCATTCCTCGAGCGCCGGCAGGACGGTCTCGGCGGGGATGGCGACCAGCGCCAGGTCGACCGGCGCGCCGATGGCGCCGACCGACGGGAAGCACCTCAGGCCGTCGATCTCCCGGTAGTTCGGATTGACCGGATAGAGGTGCCCGGTATAGCCATTCTCACGCAACAGATGGAGCAGTCGGCCGCGGATCTTGGTGATGTCCGGCGAGGCGCCGACGATGGCGATCGCCGCCGGCGCCAGGAAACGGTCGAGCGAGGCCGAGGCTCCGTCCCGCATGGGCGTGTCCATCCTTGTAGCTCTCTCGAGCCTAGCCAAAGCCGGCGCAGCGCTCCAGCGCCAGGCATCGCCGCGCACGAGGGGGTAGTTCGCCGGCCGGGCAGCGTGTACCCTGTCCGCCAATAGCCGCGCGGCCAACGCGCGGCGACCGGGAGGATTTGCGCATGCCGTCCGACAACCGCGCCCGCGCCGGGCTCGCCCTTGCCGCTTTCGCCGCGTTGGCCTGCGCCATGCCCGCCGGCGCGCAGACGCGCGGCGGCAGCGCCACCATCGGCGTCGAGCAGGACATCGCCGGCTTCGATCCGCTGATCGTCGGCGTCTACGACACCGGCCAGGAGGCCGCCGCCGTGCTGATCTTCGAGACGCTGACGCGGCTCGACGGCAGCGGCAAGCCCGCGCCGGGACTGGCGCAGTCATGGGAGCACAGCGCCGATTTCAAGACCTGGACATTCAAGCTTCGCCCGGATGTCAAGTTCCAGGACGGGTCGCCGTTCAACGCGGAGGCCGTCGCCTTCAACTTCCAGCGCCAGCTCGATCCCAACAATCATTGCCGCTGCGCAATCTACGTCTCGAACATCGCCAAGGTCGAAGCTCCCGACCCGTTGACCGCGGTCTTCCAGCTCAAGAATCCATCGCCAAACTTCGCGCCGATCCTCGCGCCGCCGACGGTCAACAACGTCATCCACTCGCCCAAGGCCATCCGGGAGATGAAGGAGGGGTACAACCGCCACCCCGTCGGCACGGGTCCATTCAGGCTGAAATCGTGGCAGTCGGGCGATCGCATCGTGCTCGACCGCAATCCGGATTATTGGGACAAGGAACGCCCCTATCTCGATCAAATCGTGGTCCGTCCGCTGCCGGACAACACGGCGCGTTTTGCCAGCGTGCTGTCGGGCGAGAGCGACATCATCTGGCACGATCGTGCCGACGACATCGTCAAAGCCAAGAAAAATCCGAATGTCGTGGTCAATGAATATGCCGGATCCGGCGCCCAGGTCTATGCCTTCAACACGAAGCGACCGCCCTTCGACGATGTGCGCGTGCGGCAGGCGCTGCGTTATGCGCTCGATCTGAAGACCTATTCCGACGTCGCTTGGGAAGGATTGTGGAAGCCGGCGAAAGATCCGTGGGGACCAGGCTCGTTCGTCCAGTGCAAGGATTCGGGCGCGCTGCCCTATGATCCCGCGAAGGCCAAGGCGCTGCTCAAGGACTACGGCAAGCCGGTCGAGTTCAAGATGGTGGTGACGGCGACGCCGCGCGGACGCCAGATCGGCCAGATCTTCCAGGAGATGTGGCGGGAGATCGGCGTCACCATGGTCATCGACCAAGTCGATCAGACGACGCTGGTCACCAAGGCATTCCGTCGCGACTTCGATCTGACGCCGTGGCGCATCATCGACCTTGCCGATCCCGATCCGCAGGCCTATGCCAATTTTCACACGGGCAGCCCGGTCAATCTTTCCGATTACTCGAACCCCGAAGTCGACAAGCTGCTGGACGATGCCCGCACCTCCGGCGACCAGGAACGGCGCGTCGAGGATTACTGCAAGCTGGCGCAGATACTGAACCGGGAGGTGCCGTGGTTCTGGCCCCTCGACAATCACTATTTCTCGATTGCCAAGCCCGGGCTCAAGGGCGTCCCCAAGCAGTACAGCGACATCATCGATCTGTCGGGTGCCTGGTGGGACAAGAAGTGATCGCGACATGCTCGACTTGGTCGGCCGCAAGCTGATCTATCTCCTGCCCGTCCTCCTCGCGGTGACGGCGCTCACCTTCCTGATCGCCGCGCTGCTGCCGGGCGATCTTGCGCTGGCCATGCTCGGCGATCAGGCGACGCCGGAGAACGTCGCGGCGCTGCACCAGAAGCTCGGTCTCGACCTGCCGCTGTGGCAGCAATATCTCCATTGGCTCCGTCACGTGCTCAGCGGCGATCTCGGCACCTCGCACCGCACCGGCGAGACGGTGGTCCATGCCATCGCCGGGCGGCTGCCCGTGTCGCTCGAGCTGCTCGTCATCGCCCAGCTCGGCGGCCTTCTCATCGGCGTGCCGCTCGCCATGCTCTGCGCCGTGCGCCCGGATTCCGCCGTCGATCGCGTCGTCTCCGGGGTCGCGTTCGGAATGCTGTCGATGCCGCCCTTCCTGCTGGCGATCGTGCTCATCTTCATCTTCGCCCTGCGCCTCGGCATCCTGCCCGCCACTGCCTACGTGCCGCTGGCGCAGGACGTCCTCGGCAATCTCCGCAGCATGGCGCTGCCCGGCGCCACGCTGGCGCTGCTGGAGTGGCCGACGATCCTGCGCGTGCTGCGCAGCGACCTGATCTCGACCTTGCAGGAAGACTACATCGCCATGGCACGCGCGAAGGGGCTCACGGCGCGCCGCATTCTTTTCGTCCATGCGCTGAAGCCCTCGTCGCTGACGCTGGTGACGGTGGTGGGCCTCAACATCGGGCGGCTCATCGGCGGCGCGGTCATCACCGAATCGATTTTCGCGCTTCCCGGCATCGGCCGGCTCCTGGTCGAGAGCATCTACACGCGCGACTTCATCGTGCTGCAGGGCTGCGTGCTGTTCGTCGCCGTGGCCTTCGTCGTCGTGAATTTCCTCGTCGACCTGCTCTACGCCGCACTCGACCCGCGCATCCGCCATGGCCGCGCTTGACGCCACCGGCGCGCTCGGTACCGCGGGCGCGGCCGCTTGGCGCCGGCGCCGGCTCGGCACCGTCTTCTGGCTCGCGGTCGCGTGGATCGCGCTCGTCCTCCTGCTCGCCTTCTGCTCACCCCTGCTGCCCCTCGCCGATCCCGCGAAAATGAGTTTGCTGGCGCGCCGTGCGGTGCCCTCCGCCGCGCATCTCCTCGGCACCGACGCGCTCGGACGCGATCTGCTCGCGCGCCTCATCTTCGGTGCGCGCAGCTCGCTGGCCGTCGGCCTGCTGGCACCGCTCGCGGCCACCCTGATCGGCGGCGCGCTCGGCCTCCTGGCGGGCTATTTCCGCGGCTGGCTCGAGACGATCACCGTTGGCGCCAGCGACGTGCTGCTCGCCTTTCCGCCGCTGGTGCTGGCGCTCGCCGTCACCGCCTATCTCGGACAGTCCGTCCCCAACCTGATCCTGGTGCTGGCGATGCTCACGGTTCCGGCGGTGACCCGCATCGCCCGCGCCGGCACCCTCGGCGTGCGCGAGCGCGACTTCGTCACCGCGGCGCGCGCGCTCGGTGCCAGCCATACGCGCATCCTGTTGCGCGAGATCCTGCCCAACATCATGCTGCCGCTCATCGCCTATTTCCTTGTCCTTGTCGCCGTGATCATCACCGCGGAGGGCATCCTGAGCTTCCTCGGCCTCGGCGTGCCGCCGCCGCTGCCGAGCTGGGGCAGCATGATCGCCGAGGGGCGCGACAACCTCGATGTCGCGCCGCAGATCGCCTTCATCCCGGCCACCGCCATGTTCCTGACCGTGCTCGCCTTCAACCTCGTTGGCGACCGGCTGCGCTCCATCACCGATCCGCGCCGCGCCGGCTCATGACCGGCGTGCCGCTGCTCGAGGTCGACAACCTCTCGGTCGTGCTGCCGACCGAGCGCGGTCCGCTCCGCGCCGTGTCGGGCGTGAGCCTGTCGCTCATACCGGGCCGCACGCTCGGCATCGTCGGCGAATCCGGCTCGGGCAAGACGATGCTGTCGCGCGCGATCCTGCGGCTCCTGCCGCACGGCGCGAGGGTGAGCGGCAAGGTCCGGATCGACGGGCGCGATCTCTACGCGCTGCCGCGCGAGGCGCTGCGGCGGCTGCGCGGGCGCGAGCTGGCGGTGATCTTCCAGGACCCGATGACCTCCCTCAACCCGGTGCTCAGCATCGGCGGGCAGATCGCCGAGGCGCTGCGCGAGCATCTGGGATTGGGCCACGCGGCAGCGGCGCTGCGTGCCGTCGAGCTGCTCGCCTCGGTCGGCATCCCCGAGCCCGGGCGGCGCGCGCGCCAATTCCCGCACCAGCTCTCGGGCGGCATGCGCCAGCGCGTCGCCATCGCCATCGCCCTGAGCTGCGCGCCGCGGCTTCTCATCGCCGACGAGCCGACCACCGCGCTCGACGTCACCGTGCAGGCGCAGATCCTCGACCTGCTGGCGCGCGAGCGGGAAAAGCGTGGCATGGCCATGATCCTCATCACCCACGATCTCGGCATCGTCGCCGGCCGCACCGACGCGGTGGCGGTGATGTATGCCGGCGGCATCGTCGAGCGCGCGCCGACGCGCGCCCTCTTCAAGAACATGCGCAATCCCTACGCCGAAGCGCTCCTGGCGGCGATCCCCAAGCTCGATGCGCCCGCGCACACGCCGCTCGCCGCTATCGGCGGAGCGCCGCCCGACCCGACGCGGCTGCCGCCGGGTTGCGCCTTCCACCCGCGCTGCCGCTACGCGCAGGAGCGCTGTCGCCGCGAGACACCGGCGCTCTCAGCGGCGACAGCGGAGGGCCATTGCTACGCGTGCTGGTTTCCGCTCTCCGAGTGCGCCGCGGTTCCGGCGTGATCTCCGCCCACGGTAGCGCCGCGCTCCGCCGCGAGCCGATGCTGCTCAGCGTCGAGAACCTGGTGGTCGAGTACGGCGCCGGCGCCTGGCGCGTGCAAGCCGTGTCGGATGTGAGCTTCGATGTCCGGCGCGGCGAGACGCTGGGCCTCGTCGGCGAGTCCGGCTGCGGCAAGTCGACCCTGGGGCGCGCCGTGCTGCAGCTGTTCCGCCCGCGCGCGGGACGCGTTCTGTTCGACGGCACCGACCTCACGCGCGAGACGGGCGAGACGCTGCGCCGGCTCCGTCGCCGGCTGCAGCTCATCTTCCAGGATCCGATCGCCTCGCTCAATCCGCGCCGGCGCGTCGGCGACATCGTCGCCGAGCCGCTGATCATCGCCGGCATCAAGGATGGCGCCGCGCGCGAGGGCCGCGTGCGCCGGGTGCTGGACGCCGTCGGGCTCGACGCCGATCTCGTCATGCGCCGCCGTCCGCATGAATTCTCGGGCGGCCAATGCCAGCGCATCTCGATCGCCCGCGCCCTCGTGCTCGAGCCCGATCTCCTGATCTGCGACGAACCGGTCTCGGCGCTCGACGTGTCGATCCGTGCGCAGATCCTCAACCTGCTCGAAGAGATGAAGGCGCGTTATGGCCTCACCCTCATCTTCATCGCCCATGACTTGGCGGTGGTGAAAGCCATCAGCGATCGCGTCGCGGTGATGTATCTCGGCAAGCTCTGTGAGATCGGACCGGCCGAGGCGGTGTTCCACAAGCCGGCGCATCCCTATACCGCGGCGCTGCTCGCCGCCATCCCGCAGCCCGATCCCGACGCGCCGCGGCCGGAGAAGATGGTGTTGGGCGAGCCACCCTCGCCGATCGCGCCGCCGAGCGGCTGCCGGTTTCGCACGCGTTGTCCGCTGGCGCAGGCGCGCTGCGCCGCCGAGGAGCCGATAATGCGCGAAATCAACCGTGGGCAGTTCGCCGCCTGCCATTTTGCGGCGAGCGGGCCGGGAATTGAGTGAGGAGCGAGGGTCATGGGATTGCTGGTCGACGGGCAATGGCGCGACGAGTGGTACGACACGAAAAAGAGCGGCGGCGCCTTCCAACGCCAGGCGAGCGCCTTCCGCCACTGGATCACCGCCGATGGCAGCTCGGGATATCCCGCCGCCAGCGGACGCTACCACCTTTATCTCGCGCTCGCCTGCCCGTGGTGCCACCGCACGCTGCTGTTCCGCACGCTGAAGCGCCTCGAAGGCGTGATCTCCGTCAGCTTCGTCGAGCCGCTGATGCTCGAGAACGGCTGGACGTTCGCCGAGCCCGACCCGCTGACCGGCGCGCGCTGCATCTACGAGATCTATCAGCGCGCCGACCCGCGCTGCAGCGGGCGCGCCAGCGTGCCCATCCTGTGGGACAAGGAAAGGCGCATGATCGTCAACAACGAGTCGGCGGAGATCATCCGCATGCTCAACAGCGCCTTCGCTGCCTTCACCGCCGACCGCACCGACTACTACCCGGCCGATCTCGCCGGTGAGATCGATGCGGTCAACGCGCGCATCTACGACAGCGTGAACAATGGCGTCTACAAGGCCGGCTTTGCCACGCGCCAGGAACCTTACGAGGCGGCGGCCAAGGCGCTGTTCGATACGCTCGACTGGATCGAAACACGTCTGTCACGGCAGCGCTATCTCGTGGGAGAGCGCGCGACCGAGGCCGACTGGCGGTTGTTTCCGACGCTGGTGCGTTTCGATGCCGTCTATTACGGCCATTTCAAATGCAACCTTCGCCACGTCTACGAGTACCCGGCGCTGTGGGACTACACGCGCGCCCTCTATCAGGTGCCCGGCGTGGCGGAGACGGTCGACCTGCAAACCTTCAAGACGCACTATTACGGCAGCCATCGGACGATCAATCCGACCGGCATCATTCCGCTCGGCCCGGAGATCGACTTCCAGCCCGCTCACAGCACCTCGAAGACCCGGTAGACCGGTCCTTCCGGCAGGCGATGGCCGAGCGCGACCGTGACGATGCGGTTGAGCCAGCCGTATTTCTCCGACGCCGTCTCGAAGAACGGCGCGGTGCGGAAGTAATACTCGGACGGGTCGACGGCGTCGCCGCGGTTGAGGCGCTCGATCACCGCGGCGGGCCCATGGCGGAAGCCGCGATAGGTCATGCCGATGAGGTGCCCGTCATCGGTCTTGAGGGTGAGGCGGACGTCGAGCTGCAAGGCGCCGTCGGGCCGCGCCAGGATCCAGTCCGACCCGCCCTCCTCGACCGTGCCCCTGAGCTTCGGGCCCTCGAAGCTGCCGCCGGCGACCGCGGCGACGCGGCGCTCGCCGAGCGGCGTCTTGCCGAGGTTCTGAATCTTCGGGACCTTGAGCGTGACGGTGAAGAGCGGCGTGGTGCGGACATCCATGGGCTGGCCTCCCCCGGCGGTTTCCGGCGATGATGCCATGGACCGCGGCAACCTGATATAGTGCCGGCAACAAAGCGGCAAAATGCCGAGAATACCGGGAGGAAAGCATGACGAGATCGATCCGCACGCCCAGATTGTCCCGGCCGTCGCGGCGCGGCTTCATCGCCGGCGCCGGGGCAGGCCTCGCCGGCATTCTCGCCGCCGCTCGCGCCCCGGCCTATGCCCAGGGGGCAGCACCGAAGAAGCTCGTCTTCGCCCACATCAACCCCGAGCCGGAATCGGCGGCGGTGGCCTTCGCCTGGATGGCCAAGGAGGTCGCCAAGCGCTCGAACGGCGAATTGGCGATGGAGTTCTACGGCAGCACGCTGCTGACCCGAGAGCTCGAGATCATGAACGCGGTCAAGTCCGGCAACATCGCCGTCGGCAACCCCGCCGGCGCCGCCGCCACCATCTTCCCGGAGATGGGGGTGTTCCTGGTGCCATATCTGGTGCGCAGCTACGACCAGGCCTACAAGCTCTTCAACGGCAAGATCGGCGACGCCCTCGACCAGCAATTCCAGCAGAAATACGGCGTCAAGGTCCTGTGCTTCTTCGATTACGGCTTCCGCCATTTCTGGAACAACAAGCGGCCGATCGTCGAGCCCAAGGATCTTCGCGGCATGAAGCTGCGCGTGCAACTCGCCAAGGTCTTCGCCGACACCGTCAATGGCCTGGGCGCCAACGCCGTGCCCATGCCCTGGGCCGAGGTCATCCCGGCGGCGCAGAACGGCGTCATCGACGGCGCCGACCTGCCGATCGTCAACATCCTCGCGCTCAAGGCCTACGAGGTCTCGAAATACTGCTCGATGACCTACCACAATTACGGCCCGACCGTGAACGTCATCAATCTGGGCGTGTGGAACGGCCTCACCGCGGCGCAGCAGAAGATGCTGCTCGACCTGTCGCGCGAGGCGCAGGAGCGCATCCGGCAGGAAACGGAGAGCGTCGACAATCTCCAGAAAGCCAAGGAGCTGCTCGAGCCCAAGGGCATGGTGGTCAACGACGCCAACGTCGAGGCCTTCCGCAAGGTGGCGCAGGACAAGATCTGGCCCGGCTACCAGAAGCAGTTCCCGGAGCTCTGGGAAGAGATCGTCAAGACCGAAGCCTGAGCGCGCCTGACATGGCCATGGCGAGAGGGCGGCGGGCACTGGCCGCGCTGCCGCGCCTAGTGCTGGCGGCGATGCTTCTCGTCGCCATCGTCGACATGCTCCTGGGCGTTCTGCTGCGCTATGTCGTGGTCGAGATCACCGATTATTTCGACTGGCCCTCGGTGAGCTTCTTTTGGGTCGAGGAGGTCGGCGAGTTTGCGCTGTGCTGGCTGACCCTGATCGGTGCCGCCGTGGCGATCCTCGAGCGCACGCATTTCGCGCTGGCCGTGCTGACGCATCGCCTGCCCGAGCGCGCACAGCGCGTCGTCGAGCGGTTGAACCACCTGCTCATCGCCGGCTTCGGCCTCATTGCCGCGGTCTATGGCTGGAAGCTCAGCCTGCTCAACGCCACGCTCGTGTCGCCGGGGCTCGAGATCAATCTCGGCCTGCTCTACTTCTCCACCGTCGTCGGCGGCGGGCTCATCGCGTTTTACGGCTTCGGCGTGGCCTTTGGGCTGCTGCGCCCGCGCGGTATCGAGGTCCATTGAGCCATGCTCCTCGCCGCGACCGCCGTGGTCTTCGTCGTGCTCGTGCTGCTGTCGATGCCGATCGTCTTCGCGCTCGGCATCGCCGGCATCGTCGGCCTCGTGCTCGGGGGCTTCCCGCTGCAGATGCTGCCCTCGAGCCTGGTCGGCGGCTCGCAGAACTGGGTGCTGCTCGCCATCCCCTCCTTCGTCTTCGCCGGGACATTGATGGAGCGCTGCGGCATGTCGCATGCGCTGGTCGAACTGGCGCGCGCCCTCGTCGGCTGGGTGCGCGGCGGGCTCGGCATGTCCGTGATCGTCGTCTCCTATTTCTTCTCCGACATCTGCGGCTCGAAGATGGCGGAGGTGTCGGCGCTGGGCTCGACCCTGATGCCGCCGCTGCGCCGCGCCGGGTACCGGCCCGAGGACGGCGCCTCCCTCATCGCCTCGGGCACCGCCATGGGCATGCTGGTGCCGCCGGCGATCTTCATGATCGTCATCGGCGACGTCACCAACACCTCGGTGGTGGCGCTCTTCCTCGCCGGATTCATTCCGGCGGCGGTGATCGGCCTTTGCCTCTGCGCGCTCGTCTTCGTCCAGGCGCGCCGTTTGGGCTGGCCCAAGGACACGCGGCCGAGTTGGAATTTCCTGCTCCACGCCGCGCGCGAGGCGCTGGTGCCGATGGTGGTCCCCGTGGTGATCCTCGGCGGCTTCTACCTGGGCGCCTTCACCGCCACGGAGGCGGGCGCGGTCGTCGCCTTTTATTCCTTCTGCGCCGCGCGCTTCTACTATCGCAACGTTTCCTGGCGCGAGATGGTCAATATCGCCTATGACAGCGCGCTGTTGAGCGCGGCGGTGGTGTTCCTGCTCGCCGTCGCCACCGTCTTCCAATACCTCATGGGGGTCAGCGGGGCGCCGCTGTTCCTGGCGGAGATCCTGAAGCCGCTCTCCGGCGCGCATTGGCTGTTCCTCACGGGCGTCGCGCTCATGACCATGCTGTTCGGCATGGTGCTCGAAGGGCTGCCGGCCGCCGTCGTGCTCATCCCCGTGGTCTTTCCCATCGCCACCAAGCTCGGCATCAACCCCGTGCATTTCGACATCGTGCAGACCGCGGCGGTCGGCATCGGCCTTTTCCTGCCACCGCTGGGGGTCGGGCTTTTGATGGCGCTGCGTTTTGCCCAGATCTCGGTCGGGCAGCACGCGCGGGCCTATTGGCCCTATGTGTTGGCCCTGCTCGTGGGGCTGATGCTGATCATCTGCATACCCGAACTGTCGCTGTTCCTGCCGCGGAGTGCCGGTCTCATCCGTTAGCCATTTGGCGGGGAACGCGGGTTCGTGGCATGATGGGACAGCCGCATTCGGAGGAGCCGATGAGCAAGGTTTCGATCGTCGAATTCACGCCCATGCGCGACCGGGTCAGCGAGCAAGAGTGGCAGACCCGCGTCGATCTCGCCGCCTGCTATCGCCTGGTGGCGCGCTATGGCATGACCGATCTCATCTATAACCACATCACCGCGCGCGTCCCGGGCGAGGCCGGTCACATCCTCATCAATCCCTACGGCTTCCTCTATACGGAGATCACCGCGTCGAGCCTCTACAAGATCGACCTCGACGGCAATGTCGTGCTCAAGCCCGACACGCATTACGGTGTCAACCATGCCGGCTATGTCATCCACAGCGCCGTGCACGGGGCGCGGCACGACATCGCCTGCGTCATCCACACGCACAGCCGCGCCGGCATGGCGGTGTCGGCGATGAAATGCGGGCTGCTGCCACTGACGCAGACAGCGATGCGCTTTCACGGTCGCGTGGGCTATCACGACTATGAGGGGCCGGCGATCGATCTCGATGAGCGCCAGCGGCTGGTGCGCGATCTCGGCGAGAACGACGTGATGATGTTGCGCAACCACGGTATCCTCGCCTGCGGCCGCTCCGTCGCCGAGGCGTTCAACATCCTCTATTGGCTCGAAATGGCCTGCAAGGCGCAGGTCGACGCCATGGCCGCCAACACCGAGCTGACCCTCCCGCTTGGCGATACCGCCGAGCGGACCGCGCATCTTTTCTCGCCGGGCGTGCGCCGCACCTATGGCGAGATGGAATGGGAAGCCATGCTGCGCCAGCTCGACCGCGAGGATCCGTCCTACCGGACGTGATCGTTCACCGCGGGCGATCTCCCGCCAGCGTGATGCGGTGCATGACGCGGCGGTAGCCGTGGTAGTCGTTGACCGGGTTGTGCTGAGTCGCGCGGTTGTCCCAGAAAGCGAGTGAGCCGGCCCGCCAGGCGAAGCGGCAGGTGAATTCCGGCCGCACTTGGTGCTGGAAGAGATATCCCAGGATCGGCGCGCTCTCCGCCTCGGTCATGCCGGCGAAGCGCACGGTGTGCGCGACATTGACGTAGAGCGCCTTGCGCCCGGTCTCCGGATGGGTGCGCACCACCGGATGTTCGGCGACGAATTCGTGCCGCGACTGCGTGGTCGGATCGGATTTGATGCGGTCCTCGCGCGTCCGCGTCGCGTCGGCCTTGACGGAGGTGCTGATGCCCTTCAACCCTTCGAGCAGCCGCTTCATCCCGCCCGAGAGGGTCTCGTAGGCCAGGTACATGTTGGCGAAGAGCGTATCGCCGCCGATGGGCGGCACCTCGCGCGCGACCAGCATCGTGCCCATGGGCGGCGCTTCGAGATAGGTGGTGTCGCTGTGCCAAATGCCACCGAAATTCACCGTCTCGTCCTCGAGCTTCGCCACGCGGATGATCTCGGGATAGCCATCGATGCCCTTGACCAAAGGGTATTCGACGGGGGTGCCGAGCCGGCGCGCGAAGGCCAGGAAGCGCTCGGGCGGCAGCTCCTGATCGCGGAAGAAGATGACGAGATGGTCGAGAAACGCGCGGCGGATCGCCGCCACCGTGCCGGAATCGAGCTCGGACGCGAGGTTGATGCCGTGGATCTCTGCGCCGAGCGCGCCGGCAATCGGTCTTACGTCGAGCGCCGCCATTGCCAGATCAATGTCCCTCGAAATCCGGCTGCTTGCGCGGATGCGCTTCGGCGAAGGCCGGAATGCTCATGCAAGCGTCGTAGATGCGCATCACGCGCTTGTAGGGCTCAATTGGGCACTTGAACAGCTGCGCCGGCGTCACCTGCGTGACGAGGCAGATGTCCGCGACCGTCGGGCCGTCGCCGTGGCAGAACCTGCCGGCGGGATTCTTTTCGGCGAGGAGTTGTTCCATTGCCTCGAGGCCGGCGCCGAGCCAATGCTGGATCCATGCCGTTTTCGCGGCCTCGTCGACCTTGAGGACGTCCGTCAGGTAATTGCGGATGCGCGGCACGATGAGCGGATGCGAATCCGCGACATTGATCAGCGCGAAGCCGCGCACCCAGGCGCGCGCCAGAGGATCGGTCGGCAGGATCGGCGGTTTCGGGTATTTCTCTTCGAGATATTCGAGGATGGCGACCGACTGGAAGAGCTTGGCGTCGCCGTCGAACAAGGTCGGCACGACCGATTGCGGGTTCGTCGCCTTGTATTCCGGCTTGAGCTGATCGCCGCGATCGAGGTTGATGAAGACTTCCTCGCGCTTCAATCCCTTGAGATTGAGCGCGATGCGGACGCGGAACGTCGCCTGCGACCGCCAATAGGTGTAGATCTTCACCCGATCCCTCCCTCACTCTTTGATTGGTGTTGATTGCCAAGCGTCGCACGCAGGACGGACGGTGTCGAGGCCCCTCGCGCGGGCGTGATCGGCGGCTCTCATTTCCGCTGCTTCGCTGTGGGCACGCGGATCTTGAGAAGCTTGGCTGCGTTGCGGCCCATGATCGCCGCCTTGTCCTCGCTCGTGAGGCCCTTGGCGCCGGTGATGAAGCCGACCGGATCGGGCTCTGCCATGTCGAAGGGATAGTCGCTGCCGAGCAGGATGTGATCGCTGCCCCAGACGCTGGCGAGATATTCGAGCTGATGATGCGTGAAGACGATGCTGTCGAAATAGAGTTTCTTGAGATAGCTCGTCGGATCGCGGGTGATGGCGGTGCGGGCGTCGCTGCGGGCGCCATGGCCGTGGTCGCTGCGCCCGGAATAGGCCGGCAGGAAGCCGCCGCCATGGGCGACGCAGATCTTGAGCCGCGGATAGGCGTCGAGCACGCCGCCGAAGACGAGATGGCTCACCGCCACCGTCGAATCGAGCGGGTTGCCGATGATGTTGATGAAATAATGGTCGGAGAGGCGCCGCCCCTCGGTGAAGCCGTTGGGATGCATGAAGACGAGGATGCCCAGCTCCTCCGCCTTGGCGAAGAACGGGCGGAAGCGCGGCTCCGACAGCTCCGCACCGGCGACATTGGTGCAGATCTCGACGCCGCGCAGATCGAGCTCCTTCACCATGCGCTCGAGCTCGGCGACCGCGAGCTCCGGCGCCTGCAGCGGCACGGTGCCCATGCCGACGAATCGGTCGGGATGCGCCGCGACGATCTCGGCGATACGATTGTTGATGAGCCGCGCCGCGTCGCGCCCGAGCTCGGCCGGCGCCCAATAATAGTACTGCGGCGGCGCCGGCGAGATCGCCTGCATGTCGATGCCGAGCCGATCCATCTCGGCGAGGCGCTTCTCGACCGAGGTGATCTTGTCGCGGATCGTCTCGTTCTGCCTGCGGTTGACCTCGCGCGTCGCGTCGGTGGCATGCCGCAGCATCGGCTCGTAATCGGGGCGGAAGCCCGGCTGCGTCAGCCGGTCGGCCTCGGGCGTGAAGACATGGCAATGGATGTCGATCGTGAAGTGCCGCCGCGGCGCCGCGCCCCGGCGCGAGCGCTTGGCCGCGACTCGCATGGCATGCGGCATGGCAGGACTACAGGTGTAGAGCATCGTCAAATTCCTCCTCGTTCCTTTTTTCCCGCGCGCGGTGTGAGGGATCGATCAGGATCGCCGCAATTCGTCCCGGCACGCGCGCCACAGCTTCTCCGGCGTCGCGGGCATGTCGAGCGTGCTGCCGGGGATGGCGTCGGAAATCGCGTTCATGACGGCGGCGAGCGCGGCGGTGGTTCCGGCCTCGCCCGTGCCCTTGACCCCCAGCGGATTGGTGCGGCAGGGCACCGAATGGAGCGTGCCGGCAACATCCGGCACGTTATCGGCACGCGGCATGGCGTAATCCATGAACGAGCCGGCAAGCAGCTGTCCGCTCGCGGGGTCGTAGACCGCGTCCTCGCACAGCGCCTGCCCGATCCCCTGGGCGACGCCGCCCTGGATCTGGCCCTCGACCAGCACAGGGTCGAGGGCGTTGCCACAATCATCGACGGCCGTGTAAGCGGGGATCGCGATCGTGCCGTCTTCGGGATCGATCTCGACCTCGCAGATGTGACAGCCATTGGGGAAGGATTGCGGCACCTCGGTCTTGGCCTTGCTGTCGAGCGGCTCGCCCAACGCCGCCGCCTTCGCGGCCACGTCGAGCAGCGCCATGTAGCGGTCGGTGCCGGTTATGCGGAAAACGCCCGCGGCGTACTCGATATCGGCCTCGGCCGCTTCGAGCAGCCGCGCCGCCATCCGCCGCCCCTTCTCGATCACCAGCTCGACCGCGCGCGCCGAGGAAGCGCCCGAGGTCATGGTGCCGCGCGAGGCGACCGTGCCGCTGCCCTCGACGCCGAGCCGCGTATCGCCGGTGCGCATGACCACCTGCGCCTCGGGAATGCCAAGGCGATCCGCGACGAGGCGGCGGAAGATCGTCGCATGGCCCTGCCCGCTCGGCCCGACCGCGAGATCGAGCGCAATCTTGCCATCGCCGGCAAAAACCAGCGCCGCACCCTCCATCGGCGCGCCGCCGGCGTGTTCAAGGAAGCAGGAGACGCCGAGTCCGCGCCGCTTCCCTGCCGCTTGCGAGCGCGCGCGCCGCGCTGCGAATCCGGCGACGTCGGCGCGGCGCAGCGTCTCCGCGAAAATCGCGGGGAAGTCGCCGCTGTCATAGGTGACGCCGATCGGCGTCGTGTAGGGCATCTCCGCCGGCGTGATGAGGTTGCGCCGGCGCAGCTCGAGCCGGTCGATGCCGGTCGCGCGCGCCGCCTGATCGACGAGGCGCTCGAGCGCATAATTCGCTTCCGGCCGGCCCGCGCCGCGATAGGGGCCGGTCGGCACCGTGTTGGTGAAAACGCAGCGGATCTCGGCCGCGATGCGTGGAATGCGGTAGACGCTGCTCAGGCAGCGCGCGAAGTTGCTGGTGGCGATGAAGGCGCCGTGCGACGTGACATAGGCGCCCATGCTGGCCAGCGCCTTGACGCGCAGCGCGAGGAAGCGCCCCTCGCCGTCGAGCGCCAGCTCGGCATCGGTGATCGTGTCGCGCGCCTGCTGGTCGGAGACAAACGCTTCCGAGCGCGTCGACATCCAATGGACCGGGCGCTGCACGCGTTTCGCCGCGATGAGCAGCGCGGCGTATTCGGGATAAGCCGGCGACTTCATGCCGAAGCCGCCGCCAACGTCTTCGGTCAGGACGCGCAGCTTGTCGCGGCCGATGCCGAGAATGCCGATGAGCTGCTCGCGCAGCGTCATCACGCTTTGCGAGCCGCAGCGCAGGACATAGCTGTCGCTCGCCAGGTCGTAATCGGCGGTTGCGCCGCGCGGCTCGAGCGAGGCGACGACGATGCGCTGGTTGACCACCGAGACCCGCACGACATGCTTCGCCGCGAGCATCAAGCCGTCGATCTCTCGCAAATTCTCGGGTTCGCCGCCGAGCGCCCAGGCGAGGGCGATATTTCCGGGTGCCTCAGGATGGACGAGCACCGCGGCATCGGCGACGGCGTCGCGGAGTTCGACCGCCGGTGCGAGCTCCTCGTAATCGACTTCCACCAGCTCGGCGGCGTCCTGTGCCGCCGAGCGCGTATCGGCGACGACCAGCGCCACCGGCTCGCCGACATGCAGCACCCGCTCGCCGGCGAGCGCCGGTCGGTGCGGCGACTTGAGCGGCGCTCCATGGCGCCCTTGCTGCGGCACCGGGCGCGCGACGCTGCCGACCCCCGCTGCCACCATGTCGGCAGAGGTGAACACCGCCAGCACGCCGGGCGCGCGCCGGGCCGCTTGCGCGTCGATGCCGCGAATGCGGGCGAAGGCGCGGGGAGAGCGCACGAAATAGGCTGACGCCTCCCTTTCCTGGCGCGCGTCGGCAGCGAAGCGGCCGCGGCCCCGCAGCAATGCCTCGTCCTCGACCCGCCCGCGCCATTTCCCTGCGGTATGGCTAGCCATGGTGCTCCCCTGCCTCAGAACACGCCGAGATGCTGGCGCAGATCGACGCCGTCGCGCTTCAGGTGCTCGACGGGGCCACTGACGGCGACGCGGCCGGTGTTGAGAATGACGATATCGTCGACGAGGTCGAGCACGAGCTTGGCGTTCTGCTCGACAAGGATGATCGACAAGCCTTGCGCCTTGAGCTTGCGGATGGTCGACATCACCTCGGCGACGATTTGCGGCGCGAGCCCTTCGGAAGGCTCGTCCATCAGCAGTACGCGCGGGTTCGACATCAGCGCGCGGCCGATGGCGAGCATCTGCTGCTCGCCGCCGGAGAGATAGCCCGCCATCTGGTCCTGCCGCTCGGCGAGCCGCGGGAAGGTGGCGAAGACGGTGGCGAGGGTCCAGGGATGGCGTGTGCCCGCCCTGGCTTTGCGGGCCGCCACGGTCAGGTTCTCGCGGACGGTAAGGCTCTTGAAGATGCGGCGACCCTGTGGCACCAGCGCCACGCCATTGGCCGCGATCACCTCTGGCGAGCGCGCCGTCATCGACGCGCCGAACAGCAGCACATCGCCGCCGCGCGGCGGTAGCAGCCCGACGGTGACGTTCATGCAGGTCGACTTGCCGGCGCCGTTGCGACCCAGCAGCCCGAGCAGACGGCCCTCGCCGAGGCGCAGCGACACCTTCTGCAGCACATGGCTGTCGCCGTAATAAGCGTCGATATCGCTGAGTACGAGCGCGTCATTCACCAAGGTAGACCTCCCGCGTGCGCGGGTGCGACACCACTTCGGCGCGCGTGCCCTCGACGATGACCTCGCCGAAATGCATGAGGGTGATCCGCTCGGCGAGCTCTAGCGCCACGTCCATGTCATGCTCGATCATGACCACAGTCACCTCGCGCGGGATGGCGAGGAGAAGCTTCTGCACGTCCCTGCGCTCGTCGATCGAGAGGCCGGCGAACGGCTCGTCGAGCAGCAGGAGCTGCGGCTGCTGCGCCAGTGCCATGGCGATCTCGACGCGTCGGCGCTCGCCGTAGGAGGTCTGCGCCAGGGTTCGGTCGGCGAGCGTGTCCAGGCCAACCCGCTTCAGGGCCTCGCGCGCGCGGGCGATGAGCGCCTCCTGCCGGTCGAATCGCGCGACGCAGTTCCAGCGCAGGGGCGACAGGCCCAGCAGCGACAGCATGACGTTGCGCAGGAGGCTCTCGCCCGGGAAGAGGGTGATGATCTGGTAGGTGCGGGCGAGCCCAAGATGCGCGCGCAGCCGGCTCGGCGCGCGCGTGATGTCCTGGCCGAAGAGCCGGATCGAGCCGCCATCGGGCTTGAGCTCGCCGGTGATGAGGTTGAAGAGCGTCGTCTTGCCCGCGCCGTTGGGACCGATGATCAGTCGCCGCTCGCCGGGAGCGACGTCGAGGTTCACATTGGCGGTGACGCGCAAGCCGCCGAACGACTTGGCGAGGCTGCGCAGCTCGAGCGCGCTCATCCCGTTCTCCCGCCGCCGGCGCGCAGTGCCGCCCCGGCTCGCGGACGGCGCAGCAGAGACCAGGTCCAACGCCACATTCGCACCGAGCCCGGGACCAGCCCTTCGGGCATGAATACGACGATGGCGACGAAGATGGCGCCGAGCAGGAAATTCCAGCGCTCGATATAGGCGCTCGCCACGTTCTTCATGATCACGACGAGCGTCGCGCCGGCGATCGGCCCGAGCAGCGTGCCGGTGCCGCCGGAGATCACCATCAGCAACGCTTCCGCCGAGCTCGACAGCGCCAGCACGTTGGGGCTGACGAACTGGTTGTAATAGCAGAACAGCAGACCGGCGACGCCACTCCAGAAGCCGGAAAACAAGAAGGCGAGGAAGCGGATGAGCCAAACATTGTAGCCCAGCGCCGTCATGCGCCGCGGCTGGTCGCGCGTGCCCCTGAGGCTGGCACCAAAGGGCGAGCGGATGAACACCGCCATGGCGGCGACGGCCGCCAAGAAAACGACGAGCACGAAGAAGTAGAACGGGCGCGACAGCGTCAGCGAGAGGCCAAACGGCGCGGGCCGCGACGGCACGCTGATGCCGTTGTCGCCACCGGTGAGGCCGATCCAGCGATAGGCGAGACCCCACAGGATCTGCCCGATCGCTAGGGTGATCATGAGAAAGCCGATGCCCGTCGCGCGCAGCGACAGCACAGCGAAAGCCGCTGATGTCGCGATAATTACGCCGAGCGCGAGGAGCGCCGCGGGCAAGTGGCCCCAGCCGCCGGCCACGAGCCAAGCCGCGGCATAGCATGCGACACCGAAGAGCCCGGCATGGCCGAGCGAGACGAGCCCGGCATAGCCCACGAGTACGTTGAGCCCAAGTGCAAAGATGGCGTAGATCAGGATCTGGCTGACGATGTTGACGTAGTAGCCGTTGACGATCCACAGCGGCACGGTGACGAGCGCCAAAAGCGCGAGCGAGAGCGCGACCCACCGAGTCATGGCGCGTGCCTGCCGAACAGGCCCTGCGGACGGATGAGCAAGATGACCAGCATCGGCAGGAAGAGGATGATGTAGGCGAGCTCCGGGAAGAGCGCCTGGCCAAAATTGTAGAGAAAGCCGATGATGAAGCTGCCAAGCAGCGCACCCAACAGGCTGCCGGTGCCACCGAGGATGACGACGATGAGCGCGAGCGGCAGCATGTCGGCATCGAGGCCGGGATAGACCGAGAGAATGGGGCCGCCGATCACACCGGCGAAGCCCGCCAGCGCCGCGCCCAGGCAGAACACGATGGTGAAAAGCCGCGACACGCGGATGCCGGTGACGCGCGCCATCGGCGCGTCGTCGACGCCGGCGCGGATCATGGCGCCGAGCCGCGTGCGCTCGAGCATGACCCAGAGCGCCGCGGCGACCACCACGGCAATGATGACGATGACGAGCCGATAGGTCGGGAAGGTGATGATCAAGATCGGGAGCGCGCCGCGCAAGCCTGCGGGGGTATCGATCGGGATCGGGTCGCCGCCCCATTGCATCAGGCAGAAATCGGCGATCATGAAGGAGAGGCCGAGCGTCACCAGCACCTGCGCCAGCTCCTGTCCGCCCAGCCGGCGCAGCAGCAAGCGCTCGATGCCGCCGCCGATCGCGGCCATCGCCGCAGCACTGGCCAGCGCCGCCAGCCAGAGGTTGAGCCCGAGCGCGAGGAAGCTGGTGCCGAGATAGGCGCCGAGCATGAAGAACGAGCCATGCGTCAGGTTGGGGATGCGCATCAGCCCGAAAATCAGCGAGAACCCGGCCGACAGCAGAAACAGTAGCCCCCCGAGCGTGACGCTGTTCACCGCCAGCAGCAACCACAGGCTCATCGCTGCCTTCTCGCTCGCCGCCCTGGAGACCGGCGGCTCCTAGCTCTTCAACGGCGGGAATTCGCGCGAATACACCGGCTGCGCCAGGAACTGCTTCTCGTCATAGGTGAAGAACTGCCCGACTTCCGGGTAGGTCTTGAGGATGGTATTCACGAGCTTGCCGTTCTTGCGCTCGATCCGGCGGATGAAGATGTTACCGACGACATTGCCGAGATGGTCGAAGCGGAAGGCCCCACGCGGGCTGTCCGTCAGCGAGACGGCGCGCAGTGCTTCGATCAGCTTCTGCTTGTCCTCGGTCTTGCCGCCGGTCTTCTCGAGCGCGGCTTCGATGCACATGCCGTTGATGTAGCAACCCGCGGCGTAGCCGCCGGGAATGTTGCCATAGTCGCGCACCATGTCCTCGACGAAGCGCTTGTTGCTGGGTGTATCGAGATCGCTGGAATACCATGCGGCCGAGATGGCGCCGATCGCCTCGTCGCCGAAGCTCTTGAGCAGCGCGTCGTCATAGGCCGTCCAGCCGCCCATCACCGGATATTTGGGTTTGAGCCCAAGCTCGGCATATTGCTGGTTGAACTTGATCGGGTTCGATCCGGCGAAGCCGTTCCACACGCCGTCGACGTCGCTGATCTGCGCCAAGTAGGGCGTGTAGTCGGGCGTCGCGATGGGCGTCCACAGCTTCTTGACGATGCGCCCGCCATTGTCCTCGAACACCTTCTGGAAGCCGCCGCACTGCTCGTAGCCGTAGGCGAAATCCTCGCTGATCGTCGCCATCCGCTTGAGCTTCATCTCCTTTGCGGCGTAGTCGCCCAGGGGCTGGTTGCACTGCGACGAGGTTGCCGAGGCGCGGGCGAAATAGGGATTGGGCTTGCGCTGCGTCATGTCGTCGGCAGCTGCGAGGCTCATCATCGGCACCTTCGCCTGTTGGATGTAGTCGGTAATCGCCAGCAGCTCGAAGGCAGCGAGCGGGCCGACGACGAAGTCGACATGGTCGCGCTCGATGAGTTCCTGCGCCTTGGTCTTGGCGCCCGCGGGGTTGCCGCCGGTATCGGCCGAGATCAGCTCGACCTTGCGCCCGGCCAGCGTGTTGTTCTTCTGTTTCAGGAAGACGGTGATACCCTGCTCCATCTGGATACCGCCCTGCGCCAGGGGGCCGGTCTTGACGGTGAGCAGACCGATGCGGACCGGCGCGCTCTGCGCCACCGCCGGCGCCCACGGCAGCGCCGCCGCCATAGCCGTGCCCCACAGGAATTTGCGACGATCGACGGTCCGCGCCATCATATCCCTCCCTTTGGCGAGCCATTTTCTGAGTTGTATCCCGCTGCGGGCCGCCACGCCGGCCGCGGAGATTCGGGAAGCACAGTCTTGCCGCGGATCGCGGCAAAGGCAAGCCGCCGCGAGCCCCCCCGTTGATCGATCGACCAGCGATGATAGGGAGCGGCCGCATCTCGTCCAGCAAAAAAACCCGCTCGGAAGCCGAATGGCACAGGTTTGCGACGCCGACGGCTTGCCTTTCGCCGGCATCTTATCAGATGATAAGGAAGGCAATCTCGTCGACGGCGCCGGAGGCGATTAATGCAGCTCGGGTATTTCACCATGCCGCTCCACCCGCCCGAGCGCGACTATACGCAGACGCTGAAGGAGGATCGGGAGGCGATCATCCTGGCCGACAGGCTCGGCTACGCCGAGGCTTTCGTCGGCGAGCACGTCACGGATCGGGCCGAGACGATCACCTCCTGCCTCGTCTTCATCGCCAGCCTCATGCGCGACACGCGGCGCATCAAGCTGGGCAGCGGCACCGTCAACCTGCCGAACAGCCACCCTGCCGCGGTTGCGGCGCAGGTGGCGATGCTCGACCATCTGCTCGAGGGCCGCTTCCTCTTCGGCATCAGCCCGGGCGGCTTGCGCTCGGACGCCGAAGTCTTCGGCAACCTCGACAACGACCGCACCGCCATGTTTGTCGAGGCGATCGACATGGTGCTGAAGATCTGGTCGACGGAGCCGCCCTACGATCTCCAAGGCAAGTTCTGGAAAGTCACGACCGAGCGTACCCTCGACAAGGCGATCGGCCAGGGCGTCATCGTCAAGCCGTTCCAGAAGCCACACCCGCCGATCGTCGTCACCGTCGTGGCGCCCTTCTCCAAGGGCGTCATTGCTGCCGCCGAGCGCGGCTGGACGCCGATCTCCGCCAACTTCCTGCAGCCGCCCTGGGTTGCCTCGCATTGGCCGATGTACGAGCAGGGCTGCAAGAATGCCGGACGCGCGGCGCGGCGCAGCGACTGGCGCATCGCCAAGAGCGTGTTCGTCGCCAAGGATGAGGCGACGGCGCGGCGCTACGCCAAGGAGGAAGGCAGCCCCTATCGCTTCTACTACCGCAATCTGATGAAGAAGCTCATCGGCAACGGCAGGCCGGAGCTGTTCAAGCACGACCGCGCGCTGCCGGATTCGGCGATCACCCTCGACTATGTCGTGGATTCGCTGGTGATCTGCGGCACGGTCGATAGCGTCGTCGACCAGCTTCTCGCCTTCCACGAGCAAGTCGGCGACTTCGGCACGCTGCTCTATGCCGGGCACGACTGGGTCGACGCCGATCTGGCCAAACGCTCGATGGAGCTGATGGCGAGCGAGGTCATGCCGAGAATCAACAAGGCGCTCAAGAAAGCCGCCGCCGAGTAAGTGTCGGCGCGCCGGAGGCGGGGAGGCGGGATGGATCAGGCGAAGAGCGAGACGCGCGACGGCATGCGCATCGATTGGGACGTGCCGATCGCCATGGATGATGGGCTGGTGCTGCGCGCCGACGTGTTCCGCCCGCCGGCCGAGGGACGCTACCCGGTGATCCTGAGCTACGGGCCCTACGCCAAGGGCCTCGCCTTCCAAGAGGGCTATCCCTCCGCGTGGGAGCGCATGACCGAGAAGCATCCCGACGTGACCGCCGGCTCCTCCAACAAGTATCAGAACTGGGAGGTGGTCGATCCCGAGAAGTGGGTCCCAGAGGGCTATGTCTGCGTCCGCGTCGATTCACGCGGTGCCGGCCGCTCGCCCGGATACATCGACCATTTCTCGCCACGCGAGACCAAGGATTTCTACGACTGCATCGAATGGGCGGGCGTGCAGCCCTGGAGCAACGGCAAGGTCGGGCTGAACGGCATCTCCTATTACGGCATCAACCAGTGGCATGTGGCGTCGCTGCAGCCGCCGCATTTGGCCGCCATGTGCGTGTGGGAGGGCGCCGCCGACTGGTATCGCGACATGACGCATCATGGCGGCATCCTCTCCACATTCTGGGCGAATTGGTACGACATGCAGGTGCGCACGGTGCAGCACGGGTTGGGCGAACATGGGCCCAAGAGCCGCGTCACCGGCGAGCTCGTCTGCGGGCCGGAGACGCTGAGCGGGACGGAGCTCGCGCGCAACCGCTGCGATTTCGGCAGCGAGATTCTCGCCCATCCGCTCGACGACGACTACCACAAGGCGCGCTCGCCGGTATGGTCGAAGGTCACCGCTCCTCTGCTCACCGCCGCCAATTGGGGCGGCCAGGGCCTGCATCCCCGCGGCAATTTCGAGGGCTTCGTGCGCGCGGCATCGCCGCAGAAATGGCTCGAGGCGCACGGCATCGAACATTGGACCGAGTTCTACACCGATTACGGCGTGCAGCTGCAGAAGCGCTTCTTCGGCCATTTCCTCAAGGGCGCGGACACAGGCTGGGACAAGCAGCCGCGCGTGCAGCTCCAAGTGCGCCATGTCGACCGGTTCGTCGAGCGGCATGAGGGCGAATGGCCGCTGGCGCGCACCGAATGGACGCGCCTCCATCTCGATCCGCAGGGGCCCAGCCTCGGCCGCGAGCCGCCCAGATCGGCCCGGAGCCTCGCCTTCGACGCGCTTGGCGACGGTGTCACTTTCTTCTCGCCGCCATTCGAGCGCGAGACCGAGATCACCGGTCCATCGGCGGTGAAGCTCTTCGTCTCGTCCTCGACCGAGGATGCCGACATCTTCGTGGTGCTGCGCGCCTTCGCGCCCGACGGCAAGGAAGTCGTGTTCCAGGGCGCGCTCGATCCGCACACGCCGATCGGCCAGGGCTGGCTCCGGGCGTCTCACCGCAAGCTCGACCCGGCGCTGTCGACGCCCTACCGTCCCTACCACACCCATGACGAGCGCCAGAAGTTGGCGCCGGGCGAGCCGGTGGCGCTGGACATCGAGATTTGGCCGACCTCGATCGTCGTGCCGCCGGGATATCGGATGGCGCTCACCGTGCGGGGCAAGGACTACGAGCACCCGGGTCCGGGTGCTCGGCTCTCCAACATGAAGAACGAGTTCAGGGGTTGCGGCCCTTTCCTGCATAATGACCCGCACGACCGCCCGCGGGCGATCTTCGGCGGTCGGACCACGCTGCATATCGGACCGGAGCGGCCGGCCTATGTGCTGCTGCCGATCATTCCGCCGCAGGGGAGCCGACAATAGCCGCCTCAGACCATTTCGCCGCGCGCGCCCGGGACGGCGGTGCGCCGCGCAAACGCGGCAACGGCGTGGCTTCTGCCTCGCGGCGCAGCGCGCCCATGACGAAGCCGAACAAACGCCTCGCCGCGGCCGATCGCGAGCAGCAGATCCTGGCCGAAGCCGTGCGCTTCTTTGCCGAGGTCGGGTTCAACGGGCACACGCGCCAGCTGGCGCAGCGGCTGCACATAACTCAGCCGCTGCTCTACCGCTACTTCCCGACCAAACAGGATTTGATCGAGCGCGTCTTCAAGGAAGTGTTCTTTACGCGCATCGATCCGCAATGGTCTAAGCTCATCGCCGACCGGCCGCGGCCGCTCGAGGAGCGGCTGCTCGAGTTCTACAAGCATTATGCGCGGGCGACGTACACGTATGAATGGATCCGCATCTACATGTTTTCCGCGCTGATGGGCAACGACATCAACCGTCGCTACATCAAGATCGTCGAAGAGAAGATCTTGAAGCCGATCTGCAAGGAAATCCGCCATCATTGCGGCCTAGGGTCGAGCGATGCCATCAGCGAGGCGGAACTCGAGCATGTTTGGGTGATGCATGGCGGAATTTTCTATTACGCCGTGCGCAAATACGTCTATCACAGCCGCGTGGCCGAGGATTTGACCGCGATCGTGCGCCGCGCCGTCAGAGGCGTGCTCGCCGGCGCGAAGGCAAGTTTCGCGCCCGAGGCGCTCAAGGGAGCAAGGGAATGAAAGTCGGCATCGTCGGCGTCGGCATCATGGGCTCGGCGATCGCCCGCAACCTGATCGGGGCGGGTTCGACCGTGATCGGCTTCGATCTCGCCGCCCAGCGGCGCGACGAGCTCAGCGCCATGGGCGGCACGGCGGCGCGCTCCGCCGCCGAGGTCGCCGACGCCGCCGAAGTGATCCTCACCAGCCTGCCCAGCATCACCGCCCTCGACGAGACCGTCGCCGCCATTCTCGCCAAGCCGCGCCGGAACCTCGTCGTGGCGGAATTGAGCACGCTGCCGATCGAAGCGAAGCAGCGGGCGCGGGACGCCCTCGCCAAAGTCGGCATCACCATGCTCGATTGCCCCTTGAGCGGCACCGGCGCGCAGGCGGTGACGCGCGACCTCGTCATCTATGCCTCGGGCGACCGCGCCGCCTGCGAGCGCTGCGCCCCGGTCTTCGCCGGCTTCTCGCGCTTGACCCATTACGTCGGTGCGTTCGGCAGCGGCAGCAAGATGAAGTTCCTCGCCAACCTGCTGGTCGCCATCCACAATGTCGCCAGCGCCGAGGCCATGGTGCTCGGCATCAAGGCGGGGCTCGACCCGGACGAGATCGTCAGGGTCATCGGCAGCGGCGCCGGCACATCGCGCATCTTCGAGCTGCGCGCGCCGCTCATGGCCAAATCGGACTACCGGCCGCCGACCATGAAGATCGGCATCTGGCAGAAGGACATGGAGGTGATCGGCGATTTCGCCAAGAGCCTCGGCGTGGCAACGCCGCTGTTCGCAGCGAGCGCGCCGATCTACAACGCCGCTGTCGGCCTGGGCCTCGCCGGCGAAGACACCGCCGCTGTGTGTGCCGTACTTGAGACGATGTCCGGCGTCGAGCGGAAGCTGACACGCTGACGCGCCCCTCAGCCCGCGCGCTCGCAATGCTCCAGCAATATACTTATGCTGGAGCTACGGGAGGGCGCGATGAATTATTTCGATCTGACGGGAAAGGTTGCGATCGTCACCGGCGGGAATGGCGGGATCGGCCTCGGCATGGCGGAGGCGCTCGCTGCGGCCGGCTGCGCTGTCCACATCTGGGGACGCAACGCCGCCAAGAACGAGCAGGCGGTGACTCAGCTTCGCGCGCGCGGCGGACGCGCGGACTCGGCCATCTGCGATGTGAGCGACGGCAAGTCGGTCGAGGCGGCGTTCGGCAGGACGCTTGCGACGTTCGGCCGCGTCGACGGCTGCTTCGCCAATGCAGGTGTCGGCGGCGGCGGGCGACGCTCCTTCATCGAGCGCCCGCTCGAGGAATGGCGCCAGCTTCTCGCCGTCAATCTCGACGGCGCCTTCCTGACGCTGCAAGCGGCGGCGCGACACATGGTGGAGCGCGCCGGACGCGGCGATTCCGGCGGGCGGCTCATCGTCACCTCGAGCATGGCGTCGATCTTCGGCACGGCGCGCAACGAGCATTACGCCGCGAGCAAGGCGGCACTCAACGCCTTGACGCGCGCGCTCGCCGTCGAGCTGGCGCGCCACGGCATCACCGCCAACGCCATCCTGCCCGGCTGGATCAAGAGCGACATGACCGAAGGGCTGATGGCCAACGAGAAATTCGTCGCCAACGTGATGCCGCGCATTCCCATGCGCCGCTTCGGCGAGGCCAAGGATTTCGGCGGCATCGCCGTCTATCTCATGAGTGACGCCTCCGCCTACCACAGCGGCGACTGCTTCGTCATCGACGGCGCCTACTCGCTGTTCTGAGGCGCGAGCGATGGAAGGGCTCATCCCGTTCCTGAGCATTCTCGGCGCCGTGACGCTTGGCGCCATCAGCCCGGGGCCAAGCTTCGTCTTCGTCGTGCGCACGTCGCTCGCCCTGTCGCGCCGCGATGGCATCGCGGCGGCGCTTGGCATGGGCGCCGGCGGCGTCATCTTCGCCGGATTGGCCCTGTTCGGCCTGCAGGCGGTGCTGGCCAAGATAGCCTGGCTCTATGCCGCGCTGCGGCTCGCCGGCGGCCTCTACCTGCTTTATCTCGCGTTTCGACTTTGGCGCGGTGCGGCCGAGCCCATCGTCGTGCCGAGCAGTGCGGAGCGTCGTGCTCCCGGCCCGCTCAGATCCTTCTGGTTGGGGCTCGCGACGCAGCTGAGCAATCCCAAGACCGCCATTGTCTATGGCAGCATCTTCGCGGCGCTCCTGCCGCCGGCGCCGCCGGCCTGGATCTTCGTCGCGCTGCCGCCGGCGGTCATGCTCATCGAGATCGGTTGGTACACGATCGTCGCCGTGACCTTCTCGTCGGAGCGCCCGCGCGCCGCCTATCTGCGCGGCAAACGCTGGATCGATCGCGCGGCCGGCGCCGTCATGGGCGCGCTCGGCCTGCGGCTGATGATCGAGACGGCGCGGCCGGGCTGAGCACGTATGGTCGCGACAGAGACACCCGCGCTCTGGCCGGCCGATCCCGAAGCGATGCGCGCGGCGGCGGCGGCTTTCGACATCAAGCGCCTCGAGCCGCGTTTCCTCGACGATCCCTATCCGCTCTACCGCGCTCTGCGCGAGCACGACCCGGTCCATCGCATGCCCGACGGCTCCTATTTCCTGTCGCGCTATGACGATTGCGCCGCGGTCTATCGCGATGTCGCGACTTGGAGCTCGGACAAGAAGGTCGATTTTCGACCAAATTTCGGCGACAGCCTGCTCTACGAGCACCACACGACGAGCCTCGTCTTCAACGACCCGCCCTATCACACGCGGGTGCGCAAGCTGCTGGCGCCGGCCTTTACGCCGCGCGCCTTGAAGGCGCTGCAGCCGCGCGTCGAGGCGCTGGTCGACCGCCTGCTCGACGCGGCGGCCGAGGGCGGCCGCTTCGACCTCATCGACGATTTCGCCTCGGCCATTCCGGTGCAGCTCATCGGCGACATGCTCGGCGTGCCGCAGGCGGAGCGCGGGCGGCTGCGCGACTGGTCGCTCTCGATCCTCGGCGCCCTCGAGCCCGTGCTGAGCCGCGAACAATTCGCCTGCGGCACCGCCGCCGTCGCCGAGTTCAAGGACTATCTCATCGACCTTGTCCGCCGGCGGCTGCGCGAGAAGAACAGCGACGAAGCCGAGATCCTCTCGACCCTCATCGGCGCCAGCGCCTTCGACCCGCGGAGCGCGGGCGAGCGCTTGAGCGAGGTCGAGCTGCTGCACAACTGCATCTTCCTGCTCAATGCCGGCCACGAGACGACGACCAATCTCATCGGCAACGGCATCGATCTGCTGATCCGGCATCCGCAGGCGATGCGGGAGCTGCGCGACGATCCCGCGCTCATCGAGGGGGCGGTCGAGGAATTTCTGCGCATGGAGAGCTCGAACCAGCTCGGCAATCGCCGCGCCGCCAAGGATACCGCGCTTGACGGCGTCGCCATGCCGGCGGGAACCTATGTCCATATCGGCATCGGCGCCGCGAACCGCGATCCCGCGCAATTTCCCGATCCCGAGCGGCTCGATCTGCGCCGCCAGCCGAACCGCCACTTGGCCTTCGCCACGGGCATCCATGCCTGCGCGGGAATGTCGCTCGCGCGCATGGAAGCGCAGGTGGCGATCGGGAAATTCGCGCGCCGCTTTGCCGAAGTCGAGCGCGACGGCGCCTTCGTCCGCGGCGGCCGCGCCCGCTTCCGCGGCTTCCTGCACTACCCTGTGCGGATCGGCTGAAGGCGGATAGCCGCCATATGACGGGAGATATGCATGGACAGCGCCGATCTCGTCTCCGCCGTGGAAGTCATAGTGGTCTTTCTTGCTCTCGGCCTCATTGTCGTCACGCCCATCCTACTTCTTATGCGCATCGACTGGACGCCGGGTCGATACAAGGTGATCTATCACCGCGGACCGACGGTCGACCTATCCACTCGAGTGTCGTCAGGGTGGCTGCGCATCGAGGACGGCGCGATCAAAGTCAAAGGCAAGAAGGAGGAGTTCGCCATTCCGTTCGAAGAGCTGCAGTCGGTGGAAATGTTCAGACTTCACAGGCTGGGCCGGATGATTCGAATTGTTCATGGCCAAAGCACGCTCTTCGTCAGTGTCGTTCGATTTTGTATCGCCGGTCGATTTGCCGTAATCAACTTTTTCAAGACAGGCGCCTTGGCTCGTCATTTGTCGCCGTCCGTCACCGCCTAAGCGAGCATTTTCTCCACCAGCGTCCATAGGTTCTCCGGCGCCTCGACATGCGGATTGTGCCCGGCGCCGGCGATGATCGCCGCCTGCGGATCGAAGCGCCGCATCTGTTCCAGCGTCACCATCGGATCGCGCTCGCCCGCCGCAAGGCGCAGCGGCGCGCGCATCGCGGCGATCACCGTCTCGATCGGCACGCCGACGACGCTGCTGATGCGGGGATCGGCGGCCAAGCGGAAACGTCCCTGTTCTACGGTGACGCCAGAAGCCGCTTCCGGCGAACCCGGGTCGACAAGGCCCTTGAGGCCGGAGACGCGGAGGTAGCGCTCGACCGCCTCGTCGCGCGTCGCCAACCACCGCACGGGCGCGCGGGCGAGCTCCCGCGCTTTCGCCACTTCCTCCACCGTCCAGACCAGCTTGACGCCGAAGGCGATGACCTGCCGCACCCTCACGCCGAACCATCCACTGGCCAGCGTCATCGCCACGCCGCCGCCCATGGAATGGCCGAGGATCACGACCTCCTCGTCCGTTTCGAGCAGCCCGGCGACGTCGGCGGCATGCATGGCCATGCCATAGGGTGCGGCGTGGCCGGAGCGGCCGTGGCCGCGCAGATCGGGCGCAAGCCAACGTCCCGGCCAGCGCGCCTCGACAATGGCCCGCAGGCGCTGCCACACCGTGGCGTTGGCGCCGAGACCGTGCAGCAATAGCAGCGTCGGCGCGCCCGCGCCGCCGCCCTCAACCCACAGCGCCGGGCCGGGCGCGCGCCTCATCGCCGCAGCTTGTCCTTCTCGTAGCCGGCAACGCGCTTGTAGGCGTCGGTGATGGCGACGAGCTCCGCCTGGCTGATGACGTCGTCGATCGAGACGAAGGGCTTGTCGCCGCTGCGCCGATGGACCTCGCCGAGGATGGCGTCGGGTGGCGTCGTGCGGTTGGTGCGGACGACGGTTGCGGTGGCCTCGCGGCGGCGTCCCTCATAGGCGCTCAGCGCGGCGATGGAATCGCCGCCGGCAGCGAGGCAATCGGCGAGCGCGCGCGCATCGAGGATCGCTTGGCCCGCCCCATTCGAGCCGCGCGGATACATCGGGTGCGCCGCGTCACCGAGCAGGCTGATGCGGCCGAAGCTCCAGCGCGGCAGCGGATCCTTGTCGACCATGGGATATTCCAGCACGATCTCGGAGCGGCGGAGGAATTCCGGCACGTCGAGCCAGTCGAAATGCCAATCCGCCATCGGCGCGATGAAATCCTCGAGCTTCGCCGTCCGGCTCCAGTTCCAGCGCTCGTATTTGGGTGTCGCGATCTCCACCACCCAGTTGACAAGCTGACGGCCGTCCGCATCGATATCGTTGCGGATCGGATAGATCACGATCTTCGCGTGGGTGAACCAGCCGGCGCGGATCATCGCCGCGCCCGACAGGATGGGCGGCCAGCGCGTCACGCCGCGCCACATATTGACGCCGGAATAGATCGGCTCGCCTTCGTCGGGGTAAAGCTGCTTGCGCAGCACCGAATGGATGCCGTCGCAGGCGATGACCGCGGCGCCGCGCTGCGGCGGCAGCACTTCCGGCGTCGCCATGCGCCGGAAATATGCGGTCGCTGCGCCGCCGGAATCCTCGACCTTGGTGCACTGCCAGCCCAGCATCAGCCGGTCGGCGCCGGCGCGCGCGATGAACGCGTCGACCAGCGCAGTCTGAAGATCGCCGCGATGGATCGAGACCTGCGGCCAGTCATAGCCGGCGGCGCGCCCGAGCGGCTCCTGATAGATGAGCTGGCCGAAGCGATTGAAGAACACCGCCTCCGCGGTGAGCACGCCGCGCGCGGCGAGCGTCTCCTCGAGCCCGAGCGCCGACAGCTCCTTCATCGCATGCGGCAGCAGGTTGATGCCGACGCCCAACGGCTTGATCTCGGGCGCGGCCTCGTAGATGCGGCAGGGGATGCCGGCCTCGTGCAGCATCAGCCCGAGAGTAAGGCCGCCGACGCCCGCGCCGATGATGAGGACGTCCATGCAGCGTCAGCGCCCTCTGAAGACCGGCTTGCGCTTCTCGACGAAGGCGGCGGTGCCTTCGAGGTGATCGGCGGTGGCGGCAGCGACGGCAAAGGCTTCGGCCTCGCGATGGGAGTGCTCGTCCCAGGAATTGTCGAGCGAAGAGCGGATGAGCTGCTTCGCCTTGCCGAGCGCCACGGTCGGGCCGTCCGCGAGCTTGCGCGCCATCTTCGCCGTCTCTTCCGCCAGCTGCGCGTGCGGCACGACCCAGTTGAGGATGCCGATCTCCTGCGCCTTCTGTGCGGTGAAGCGCTCGCCCAAGAGCGTGATCTCCAGCGCGCGGCGCTCGCCGACGATGCGCGGCAGGAAATACGTGGCGCCGCCATCGGCGGAGAGCCCGATATGGCGGTAGGCCAGCGTGAAATAGGCGTCGTCGCTGGCGATGGCGAGGTCGGCGGCGAGGATCAGGCTGAGCCCGAAGCCGGCGGCGGCGCCCTGCACCGAGGCGAGCACCGGTTTCGGCATGCGGCGGAGCTGATAAATCGTCTGATGCGCCTTGATGACGCGCATCTCGAGCTGGGCGATATGCGCCTCGCGGTTCTCGCTTAGCGATTTATGGAAGCCCTTGACGTCGCCGCCGGCCATGAAATGCTCGCCCGCGCCGCGGATCACGACGCAGCGGACATCCGCATCGCGCTCGAAGCGCGCCGTCGCCTCGATCAGCCCGTCGGTCATCTGCGGCGACAGCGCATTGAGCGCCGCCGGCCGGTTGAAGGTGATGGTGCCGATGCCATCCTTCACCTCGACCAGGACATGCTGCTCCGTCACGGGTCCTCTCCATCTCTGCCGGGAGGCGCGAGTACAGCATGTCCACGCCACCCGCGCCAGCCCAGGAGCCTGTCTGGGAAATGGGACGGGTCTGCGACATTCGGTGTCATTGCGAGCGCAGCGAAGCAATCTCCATCAAGCAACGGCGCGGTGCCTGTGTGAGATTGCTTCGTCGCTTCGCTCCTCGCAATGACAACGACAAGGGAAGGGGGAATCGAAATGTCAAAATCGATCCACCAGCGGCTTCGCGCTTGCCTTTTCCCAGCGCGCCCGCGACCCTATCGGCGCGAGAGGCCGCGAGAAGGAAACCCGATGCTGAGGACGCGCTTCACCGAGATGTTCGGGGTCGAGCACCCCATCGTGCAGGGCGGCATGCAATGGGTCGGCCGCGCCGAACTGGTCTCGGCGGTGGCCAATGCCGGCGCGCTCGGCTTTCTCACCGGGCTGACGCAGCCCACGCCCGGAGATCTCGCCAAGGAGATCGCGCGCTGCCGCGAGATGACCGACAAGCCGTTCGGCGTCAACCTGACGATCCTGCCGACCATCAAACCGGTGCCCTACGACGAGTACATGGACGCCATCATCAAATCCGGCGTCAAGATCGTCGAGACCGCCGGCAATAACCCGGAGAAGTACATCCCCGTCTTCAAGGCGGCCGGCGTGAAGATCATCCACAAATGCACCGCCGTCCGCCACGCCTTGAAGGCCGAGCGGCTGGAGGTGGACGCCGTGTCGATCGACGGCTTCGAATGCGCGGGCCATCCCGGCGAGGACGACATCCCCGGCCTGATCCTCATTCCCATCACCGCCGAGAAGCTGAAGATCCCGTTCGTCGCCTCCGGCGGCTTCGGCGACGCGCGCGGCCTCGTCGCCGCACTGGCGCTGGGCGCCGACGGCATCAACATGGGCACGCGCTTCATGGCGACGAAGGAAGCGCCGATCCACGAATCAATCAAGCAGAAGCTCGTCGACAGCGACGAGCGGCAGACGGCGCTCATCTTCCGCACCATGCGCAACACCGCGCGCGTGCACAAGAACAGCGTGGCCGGCAAAGTGATCGAGATCGAGCACCAGCCCGGCGCGACCTTCAAGGACGTCCAGGAGTTCGTCGCCGGCGTCAAGGGCCGCCACGTGCTCGAGGCCGGCCAACTCGATTACGGCATCTGGTCGGCCGGCATGGTGCAGGGCCTGATCAAGGACGTGCCGAGCGTGCAGGAACTGGTGCACCGCATCGTCCATGAGGCGGAGGAAATCATCGCGGCGCGGCTCTCGGGGATGATGCAGCCGAACGCCCAGGCGGCGGAGTAGCTGGCGTCACGCCACGATGCTTTTCGCGGCATCAGTTTGGCTGATCGCAGGCCTTGCGCCACGAGCTCATCTTGTTCAGGAGGAACGCATCCATCGCTGCGACGAGAGGCAAGTTGGCTTCGTCGAAAAGGTAAAGCGTGCGTAACGGGCCCGAAAGGAACTCGCGCGGCGGCGATGATGCAAGGATCGCGCGCATCAGCGCAATTCTGGCAAAGTCATGTCATGTGGGATGCGCGTAGCCTCGTGCATCGGGACATCGCCCCGAGGCGTGCAACGAGCCAAGCAGGTGAACGATGAGGCGCATTCTCACGATTATGATGTTCGCAGCACTTGCGGCTGCGGCGGCTTGCTCCAGCAATCTGGAATCGAAGCCGGGTTATGTAGACCACAACAACGACATTCATTACTGGGAGGAATAGACGCCCGAACATCATCGAGCGCCAGCTCGGGCACCTCGCCAAGGCAGACCCGAACTAGCCGAGGGCGTTGCGAGGAAGTGTCATGAAAACTGCGCTCGGACGTCGCTTCGCCCTCATGACGATGGGACTCGGTATGGCCGCCGGTGCGGCCGGCCTGGCCTCGCTGCATGATGGAGCGGCGAGAGCAGCCGAGCCTTCCCTGCTGCCGCCCGAGGCAAAATCGCTGCAAGAACTCACCGCTCGCCTGAGCAGGGCACCGCGCCGCCGGGACTTCAAGACGGTGCCGATGATCCTGGACGATCCGGATCAATGGGATCACGCCGCGCTGTCCGACGTGATCGCCTATCGTGGCGCGCCGAAGCAGGTCTGGGACAACACCGGGATCGCAAGCCCGTGGCTGAACGACATGCGCAACTCGCTGAACACTCAGGTCTGGTCGTTCAGGCATCCCGATTTTCTCGTCGTCTCGGCGACGCACGGCACCGCGCATCTGGCGCTGTTCGGGCCGGCGATTTGGGAGAAATACCAGCTTGCGAGGCTCGCCGGCGGCAAGGTCCAGAGCAACACGCTGATCGCGGACCAGAAGGGTCCCGCCGCCGACCCGAAAGACTACGAGAACCCCGAAGGTGCGTTCTCGCCGCACGACAACTCCATCCCGGCGCTGCAGCGACGCGGCGTCGTTTTCCTCGCCTGTCACAACGCCATATGGGAGTTTGCGGAGACGCTGATCGCCACCGAGGTGAACCCCGACGGATTGTCGCACGACGCGCTGGCTGCCGAGCTGACCAATCACCTGATTGCCGGTGTGGTGCTGACACCTGGGATCAGCGGCACCCTGCCCGAGCTGCAGCGGGGCGGCTTCAACTACGCCAATTCCGGCTGACGGCATTCGCAGGTGTCAAGCGGCCCAGCCCGCGCAAAGGAGGTCGAGATGACGGTTGTGGCGACGGATAGCGTGCCGCCCCGTGCCGCAGCAGCGACGCTCGGCGAGCGGCACTGGCGCGTGGCGGCGATCGCGCTGCTCTCGGTGCGCTTCATCCAGGGCTTCATCTACTGGGGTGGAGGCTCGCGCCGCTTCATCTATGGCCCGGAGAAGCTCAACCCGGACGCGCCCACCTGGATGGCAAACAAGTTCCAGAGTGCGATGCCCGGCGCACTGCTCGGCACCGATCACCTGATTGCCTTCCTGCTGCATCACTTCTGGCTGCTCTACCCTGCCGTGATCCTGTTCAGCGGTGCCGAGCTGATCGCCGGCGCGGCGCTGATGGCCGGGCTGCTGACGCGCCTCGCGGCGCTGGTCTCGGTTGGCTTCTCGTTGGTGCTGATGTTGATGTTCGGTTGGCAAGGTGGTACCTGCATCGACGAATGGACGATGGCAGCCTGCAATCTCGCGATGGGTGCCACCTTGGTGCTCGCTGGCGGCGCCGCCTATTCGCTCGACAATGTGCTGCTCAAGCGCAGTCCCGGCCTGGCCGACCGCGCCTGGTTCCGCTGGTTCGCCGGCAGCCTACCGTTGCCGCTCACGGACAAGGCGTTTCGCGATCTCGGGCTCGCGGTGCTGGCCGGGGTTCTGGCCTTCGACATCGGAACCTACAGCTATTATCGAGGCTCGGTCGTCACGCCGTTCCACAGCGGGCCGGTCAGCCCTACGCGGCACCACTTTGCGCTCAGCAACGGCGCTCTGCTGCCGGATGGCGGCGTGAAATTCCAAATCTACCTTGACGGCGGCACGCCCGGGGCGCCGGCCCACATCATGAAGGCGGAGCTGACCGGCCGCGAAAACGAGCCGCTCGAAACCTGGAACACCGAGACGCTGACCCGACTGCCGGCGGATTCCATCGACAATGACTTCGCGTACAACAAGTTCAAGGCGGGCCCCTACGGTATCGTCGCCGAGATGGGCGCAATGGCGACCATTACGTTGCCGCCGGAGCCGAACGTTCATCCGCCCGCGGCTGGGAACACTACTCTGAGCCTGACCGACGTGAACGGGCGCAGCTTCAGCCTGAAGCTGGCCGGCGCGGGTGAGAACTCCTGAGTTCCGGGTCGTCAGGTGGTGGGGTGCTGACCTTCTCCACCACTTGGTGCAGCATGTCCTTCGTCCGCCGGTGCGGCGAGAAATGCGTAATGGGCGAGCCGAAATAGGCTCTTGGAACGCACATCGTGATGCCGTCTAGCTCGCGCGGCCGTGCAACGCCTCCCACACGCGCCTGGGCGTCGCGGGCATGTCGATGTGGCGGACACCGGCCTTGCGGTGAAGCGCGTCGACGATGGCGTTGATTGCCGCGGGCGGCGCGCCGATGGCGCCGGCCTCGCCCGCGCCCTTGACGCCGAGCGGGTTGGCATTGCACCACACATTGTGCGTGGCGAAGGAGAAGGACGGCAGGTCATCGGCGCGTGGCATGGCGTAGTCGGTGAACGAACCCGTGAGGAGCTGTCCGCTCTCTGCATCGTAGACGGTGTGCTCGAGCAGCGCCTGGCCGAGCCCTTGCACGACGCCTCCATGCACCTGGCCTTCCAACAGGATCGGATTGATGGTGCGGCCGAAATCGTCGACGATGGTGTAGCGATCGAGGTTCACCGTGCCGGTCTCGGGATCGATCTCGACTTCGCAGATATGGCAGCCATTGGGAAAGG